>Ga0116170_10004950_pt1 | contig 12056 bp, 3 predicted proteins | sample AD_JPNHW1_MetaG_FD_89797 | JGI IMG/M metagenome (GOLD analysis project Ga0116170, IMG submission 89797) | Active sludge microbial communities of municipal wastewater-treating anaerobic digesters from Japan - AD_JPNHW1_MetaG | ecosystem: Engineered > Bioreactor > Anaerobic > Digestate | place... | reverse complement strand
TTTAGGTTCACGGTCGTGAGGGTAAACGGCCGGGGCTTGGCGACTGTCGTCGAGGATCGACGCGGGCGCGGCGGCGTGCTGGGATCGTCGGCGCATGGAAAATCCCGGTATGTTCACGCGACACGATGAGGCACCCTTCGCGCCGGCGTTGCCCGGCATCGAACGCCGGACGCTCAGCCACGGCGAGCGCACCCTGATGACGGAGTTTCGCCTGCACGGCGGCAGCGTGTTGCCCGCGCATGTGCATCCGCACGAGCAGACCGGCTATCTTGTCTCCGGACGGATGCGACTGCGGATCGGCAGCGAGGATCGGGAGCTGGCTCCGGGCGACAGCTGGTGCATCCCCGGCGGCGTGGAGCATGGCGCGACAATTCTGGAGGACTCGTTGGCGCTCGAAGTGTTCTCGCCGGTGCGCGAGGACTACCTCCCGCATGGCGCTGCTCCCTCGGCCACGACAGCGGCCAAGCTCCCGGCCGACCAGCCGACACCGGTCATCGCGCGGGCGACCGCCGCCGACGCCGCCGAGCTCCACGAGCTGCAACGCCTGGCCTACCGCAGCGAAGCGGAGCTTTGCGGGGACTGGAACATCCCGCCGCTGGTCGAGCCGCTTGCGGCGACCGAGCGGGCCCTGGCCGAGATGGTCGTGCTCAAGGCGACGCTGGGCGGCCGCATCGTCGGCTCCGTGCGCGGACGGATGGTCGGCGCGACCTGCAACGTCGGCCGGCTGATCGTGCATCCGGACAACCAGGGGCACGGGCTGGGCACTCGGCTGATGCTCGAGCTGGAGGCGGCGCTGCCGCAGGCGAAACGTTTCGAGCTGTTCACCGGGGAGAACAGCACCCGGAACCTCCACCTGTACGCGAAGCTTGGCTACCGTGCGTTCCGCACCGAGCCGCTCACGCCGCAGGTGATGCTGGTGTTCCTGGAGAAGAAGCGGGCCTGAGCCGGCGGATGGCTGTCGCCGTGCCCTGGGTCATGCATCGATTGCACGAGCGTGCGAAGCTTTCCGCCGGACCACGGCTCGCCAGTGCGCGCTCACCTGCCATGACCTTTGCCCCATGACGTCCTCCCTGTCTTGTCGCCTCCTTCCGGCCGCGCTCTTCTGTGCCGGCGCGTTTCTGTCGCTTGACGCCCCGGTGGCGCGTGCCGAGAACGCGAACACGCCACGCACAATGAGCCACGATTTTGCAGCCATCACTCCGCGCGACCCGTTGATCCAGTACATCGGGCGGGTCGCCTTCGTGGGCGATGCCGAGGCGAAGATGGGGTTCCCGGGCGTGACGATCCGCTTCGCCTACCGCGGTCCGGCGCCGACGATCCTCCTTGGCGCGAGCTCGGCGTTCTGCGGCTACAACCTCTCCGTGAACGGCTGGGAGCCGGTCGCGATCCGTCCGCCAGAGGGGCGCAGCGAGCTGCCGCTTCCCTCCGGCCCGGCCCCGAAGGGCGGCTGGGTCGTCGAGCTCGTGCGCCGCAACGAGAACTGGCAGGGCGTCGCCTCTTTCTTCGGACTGCGGTTGCCCGCCGGCTGCGAGCTGCTCGCGCCGCCGCCGCTCCCCAAGCGCAGGCTGATGTTCATCGGCGACTCGATCACCTGTGGCGAGGCGATCGACCGCGTCCCGCCCGAGCTCGACAACACCTCGCGCATGGCCAACGCCACGCGCTCCTACGGCATGCTCCTCGGCCGCCAGCTCGGTGCGCAGGTCCACCTCGTGAGCTGCGGCGGCCGCGGCGTGATGCGCAACTGGAAGGGCGAGGGCTCCGACCGCGACGTGACCGCGCCGCAGTTCTTCCAGCGCGCGCTGCCCGACGAGCCTGCGGCGAAGTGGGACCACTCCAGCTACACGCCCGACGCCATCGTGATCGCGCTAGGGCAGAACGACCTCAACGCCGGCCTCGTGGACGAGGCCGTGTTCACCGCCGCGTTCGCCAACCTCCTCGCCGACATCCGCAAGGTGCATCCGAAGGCCGCGGTGCTCTTCACGGAGAGCCCGATGCGCAGCGAGGATCCGGCGACCGAGGATGGCCGGAAACGCGAGTTCCAGCGCCGCTGCCTGCGCACGGTGGTCGAGGCCGCGCGCGCGGCAGGCGACAAGCGCGTGGCCTTCGCACCGCTGCACCAGTATCCGGGTACGCCGACCAACGCGCATCCCGTCGCCTTCCAGCACGAGCAGATGGCCGCCGAACTGATCGGACCGTTGCGCGCGCTGGTCGGGTGGTAGGAGCCGAGGCGGAAGGCGTGAGGCTTGAGGCGAGACGGCGGACGACCGAGGGCGGCGAATCGTGGCGCTGGCCTTCGTGCCGGCGATTCCGGACACGGGTCCGGAGACCCGTGCCACGAAAAAGCGGCATTCCGCCGTAGCACCGCCGTGAGGCGGCGATCCGGGCGCTGGGCCGGAGGGTTGACTTGCCCCGCCGTGTCAACCAAACCGTCGCCCCCGCGAGCGCTTGCCGCTCGCCCCGCCCACACGTTTGCCGCCCTCGTCCTAAGCGGCCGCACCCTCTCGTTCGACCCACATGAACTGTCGTACCGTTTTCCCACGCCTCGTCTTGTCGCTCGCGCTCCTCTGGGCCGCGGGCGCCGCCGCGGCCACACGCACCGTCACCACCAACGCCGACTCCGGTGTGGGCTCGTTGCGCCAAGCCATCGCCGATTCAACCTCCGGCGACACGATCCTCTTCGCGCTCGGCAGCGGCAACGAGACGATCACCATCGGCGCCGAGCTGGCGATCTCCGGCAAATCGCTGACCATCTACGGCGCCAACACCGTCGCTGGCGGCGGCAGCGGCACGGCGGTCACGATCACCGTACCGGTTCCCGGCACCTCGACCACCGGCACGCCATCGCCCTACCGCGTGTTCACTCTCGCGCTTGGCACGGGCAACATGGTCGACTTGAGCTACCTCACGCTCAAAGGCGGCTTCGTGGTCGAAGGCGGCGTGATTTACTGCGTTTCCGGCACCACGGTGCTGACCGAGGTGACGCTCACGCAGGGCAAGGCGGCCAGTGCCGGTGGTGGGCTTTTCGTCGACTCGGACGCGACCGCGAGGCTGATGCGGGTGATGGTGCGCGGCAATTCGGCGGGCGGCTACGGCGGCGGGCTTTTCGTCCTCGGCGGCGGCGGCGGCACGGCGACGCTGACGCAGACGACGGTGAGCGGCAATTCGGCGAACTACGGCGGCGGGCTTTGCGTCTACGCTAGCACGGCGACGCTGACGCAGACGACGGTGAGCGGGAATTCGGCGAGCGGCTACGGCGGCGGGCTTTTAGTCACCGCCTCCAGCACGGCGACGCTGATGCAGACGACGGTGAGCGGCAATTCGGCGAACTCCCCCGGCGGCGGGGTTTGCGTCTTCGGCAGCAAGGCGATGCTGACGCAGACGACGGTGAGCGGCAATTCGGCGGACTTAGGCGGCGGGCTTTACCTCGACGGCGGCGGCAGGGCGACGCTGCTCGACACCATTGTGATCGACAACGCAGCCGCCAGCAACGGCGGCGATCTTAACAACAACGGTCTGCTCAGCGCCTACGCCAGTTGGTACGCCAGCACCTCCGGCACGATCACTACCGCCGCCGCGGCGCCGAACGTGACCACCGCCTACGCAGCGGGCGCCCTCGGCGCGCTGGCCGACAACGGCGGCGCGACGCAGACGCTGGCTCTGGCCCGCACCGCTCCTGCGGTGGGCATGGGCGTGCTCTGCTACCGGAATGCGACCGACGGCCTCTATTTCAAGGGCACCGATGACCTCTACTATAAAGTCGCGGCAGATGGCACGCTCTCCTCGTTCACGCCGAGCGACAGCCAGTTGATCACCGACCGGCTCGCGACCGACCAACGCGGCGTGGGGCGCAACGCGCCCATCGACCTCGGCGCGTTCCAGCTCGTGCGCGTGGCCACGGCCACTGTGCCGGCCTCCGGCACCTACAAGGCCGGTGCCACGCTGAGCTTCACTGTGTCCTTCAACGATACGGTGACGGTTTCCACGACCGGCGGCACGCCGAGCTTGGCACTGACGCTCGGCTCGACTGCGCGCGAGGCGAACTACGTTTCCGGCAGCGGCAGCGCCAATCTGGTCTTCACCTACACGGTGCAGGCCGGCGACACCGACACCGACGGCATCGCCGTGGGCGCGGTCTCGCTTGGCGGCGGCACGATCTCCGATCGCGTCGGCTCCGCCGCCGACCTCACGTTGCCCGCGGTCGACGCCAGCAGCATCACGATCGACACCACCGCGCCGGCCGCGCCGGTTGTTGCGGCCGCGGGCGCGGATTCGATCGTCGGTTACGCCGAGCCCGGCAGCACGGTGACGGTCTACATCGACGGCAATCTCGTGGGCACGGCGGTGGCCGATGCCACGACCGGCCTGTGGACCTTGACCCTTGCCACTCCGCTCACCGCCGGTGCGACCCACAGCTTCACGGCCAGCGCCACCGATACGGCGGGCAATTCCGGTAGTACCGGTTCGCCGTGTTCGTACATGATCGGCAGCGGCGGCAAAATGTGGGCCGTGACGGTCGCCACCGACACCGCCACCGTCCCCGTTGGCGGTTCGCTACGCTTCGCGCTGTTGCATGCGGGCTCTGGCGACACGATCCTGTTCTCGCTCCCGTCCGGCTCGGAGACGATCACCCTGGCGGCGGCGCTGCCCCCGATCACCGGCGATCTCACGATCGACGGCGGGACGCTGGGCGACGTGATTCTCGATGGCGCCGGTGCCTATCGCGTGTTCTTCGTCGATTCTGGTACGGTCGCGCTGAAAAACCTCTGGATTCGGAACGCGCTCGCGCAAGGCGGCGCCGGTGGCTCGGGCGACGGTGGCGGCGGTGGCGGCGCCGGTTTGGGCGCAGGGTTGTTCGTCAACCAGGCGACGGCCGACGTGACGGTGAGCAACGTCAGTTTCATCTCGATGCGCGCCGTGGGCGGTGCCGGCGGCGCTTTCCTGAGCCAATCCTACGCCGGCGGTGGCGGCGGCGGCATGGGCTTCCGCGGTGGCAACAGCACGGCCAACACCGGCGCCCCTGGTGGCGGCGGCATGTTGGCCCCGGGTACCGATCTTTCGAGCGGCAACGATGGCAGCGCCGGCGGCGCTGGCGGTGGCGGCGGCGGCGGACAACATGGAGGCGCTGTTGGTGCCGGTGGTACGGCCTATGCCGGCAATGACGCCGGTAGCGCTGGCGTTATTACCTCAGGCGGTGCCGGCGGTTTCGGCGGCGGTGGTGGCGGTGCGCCGCTTGGCGTCGGCGGCGCCGGTGGCTTTGGCGGTGGCGGCGGTGGCACTGGTACCGGCACCATGGGCGGTGCTGGCGGTCCCGGCGGCGGCGGCGGCGGTAGCGATGGCAATGCTGTGGCCGCGCTCGGCGGCTCGCTCGGCTCCGGCGTGAGCGGCGGCCAAAGCGGCGCTGGCGTCGGCTCGGGCGGCGGCGGCGGTGCCGCAGCCGGTCCGGCGATCTTCGTCCGCCTCGGTTCGTTGACCACGGTGAGTTGTGCGTGGGACACGGCCACGGCTACCGGCGGTGCCGGTGGCGTGGGCAGGAGCGCGCATGACGGCACAGCTGGCACGGCCGACTCGACGCCGACATTCAACTACGGCGGCACCGTCAACGGCTCCACTGCGACCGGTCCGATTCCGAGCGCGCTGATCGCCTGCACGCCGGTGCTCACTTCGGTGACGCTCGTTTCCAGCAATGCCACGCCGACCTTGGCGAAATCGGGCGACACGGTGACGCTCTCCTTTACCGCGAACCGGGCGATCGACGCCCCGACCGTCACACTTGCCGGGCACGTTGTCACCGCGACCAACACGAGCGGCAACGTCTGGTCCGCGAACTTCACCGTCGGTGCGACGGACGCCGAAGGCGCAGTCGCCTTCAGCATTGGGTTCACTTCGACCGATGGGTTTGCCGGCACGGCGGTCACTTCGACGACCGACTCGAGCGCGGTGACCATCGACCGGACCGCGCCGGAGACGACCATCACGTCGCAACCGGCGAGCCAGAGCGCGAGCGCGTCGGCGACGTTTACCTTCAGCAGCGCTGACGCGTCCGCCTCGTTTGAGGCCCGCCTTGACAGCGTGGCCTACGCGCCTGCGACCAGCCCGCTGAATTTCACCGGCCTGGCGGAGGGTGCGCACACCTTTGCTGTCCGCGCGCTCGACGCCGCAGGCAACGCGGACGCGACACCTGCCAGCTACACTTGGACCGTCGACACCACCGCGCCGTCCGCGCCGACCATCACCAGCCCGACAAGTACCGCGGACACCACGCCCACACTCACCGGCACGGCCGAGAGCGGTGCCACGGTGAGCCTCTCGGTCGACGGCGTTGTTGCCGGCAGCACGACCAGCAACGGCACCTGGAGCCTTACGCTCCCCATCCAGCCGCTCGGCGCCCACACCATCGCCGTCACCGTGACGGACGCCGCTGGCAACACAGCCACCACGACCTTCACGCTGAGGATTGTGGAGACGAACTTCGCCGCGCCCGTGCCCGACGGCTACGGCGCCTCCGCCACTGGCGGCAGTGCCGGCACAACGGTGTTGGTCTCCACGGCTGAGGAGTTTGCGACGTATGCGACCTCCTCCAGCGCCCAAGTGATCACCGTCGCCGGCACGCTCGACATCGGCACGGTCGCCGTCGCCTCGAACAAGACCATCCAGGGCGCCGACGCCTCCGCCACCCTCGACGGCTGCCTGAGCCTCTCGAATGTGTCCAACATCGTCATCCGCGGCCTGAACCTTGCCAACCCCGACGGCACTGCCCTGCGGCTGGCCGGCGCCAGCAAGGTCTACGTGACCCGTTGCAGCTTCCTCGATGCCGCGGCGCCGCAACTCGTCGCCACCGGCTCCGATCAGCTCACGGTCTCCTGGTGTGAGTTTGCCGCGACCGTCGCCGGCCAGTCCGCCGTGCAGCTCGGCGGCTCCGGCGAGACGACGACCCCGCGCATCACCCTCCACCACAACTGGTGGTCGACGAACCTCGCTTCCGCGCTGCCCGCGGCTACCTCCGGCCAGGTGCACCAGTACAGCAACTACGTTGCCGTCACCGGCAACACGACCGGCACGGCAGTCTCCGGCACCGCGCAACTGTTCTCCGAGGGCAACGTCTACAGCGGTACGGCGAACCCGTTGGCCAAGTCCGGCTCGGCGCGGATTCGCGCCCTCGACAACACGTACCCTGCCTGCACCGGCACGACCGATTCCGGCGCCGACACGGTCTTCACGCCGAGCTACAGCTACACGCTGCTCGACCGCAACGACCTCGCCACGCTCCTGCCCGCGCAGGCCGGCAACGTCTCAGGCGCTGGATACACCGAGGAGGCTGTGCCCACGGCCTCGATCACCGCCACGGTCGTCCCCGGCGTCTCCGCGACGCTCACAGCCAGCGTCATCGGTGCGACCGCTTCCGGCCACCAGTGGCGTTTGAACAACGCCCCGATCTCCGGCGCCACGGGCTCGACCTACACGATCTCCGGCATGGCCGCCGCCAACGCCGGCACATACACCGTCGCCGTGTCGCTGGCCAACGGCGACACCGTCGTCTCTACGCCGACCGCGGTCTCTCTCGGCACGGCGCCCACGCCGACGCCCACTCCCACGCCGTCGAAGGGCGGCGGTGGTGGCGCCTGCGGCGCGTTCTTCGCCCTCGCGGTCGGCTCCATCCTCGCGCTGCGCCGCCGCGTGGGGCGTCGTTCGTGAGAACGACGATTTCCCCGGGCACGGGTCTGGAGACCCGTGCCACGCAGGGAAGGCGCCTCCGGTTGTGGCGCGCGGTCTCCGTGCCGGCGTTTCCGCCGTAGCGTCGCCCGTGAGGGCGACGATGCCAACCCTTGGCCCGTAGCGTCGTTCGCGTGAACGCCGAGCCCTGCGGGGAAGCTCCAGTTTCCAATACTGGTGCCGATATTCAGGCGAGGAGAGCGAGGCGCAATCGGGCGTGCTCGCGGCTCCGCATCCCCTCCCGCTTATGACGAAGCCTCCAGTTGCAGGGCGCCGCATCGCTGCGCCCGAGTTGTCCGTTCTCTCCCGCCTGCCGCTTGCGGTCATCGGCCTCGCTCTCGGCACCGGTCTGGCCGCCCAGACGACGATCACCACCGATGGCGCTGCCGTCGCCATCGGGACCTCGGCGACGATGCCCGCGGGGTTTTCCGCCGTGAGTGTTGGGACGACCGACGATCCGGCGGACGGGAACACCGTCGCCGTCGGGCAAGGCGTGACGCTGGCAAGCGACGGCGCCGACACGGTGCGTGTGGTTTCGGGTAGCAACAACACCATCGTCAACGACGGGACGCTGACTGTCTCGAACGCGGGCGCGGCCATTGCCGTCGATGCAGGTGCCGGCAACGCCATCTCCAACACGGGCAGCATCGTTTCCGCCGGTTACGGCATCCAGATCGCGACCGACAATTCCGGCGCGATCACGAACACCGGCCGGATCGTCGCCAAGATGAGCGGCATCGAGGCCCGGCTGCGCAACAGTGGCATCATCCGCAACGCCGCGTCCGGCTCGATCACGGGCGATTACGCCGGCGTCATGGTATTCGGTGACAACTCCGGCACGCTCGCCAACGCCGGTACCATCGAGGTTCGTTTCCCGGGGTTGGCCGTCATGGGGGCGAACTCCGGCTTGCTTGAGAATTCCGGGCGGATTCGCGCCGCCCGGATCGGGGGACTCTATGTGAGCGGCGACAACACCGGCATCGTGCGCAACGCCGCCGGTGCCTCCCTCGAGGGCGGGGCCGGCCCCTCCATCGTACTGTGGAGCAGCAACGCCGCCGGCGGCACTGTCGAGAATGCCGGTTCCATCTCCGCCCATGGGCAGGGAATCGCCGTCCGTTTCACCAACGCCGGCACGATCGCCAACACCGGTTCGATCGAAGCCGCCGCGTCGGGTATCGAGGTCATGGGCCTGCCCGAGTCGGAGGACTCAGTGACTTCACTCGTCAACTCGGGCACGATTCTGAACTCCGGCAGCATCGTTGCCGGCGAGTACGGGATTTCCGTGGGGGAGAACGCGTGGATGGCGCATGACCTGAACGACGCCTCGGATGCTGCCCCCGTGGCCAACTCCGGTCGGATCGAGAACGCCGCCGGCGCCACGATCACGGCGGAGAGCGACGGCATCTCCCTGTTCGGAGGGAACACGGGCACCGTTCTCAACGCCGGCTCCATCTCCAGCGCGTCCGCCGGCATCACCGTGCTCGACGTGAACTCCGGCACGGTCCGCAACGCGGGCGCGATCGAGAGCGACATTTTCGGCATCCATGTCCGCGGCAATTCGGGGCGCATCGAGAATGCGGCGACCGGTTCCCTCTCCGTCGCGAACGACGCCGAGGTGGGCGGCGGCATCTACGTCGAGGACGCCAACTCCGGCGTTGTCGACAACGCCGGCTCCATCGTCTCCTCCGTTGACGGCATCCGCATCGAGGGCGAGAGCTCCGGCCGGATCGTCAACACCGGCCGCATCGAGGCGGCCGGGGCCGGCATCGCCGTCGCCGGCCATGCCGCCGAGATCGTCTCCTCGGGGGCGATCGTCGCCGGGACCGACGGCATCTGGGCGCAGAGCTCGGCCGGCTCGATCCGCAACGAGGGCACCATCGATGCCGTCGGCTCCGGCATCCGTGTCGAGGGCGGCGTCACCGGCTCCATTGCCAACACCGGCACGATCCGCGGCGAGGACGGCCTGTGGATTCTCGATGGCGTGCGCGGCGATTTTTCCAATACAGGAACAATTGCCAGCGAGAGGGTCGGGGCGGCCGTCTACGGCGGAGTCGCCGGCTCGGTCGTCAACTCCGGCACGATCGAAGGCGATAGCGCGGGGATCGGCATCCTCGGCTCCATCGGGGGCACGTTCGCCAACTCCGGCACCATCGTTGGTGCGCGCGGCATCGGTCTGTTCCTGTACGGTGGCGCGGCGGAGGTGTCCAACAGCGGCCGGATCTCCGGTGCGATGGGCATGGAGATCTACGGCGACGGCATGGGCCTCATCACCAACACCGGCACGATCGAAGGGACCCTCGGGTACGGGCTCGCCGTGTTGGGCAAAGCGGCTGGTGTACGGAATTACGGTACAATCACCGCCACGGGCGAAGGTGCCACCGCCCTGATCTTCGTGGACGTCGTCCCGTTGTACAACGCAGGCACCATCTCGGCCGCCGGGGCGGATGCCGTCGCCGTACGGCTGGAGAGCGGCGGGCAGACGCTGATCTCCTCCGGGCGCATTTCCGGTGAGGGGACGGCGATCTCCGCGATGGGCGGCGACCGCGTGATCTTCGCCGCGCCGTCCGCCACGAGCGGCGCGGCCGGCCCGGTTTCCGGCGCCATCGTCTCGCGCTGGGAGGCCGGCACGCTCTATTTCGGCGCGGCGCACGATGTCGGTCCGACGAGCGATCTTTCGCAGTCGAAGGCCGCTGCTTTCGACATCGTCTGCACCGGGCGCATCGAGAATTTCGGCGCGGCGTTCCTGTCCGGCACCACCGTGCTCGGCGGCGACGGTGCGCTCCATGCCTCCGCGATCCTGCCCGGCGCCACTCTGGCCGCGAACGGCACGCTCGTCTTCACCGGCTCCACGGGTTTCCCGGCCGGCATCGCATTGCCGGACGGCGTATCAGCCGCCGACTGCCCGCTGTACAACGCCGGCACGCTGCGCGGCGGCGGCACGGTCGTCCTCCGCTCCTCCGGCGGCGGCCTCGGCACGCTGCTCAACCCAGGCACGCTCACCGCGGGCAACTCGATCGGGCGCCTGACCGTCGACGGCAATGTCGCCCTCTCCGGCGTGCTGCAGATCGAGGTCGATCCCTCCACGGTGGCGCCCGTCGCCGGCGTGAACAACGACCTGATCGTCGTCGGCAGCGGCCTCGCCGGGCAGACGGCCACGTTCACCTTTGCCGCCGGCTCCCGTATCGACCTCGTGGCCGCACCTGGCGCCGCGGCGGCCGTCCCCGGCACCACCTACGATTTTCTCGCGGCCACCGCCACGGGCCGGATCGTCGTCGAGGGCACGCCGTCGAGCCGGCTCCAGCTTCTGGATGCCACCGACAACATGGCGGACCGCAGGTTCTACATCGTCGGCACCGGCGGCACGGCCGCGAGCCCCGCCGGCCTGCGCGCAGTGGTGGCGCGCGACCACGGGTTCGGCAAGTTTGCGGCGACCGCGAACCAGGCCGCCGTGGGGCGCTACCTCGGCGCCTGCTCGGGCGAGAGCTCGTTCCAAGACCTGCTCACCGGGCTGAATCTGATCGCCTCCGATGCGGAACTGAACCTCGTGCTGGAGCGGTTGAGCGGCGAGCTCTACCCCTCGCTGGTCGAGCTGGAGCGCGAGCGCCTCGCGCGGACGCTCTCCGGCGTGGCCTCCATCCTGCGGCCCGCGGACATCGCTCCGGCCGGAGCGACGCCCGGCTGGTACACCTTCGCCCGCGTCGGCGGCACCGATGCCGACTATGCGGACGACGCCTCGGCCGACATCGACGGCGAGACTCGTAGCGCGCTGGTCGGGCTGGGCCGCCAGCTCGGCGAACGCTGGGAGGTGGGCGGCTTCGTGAACGCCGGCGACGGCGAGGCCACGAACTCCCATCCCGACAAGGCAGATACCGATTCGTGCGACCTCGGGCTCTTCGTCCGCTACAACGAGGCCGGAGACTACTGCCACGCCGGCATCGCCTACGGCGTGGGACGGCACGACATCGTCCGCCAGGCGGCGGTCGCGCGGACCCATGCCCTGGGCGTGCAACCGGCGGTCGTCGCGCGGGCCGAGGCCGACAGCGCGCAGCTCGCCGGCTATGTCGAGAAGGGCTACACCTTCGGGCTCGGGCGCTACGGGGTGCTCCAGCCCTATGTCGCGGTGCAGTTCGCCCATGTCGATTTCGACTCCGTCGCCGAGCGCGACGGCGGGCGGCTCGACCTGGCCGTGGACTTTGAGGACTTCGATTCGGCTCGGGCCGCGTTGGGCCTGGGCTGGCGGTTCGGGCTCGGGCGCAACCTCGGTGCGCGGCTGCGCGGCGGCTGGTCGCGCGAATTCGGCGACAAGGCGGCCCGCGCCGTCGCGGCCTTCCCCGGTGTGGCGGGCG
>Ga0116170_10004949_pt1 | contig 12059 bp, 9 predicted proteins | sample AD_JPNHW1_MetaG_FD_89797 | JGI IMG/M metagenome (GOLD analysis project Ga0116170, IMG submission 89797) | Active sludge microbial communities of municipal wastewater-treating anaerobic digesters from Japan - AD_JPNHW1_MetaG | ecosystem: Engineered > Bioreactor > Anaerobic > Digestate | place... | reverse complement strand
TGGAATCATCGAACGCATTGACCGGGAGATAGCATGCCACCGTGAGAATGGTGACGGGCACCTCATCTTCAAGATGAACGCCCTTGTCGACCCGCTCTGTATTGCTGCCCTGTACCGGGCATCACGGGCCGGCGTGAAGGTGGAACTGCAGGTACGCGGGATTTGTTGTCTCCGTCCCGGTGTTGAGGGGGTCAGCGATAATATTTTTGTCAGTGCGATTGTCGGCAGATTTCTCGAACACGCCCGGATCTATTATTTCCATAACAGCGGGAAGGAAGAGGTATATCTTGGCAGTGCCGATCTGATGCCGCGGAACCTGGACCGGAGGGTTGAGGTGCTTTTTCCGGTCGAAAACCCGATCATCAGGGACGCGATTGTCAATACGATCCTGCCGGCACAGTTACACGATACGGTCAAGCTCCGCTTTATGCAGGCTGACGGGACTTACTGCCGCACCCGTCCCGCACCGGATACAAAACCGCTGAATGTCCAGACATGGATGGTGGAACACCGGGGATCATGGTATGACCGTGCCAGGTAACCTGATAACCCCCCTGACGGGATCCTGCTGGTACGCCATGCAGGAACTGCCAGGCCTCCTTGAGGCATTCACCGGTGAGATTTCCGGCGTGAAAGAAGCACAGGATATCGAGTATATCCACCGCATGCGGGTCGCATCCCGGAGGCTCCGTGCTGCACTTCCTCTTTTTTCCACCTGTTTTTTAGACAACCAGTACCTGAAATGGATGCAGGAGATCACCAGGATCACCCGGGCACTGGGGGATGCGCGGGATGCGGATGTCCAGATTGCCTTTCTCAGGAAAACTCTAAAAAAAATTCAAAAAGATCCCGCCCTGCAGAATAAAAGTCCGCCGGCAGATCGGCGGTCAGTCGAACCCGCAATCCGGTTTCTGCTTCCGGCACTGGAGAAAAAACGGGATCTCTTCCAGAAACGTGTCCTGTCAGCCATTGCCGGGCTGGAGAAAAGCAAGGTTACTGATGAGATGCGGCTGGTGTTCACGACCATGGAAAGGGAACTCCGGGCAACCCGGGAGAAACCCGCCCTCTGTACAATTCCTCCGGTTGCCGCGCTCCGTATCGGGAAACGGCTTTCAACCCTCCTTTCGTATGAACCCTGGGTGCTCCACCCGGAAGCAGTTGCGGAGCACCACGCTACCCGTATTGCCGCAAAAAAACTCCGGTACACCATGGAGATCTATGGCCCCCTTTATCGGAACAACCTGAAAAAACCGCTTGCACGGGTAAAAAAAATTCAGGAAATCCTGGGGGATGTCCATGACTGTGATGTGTGGATCGATCAGATCACGAGTCTCCTGTTACGGGAGCGATCGCACCTCCGTTCAAAAAAAAAGACAAACCGGCCTGACCCGGCAACCCTTTCCAGCCTTAAAATCCTGCTGTGCGACCGGGAGACCGAACGGAAACGGCGCTACCGGCAGTTTGTACGATACTGGCAGGCACTCGCACGGGCAAAACTCTGGGAGGATCTCAGAAAGACCATGGATTCGGGCAGGAAGACACGGTACCGGCCGCGAGCACCGTACTCCGGCCCTGAGGCAGGCGGTGCCGTCCGTCTCCTGGCACAGGAATATCCCGATGGACAGCACCACAGCCGGCACGTGACTGCACTCGCGCTTATGCTGTTTGACGAATTGTACTCTATGCACCACCTCGGACCGCATGACCGGTTACTGCTTGAATGGGCAGGCCTGCTGCATGACATCGGCTGGAAGTCCGGGCAGACAGGACATACCCGTCGCGGGGCTGATATGGTATTCTCCAGTGAGACAATCCCGTTCGATCTCGAGGACAGGGGGTGTCTTGCATTCATTGTTCTCTCGCACCGGGGAAAAATCCAGCCCTTTACACACCCGTATCTCGGTTTTGTCTCACCGCAGTGCCAGAAGAACGTGCTTATGATCGCGGCAATCCTCCGCATTGCCGACGGTCTCGATTGCCTGCATACCGGATCGGTCCGTGAGATCCATTGTACACTTTCTTCTGACAGGGTGACCTGTACGGTGACCGGTACCGGCGATCTTGCTGCGGAAAAAGAACGTGCGCTGGGAAGAGCGGACCTGTTTTTACAGGTTTTTGAAAAGAGTCTGGTGATACGGTGAAATTGAAAAAGATCGGCCCGAACGGGCGCGTTGTCTCATTTATCGATATCGGGACAAATTCTGTCCGCCTCCTCGTGGTCCGGCTCAACCCGAACCATTCGTACACTATCCTCACCCGCCAGAAACAACAGGTCCGGCTGGGGGAAGGGGAGTTCGATGAGGATGAGATCCAGCCGGAAGCCATTGAGCGGCTCATCGTCGTCTGTAAAAAATTTACCGATCTTGCACGCACATTCTCAACGGAGGAGTTCGTCGCAGTTGCCACTTCGGCCATGCGGGAGGCATCAAACCAGAACGAGATCCTGCACCTGCTGAGGCAGGAAGCGCAAATCGATGTCCGCGTTATCTCGGGACAGGAAGAGGCACGGCTGATCTATCTCGGCGTGGCAAGCGGCATCCATATCGAGGACCGTCTGGTATTTTTCATTGATATCGGGGGAGGGAGCACGGAGATTGCTGTCGGGGGTGACCGGACCTACCAGTATCTCGAGAGTTTCCGGCTTGGTGCCCTCCGGTTGTCGAACCTCTACTTCCCCCGCGGGCATAACGGCCCGGTATCGTCGGACCAGTATAAGCGTGTCCAGCATCACGTCAAGGACACCATCATCCATTCTGTCAGGAAAATCCGCAGTCTTAATCCGGTAATGGCCATAGGCAGCTCGGGAACCATCATGAACCTTGCCGATATTGCCCAGAAGGCAATCCACCAGAATGGCAGCAACGGTGATCCCGTCATTTCGGGAAAGGAGCTGCAGAAAGTGATCGATCTGCTCTGTTCCCTTCCGCTCGACCAGCGCAGGAAGATCCCGGGCATGAACCCGGAGCGGGCGGATATCATCATTGCCGGAGCAGCGATTCTCGATACCTTCATGAAGGAACTGGGACTCGATTCTCTCCTGACCACCAGTCGCGGTCTGCAGGATGGTCTTCTCATGGACTATCTCTCGAGAATTGACGTTTTTCCCCTGCTGGGCGAGTTGTCACCGCGTCAGCGCAGCGTGCTCCAGCTTGGCAGGTCCTGCGGTATCAATGAAGTACATGCCCGGACCGTCACGGGCCTTGTTCTCGAACTTTTTGATTCTGCAAAAGAACTGGGCCTGCATACTTTCGGTGACAACGAACGCGAACTTCTTGAATATGCTACGTTCCTTCATGATATCGGTTCGTTCATTTCCTACTCGAACCACCATGCCCATTCTTATTATATAATAAAAAATTCCGAACTGCTGGGGTTCGACCAGAAAGAGATCACCTTCATGGCCAACATTGCCCGGTTCCACCGGAAAAAAACAATGCGGAAAAAGGACCCGGAGGTTATGGAACTTGAGTCCCGCGAGCGGGACGCCCTCCGGGTCCTGACTACCTTCATCCGTCTGGGCGAGAGCCTCGACCGAAGCCACACCGCACTTATCCAGCATGTAAAATTCACAAGAATGGATAAAGAGTGCATTCACCTGGAGGTTGTCGCCCGCGGTGACTGCCAACTGGAGATCTGGGGTATAGAAGCAGAGAAAAAGGCGTTTGAGAAGATCTTCGAAAAACAACTCGAAATAGAGACGATACAGACTGAGTGATACAGGATTCATTATGCGTCAGGACAGGTAACCGGTCTGCTCTTTCGGATTGTCCGGTGACCGTAAGCGGAACCACGCGGTTCGTTACTTTTCCGTTATCGGTACATGATAGTCCCCGCACAATGAACATGAAACCCGTAACGGTTCATGCTCTTGAAAGATCATCAAAGTAGTTTTCCTGATGCTCTTTCGGGCTCTGTGCCTGCTGCTCTGGTATCCCCGGTCGCGATTGTGCCCCAGTACGTGTGGCAATCGCGGGGAAATATCCCGTTCAGATCATGCCGGGCATCGCAATGCGTCCACCCGCGGGAGGCAGGGCCGGCGCAATGAGGAGTGTCGTAACATGAAAAGAGGTGTTTTCAACGGCAAAAAATAATGAATCCTACGATTTTCCAGTAAGGATCTGGACTTCGGCGGTTACATCATTTCCTGTCATTTCAACCCGGTAGTTCCCGGGTGCCCGTACCATGAATTCCTGTTTTGTCATGATACTGTATCCCTTGTTGAATCCCTGCTCCTCCTTGAGCACCCCGTTGTCTGCATCGTATATCTGCACCTTGAACCATGCATTCGGACTCGTGTATGCGACATCAACAACATGTTCCGAGGAAAGTCCGATATTGACGGTTTTCTCTCCGTAAAACATTTCCGGGGTTATATTAAATTTTATATAGAGTGGCGGAGTGATCAGGTTCTGGGTGAAGACCTCTTTCTGCCCGCCATTGAATGCATGGTTAACCGAGTAGACCAGATTATATGTTTCCGTGTATTTTTCCTCATATGTCTGGGAAGATGCGGGATTGGCTGCAGTCCCGGAAGTATCGGTTATCGTTAAGGTAGAAGTCGGGAACGGGGTCAGGGCTCCTGTCGGAAGAGTCGTGGCCTGCTGGAGAGGTGCACGGGTTCCTGAAGACCCGCTGATCATCGGCAGGCCGATAAAATAGATACCGGCAATTATGATAAGGACTGCAATGATCCCGGCGATAACCAGGGTTTTTCCGGATCCACCGGGAGAGGTTACCGGGGCTGGCGGTGGTGAGACTGAAACAGGAGGCCCGGCAACGGGTGGCGGGGTAGGCGCGGCGGGGGAAACAACGGGTTGTTCAAGCGGTGTTCCACAGTATTCACAGAATTTTTTTCCTGGAGCGGACTCCTTCCCACAGGTGGTACAGAACGGCATACGATCAAGATCGGTTATTCCTCAATGATATTTTTTCTTTTCCCCCGGTGTGAACCCCCGGCCGGGAAGGCGGGGTTTTTATCAGCGTGTCACCGGTAAAAAAATGTTCATTTCCCTACGGCTTTACCAGGCAATTGCTGCTGCAGCCTGGAAGGGCGGTAAAAGTGATCCGGGGAACCCTCCATATCAGAACTTTTTGACTGCCTGAACGAGTTTTCCCACGGTCTCCTGTGCGTCTCCATAGAGCATCCGCGTGTTGTCCCGGTAGAACAGGTCGTTCTCGATACCTGCAAAACCCTTTCCCTGGCCGCGTTTCAGGACGATGACATTCTTTGCCTGTTCTACGTCAAGGATGGGCATACCGAAGAGGGGGCTGCCCTGCCGGTGCGCGGCCGGGTTGACCGTGTCATTCGCCCCAATCACAAGGACTACGTCAGTACTCGGGAACTCCGGGTTTATCTCGTCCCGGTCAAAGAGGCGATCGTAGGAAACGCCGGCCTCGGCAAGCAGGACATTCATGTGCCCTGGCATCCGCCCGGCAACCGGGTGGATTGCAAACTTGACCTGGATATTCCTGCTCTCGAGCAGGTCGGTCAGTTCCTTGACCTTCTGCTGGGCCTGGGCGACCGCCATACCGTAACCGGGAGCGATGATAACCATGTCCGCATAGGCCAACAGGACTGCAGCATCGTCGATCTCAATCGGCTTCATGCTGCCCTGGATCTCCGTCCCCTTGTCCTCCGAAGCGCCGAAAGCGCCGAAGAAGACATTCGAGAGCGGGCGGTTCATCGCCTTTGCCATATTGAGCGTGAGCAGCGAGCCCGCTGCACCGACTATGATACCCGCGACAACCATCGCATAATTGGGAGATGCAAACGAGAATCCGTCCAGTGCCACAGCGAGCCCGGTAAAGGCGTTGTACATCGAGATCACAACGGGCATGTCGGCCCCTCCGATAGGAAGGGTCATCAAGAGGCCGAACCCGAGCGCGAGGACAAAGAACAGCGGAAGGTACAGGGAAACGGAGAAGGGGATCCAGTCAGGCTGCACGATAACGAGTATCCCTGAAACGAAAGCAAGGGCCAGGACAGCCATGTTAACGACCTGCTGGCCCGGGAAGGTGATCGGCCGCGGCCGCATCCAGCCCTGGAGCTTCAGGAATGCAATGATGCTTCCCGTGAATGAGATGGCACCGATGAGGCCGCCGACAACGGCAAGGGAACCGGTAACAGGGGTGGTTGTACCAAGGAGCGCAACTGCAGAGATTCCGGCAGCTGCACCGCCACCCATCCCATTGAAGAGCGCTATCATCTGGGGCATGTCGGTCATTGCAACGCGCTTGGCCGCAAGGTACCCGAAACCCCCACCGATAACGATGGCTATTGCAATCAGGGAGAGGTTGGAAAGAGCAGGAGTAAAGAAAGTAACAAGCATTGCGATCAGCATGGCAGCGCCAGCCCAGACAATACCGCTCCGTGCAGTGAGCGGGTGGCTCATTCGCTGCATACCGATAATGAAGAAGAAGATCGTCACGATGTACACGGGATCGATCAGCCACGCGAGTTCAGCCATATTATACCTCCTTACCGGGTTTTTTCCCGCTGCGGTCGAACATCTGGAGGATCCGCTCCGTAACCACATAACCACCGGTGACGTTCGCTGCGCCGAGGATGACTGCTACAAACCCGACGACCTGTTCAAGAGGCGTTGTCGCAAGGCCGAGCGCAACCATTGCACCGACAAGCACGATACCATGGATAAAGTTCGAACCGCTCATCAGGGGGGTGTGGAGGATGGCGGGAACGCGGCTGATGACAACGTACCCGGTGAAGGCGGCCAGCACTACGATATAGACTGCCGTCCAGAGCATGGTCATATCGGTCATGGCTTCCCTCCGGTCAGGAGATCGTTTGTGGGTTTATGGCACACCTTACCTGCGTGAACCAGCAGGCTCGCGACCAGGATCTCGTCAGTAAATTCCCTGACGATCTCTCCCTCCCTGTCAATGAGAAGCGCAAGGAACGACTGGAGGTTCTTCGCGTACATCTGGCTCGCATGGAACGGCACCCGTGCCGGAAGGTTCTGCGGCCCTATGATCCGGACCCCCTGAACGTGGATAGTCTTGCCTGCCTGCGTCAGCTCGCAGTTGCCGCCCGATTCGGCAGCCATATCGATGATGACGGCTCCGGGTCTCATCATCGCAACGGTCTCCCTGGTAATGAGGACGGGAGCCTTCCGGCCGGGAATGGCTGCAGTCGTGATGATGATGTCAGCCTGTGCAACCGCACCGGAGACCATCTGCTGCTCCTGAACCTTCTCTTCCGGAGTGAGTTCGCGTGCGTAACCACCCTGACCTTCGGCATTGATCTCAAGTTCGAGGAACTTGGCTCCGAGGCTCCGAACCTGTTCGCCCGCAGCGCGCCGGACATCGTAGGCCTCGACTAAGGCACCAAGCCGTTTTGCGGTGGCGATTGCCATCAGGCCGGCAACCCCGGCACCCAGGATGAGCACTTTTGCCGGCCGTATCGTGCCTGCGGCCGTTGTCAGCATAGGGAGGAATTTCGGGCAGTTGTCAGCCCCCAGGATGGCTGCTACGTATCCGCCGGCCGTTGCCTGGGAACTGAGCGCATCCATGCCCTGGGCACGGGTGATGCGCGGGACCAGCTCGAGGGCAAAGGCAGTAACCCTCCGGTCGCGCATCATGGCTACCGCCTCAAGGTTGGTTGACGGGTTCATGAACCCGATTACAATAGTGCCCTCAGTAAGCTGTTCGATATCGGAGACCGTCGGGGGCTGGACCCGAAGCACGATCCGGGCACCGTCAACCAGTCCGGCCGGGCTGGATGCAATCTTCGCACCGGCAGCAAGGTAGAGATCGTCAGGATAGAATGCAGCTGCACCGGCATCATGTTCGATCCGGATCTCGCAACCAGATTTCGTGAGCTTCTGTACCACTTCAGGTACCATTGCCACGCGCTGTTCCCCGAAAGTCCGTTCCCTTGACACAGCAATCACAACTGGCAGGGTTGCCGGGTTTTTCGGATCGTTCTGGATATTTCCTGTTACCTCCTGTACGGGGGGGATATCGCTCATAATTCCCCCTTGGACAGCACGGCATTTACGGTAGAGTACAACCTTTTCACTCCCTTGATGATCTGCAATGTATCGTACTGGTTGAACCTATATCCTCTTTATTTTACGCACATGCACCGCTATCCCGCGGCGGGAACGCTGCATCTCGTCCGCCGGCAGGGCTGCACGGCCGGTCCCCAGCGCACGCGGACCCACGACCAGCACTTCGTCGCCTTCGCGGATAGCCGGGTCTGCAGATACTACACCGGGTGCGAGGATATCCCCTTCCGGGATGAAATCGTCAATATGAACGCGGTAGCCTTTCGGAATAATCTTCCAGCCGTCAAGCGTGGGACGGAGCATGCCGGTACCCGTATCGAGCGAGAAGAGCTGGACATTGTTCCTGCTATAGAATACTTCCGGGAAATGCCCCCGCAGCATAGTACCCTTGGTGTCAACATCGCAGTTGAACTGATAGGAGATCATGCCATGGAGCCGGTCATCCCTGATCTTCCGTTCACCAGCAAGGGCTGCATCGAGAGCATTGAGGGCGGTGTTTCCGGCCGGGTGTTCCGTGCAGGAATATTCCAGGGTTATCCCGCACTCCCCCGCGGCCATCTGAGCCACTTTCAGTGCTCCTCCTTCAAGATGGGCGATGATACGCCGGTAGGGATGTTTCCGGAAATAGGAGGCGAGAATGTCCGCAATGACTGCACATTCTTCCGCATCCCAGTAACCGGTGACCGGAACATCGTAATGCCCTGCCGGATATACGGTCTCAAGTTCACGGGGGACCAGCCCGAGCGGCGACGTAACGATCAGTTCATGGGCCCTCCCGCCGACAGCCTGCTGGAACCTGCGATGGCTCTGCGAGAGAGAGTAGGGTTTCCTTGCCGAACAGGGAAGGAGCACCGCAACATCGGTCTTTGGCGGCACATACCGCCCGATCACCCGCCCGGCAAACCTCCGTACTTCCGCCCGCTGCATGGACTCGCCGGAGTTTGCCCGCAGGATACCTGCGCGTGCAACTGGCTGCACCCGTTCCATGAATGCGTGCTTCTGGTCAAGGAAGCGCATGACGGCAACCTGCCTTGCATCCTGGCGGCAGCGGGATTCAACGAGATCGCGAACCCGGCCCTGTTGGATATACAATGTGACAAGGGCGATCTCTTCTCGCAGCGCGTACCGGTTATGCTCCCGGAGATTTCCTGCTGCACAGCCCGGACAGGAACAGATCCCGGTCATGAAGGCATTTTCCGGGAAATCACCGTCCGGCGTACAGAACCGTCCCTGAGCCGATTTAAGGTCTACTGCCGTGTAATCGAACAGGTCAAACCCGGAATAACAGAGAATTGCAGCCGTTGCCGGAAGTGCGGATGCAGGGGCGTACCACGCAGTATCGGGCGGGGTTTTCTCTTTCAGGTCAGTGAGCCAGTCGGCATAGGTGCGCGGATTTGCCATCGCGGTGTGCCAGCCGGCAACTATAACACAGTCGCCGCTCTGGGCCCGGTTATCCAGCTGCGGGTGGATAGATACCGGCTGAATCCCAGATTCCGGGGGAAACTGATCCACGATTGTTTTTGGTGCGCAAAGCGGGAGGTTGGTGCCGGCCAGGGGGGTCAAAGCAGGAAACAGCTCCCCGCATTCGGCAACGGCAGGAAGACATACGGTGGGAATACCTTCGGATTCAAGTACCCCGGTCCGGGCAAGACCGTCGCGTTTCCGGAAGCTAACGCGGGTCATGGCTCACCTCAATGTCCCCGAGGACTTCCCGGACAACCGGCACCCACCGCGGGTTGCAAGAGACTGTAATCCTGCTCTCCGGATGACATTCCTGAATACTGCGGATGCCCCGGCAGCCCTGCCGTACCATGGCCTCGTCCCACTCCGGGATCTCGGAAGGACCGATAGGGAAAGTTTCTTTCAGTTCCCGGAGGTACGGCCCGAAGGGGGGCTTGAAGAGCAGGGTCGTGTCAAATGCATCCCGTTCCCCCCCGTCGAATGCAATAAGAATATCCTTTCCAACGGGAAGCCGACCGAGCTGCTGCTGGTAGCGGAGCACTTCTGTGCGCCTGCAGCTCTCCTCGCCCCGGTAAAAGAACCGCCGCTTTGAAACACGGTCGTGCACTTCCAGCTCTGCAGCATGATCGAGCAGTGCCCGGTACCCCGAAAGGAGCTGCGGGTGGCCCCGGCACCGTTCATCCACGAGTTCCCAGAGCGTACCGTCAGCGATCGCCTGGCGTATCCGGGCGATCTCGGCAAGGGTAACATGGAGGTTATGGAGCGCGAGGAGGCGCTCGCGGTCTGGTGCGGAGCGGAGCTCTTCTGCGGTGTGGGACCGGCAGACTGCGCAGGCACAGGGAAGATCGGCAAGTTCATTGATCCGGTAACTGCCATGCACCGTCAGATACCGGCCATCCTTTGCGTACAGCGCGTATGCCGCGGAGTCGAAGAGATCGCAGCCCATCGCGGTCGCAAGGGCAAACATGGACGGGTGGCCGGCACCAAAGAGGTGAATACAGGCAGAAGGGGAGAGCGTCCGCTTAGCGGCCATCACCACGCTGACAAGATCGCGGTACCGGTAGGACTCCATGAGGGGGACAACCGCCCCGATCGGGCAGAAGGAGAACCCGAGACCGGTTACCTCGCGCCCGGCCCGTTCGCGGAGATCCTCAAAGATCCCGCCCTGCACCGGGCCGGCTATCGGTGCGTCACTGCCAAAGACCTCTTTTGCCTCGCTGAGGCGCTGCAGGGTAACAGCGAGTTCCTCTTCCGTTGTCTTCCGGTCGGATCCGGGAGAGGTGGGAATATCGAGCGGCACCCAGATATCGCTTTGTATGTCCCGCTGGAACGAGAGCGTCTCGGTATTGGTGATCGATACCTGCCCGTACACCGAGAGCTGGAACGAACCGGAGTCGGTCATAATAACGCCGTCAAAATCGAGAAGCCGGTGAAGCCCTTCGCTCAGGGCGCGCTCCCGGAACTGCTTACTCTGGGAAAAGATGTAGGCGTTCGTGATCAGTGCCTCGATGCCCATTGCCTGCAATTCTTTCGGGGTGACGAGCGGGAGGTGCGGGTTGATAACAGGAAGCAGGGCCGGTGTCCTTACGGTCTTTTTGCCAACCGTAAGCCTGCCGCACCGGCCGGCAATGTCGCTTGAGAGACTTTCGAATGCAATTCCCATCCCGCACTCCCTGTGTCCCGTTATATACGCTGCATTCAGGTTAAACGGTTACCCCTCATGCCGGCCGCGTGTGTTCGGAAAAGATCTGTCCCTCAAACGTAAGGATCTCGACATTTTTACTGGTCCAGCACCGTTCCGAGAACCCGGCTTTCATGCAGGTGTGATCGAGAAACGTCCTTGCATCCCAGCCGTATTCAGTAGCCACCTGGGGGAGCAGAAGGCCGCTTGAGCCCATGCCCCGCGCGATCAGCCCGTGTTTTCCCACGATAACCTGTTCCGGTCTTTTTGACGGCTCTCCTTTGAGCGGTTCGGGAACCGTAAGAATGGTTACTTCAAGCGAGATAGCTGCCAGCTCATCCTTTGTTACCGGGGGGAACCGCGGGTCTTCCAGCGCAGCAGCCCCCGCTGCATGGACAATCGCTTCGCCAAGCGGCATGAGCGGATACGGGAAACCGATACACCCGCGGAGGCTGTTTCTTTTTGTAAGGGTGACAAAGACCCCGCGTTTTTCGCCAAAGACCGGAGTCAGGTGAAAGGATGATTTCGGTCGTTTTGCTACTACGTGTTCGATGGCGGCGCGTGCAGAGCGGATCGCCATGACACCCTCTTCGTCCGTGAGCAACTGCATTGCACTATTCCCCCTTCCTGTGTCTGTTTTAGCGTGCGTATCTTTAACAATCTATCGTACCCTTGAGGTTTTGCCGCTGGCAGATTATTTCCTGGCGCTGCGCTTATCTTCTCACAGGTCCCTGTATTATGTGAGAGGGAGAGAGCGGCCGACGGTGACGTAACAGTCGCTGAGGAAAGTCCCCCCACCCACCGGGCACGCAGCCGTACGCAAGTACGGGTGGCGAGAGTCACGGCAATGGAACAGAAACGACACGGCCTGTTTTCAGTCATGATGCGGT
>Ga0116170_10004948_pt1 | contig 12060 bp, 11 predicted proteins | sample AD_JPNHW1_MetaG_FD_89797 | JGI IMG/M metagenome (GOLD analysis project Ga0116170, IMG submission 89797) | Active sludge microbial communities of municipal wastewater-treating anaerobic digesters from Japan - AD_JPNHW1_MetaG | ecosystem: Engineered > Bioreactor > Anaerobic > Digestate | place... | reverse complement strand
CAGCAAAGACTTTCAATAAAGACTTTGCTGGGCCAACAGGGTGCCGGCGCCCTTGTTCCCAGTTGCGCAAAGTTGCAACGCTGACGCCAAGCATCGCAGCAAACTCGATCTGAGACTTCTTCAAATTTAAACGCATCTGTTTAATATTGAAAGCAGTAACTTCAAACTGGCGGCTTGGAGGTAATTCACCCCGATAGATCTTACCGGCTTCCTTTATACTTTCAACGAGTTGGTTAAAAAGTTCTTTCTTCATTTGAACTCCTCCTTCACAAGGCGCTTCAAGATGGCAATTTCTGCCGGACTAAGATTTGTCTGAGTATTTTTCGGATAAACAAACAACAGCATGATGAGATCTTTTTGAACTGCCCAATAATAGATAACCCTGATACCGCCACGCTTGCCCTTACCCGGTAAAAACCAGCGCACTTTTCGAATGCCACCACCACCAGGAATTATTTCACCCAACGCAGGATTTTTGGCCAGAGCTTGCTGAAAATCAGCGTATTGATCATCCGACAGAATCTCAAGAAGCTTTTGAGTAAAAATTGTTGTTTCACGAAAGATCATACTTTTATGATACGCCAATGGCGCAATAAAAACAAGTAAAAACAGACCTTGCGTCACAGATTTATATGAATGGGCCAGACTTCATCACCGGATAGTCCAAATTCAGCTCTCATCAATCGCTAATTTTGCCGTTCTGGTTAATATGGTTCGCGGCGATGCCAACACCGGCGGCAGCCAGGGCAACCGGGTATTTTTTTCTTCTATCTGCTGCATAATTTGCTTTCAATTAGAACTTAGGGGTTTATACCATTCAATCACTCCCGACACAAGCAGCTTTTCCCCGGGTTTATGATCGATCTTTCGCAGGTTTTTAAGCAGCCGGCCGCGAACCTGGTGAGAGAGAGCGGCCTTGTTAAAGAAGCATTCGCCACCGGGTATGACAAACCAGTTAAATCACCAGTGGCAAAAAGAGCGCCCCGCACCCGAAAAAAGGTCGCCAATCGCTGAGGTGCCAAAAATGGGCATAGTTCAGCGCATTGTAAAGGGGCCGCTCTGAAGCAATTCTGGCCTGATGTTATTGACGTGATTTAATGACGACAGGCTGGTTATCTTTGCAGGGGGTGCCTTCGCCATCGACTATCTTGCTGGTGTTTTTTACGGTCAGAGTATCGACGCCGATTTTAAAACTCGGGTTTGAACCAGGCCCAAAGGTCATGCGAACCGTCATATCATAGTCAGAAAAGTCTGCAGGAGCCAGGGCCACATAGTCAGCAACCGGCCAACCGGCAGAATAGACAAAATCATCATTGGCAATCGGAGTGGTGGTCGGGCCATCGGTGGGCAAGGTGCGGCGCAGCGGCCTGGTGAATTTTACCTGCAGCTTATCGCCCTCATCGACGGCCATCGAGCCGTTGGTGTCTTCCCAGAAGACGCGCGAGATAGCGAGGGGCGGGCGAAAATACTGTTTTATCTCGTCACCGGTGCCGTCGGCCCGGTCTGGCCCCACAGAGTAACATGTCGAATGGGCCGGGTTGATGATAAACGGGTTACCCCATGGGTCGCTCATCGCCTTGCTCAGATAAGCCCCCACCAGTCGGTCAATATTTGCAAGAGCATAAGGCTGGCTCTGATCTGTTTCATAGCGGATCAGCGCATTGCGGATCTCATCAAGATCATGCTTGGCTTTGGAAATTCTAGAATCTTCCACATACTGTTGAACATAAGGCAAGACAGCACCAGCTAGAATAGCAATAATAGTAATAACAATTAACAATTCCAGCAGAGTGAAACCATTTTTTTTCATCAGTTTTACCTAAAAATAAAGGCCCTCTGGTAAACCAGAGGGCCGGGAAAAATCAAAAGGCCTGAATTTTAACAGTATTAGCTTTGATAATGTTGGGGCCGTAAGGAGCAGCAGCCAGATCCGAAACAGTACCGGCAATGTTTACTAGAGTTTTGCCAGGAATAAACGGAGTAGTTACTGTTGTCAATACCAGTTTCATCTGACGATCATTATTCGACCATGTGTTAGCACCAACAGCACCCAGAGCGGCTGTTCCAGAAAAAACAATGTCTGCCAGAACAGGGGCATTGACCGCGGGTCTTGTAAATTTAAAAATTAGAGCATCACCATCATTAACAAGTCCATCTTTAGTAGTATCTTCCCAGTAGCATTTTGTAAGCGCCAAAACTGGTCTAAATTCCACGGCAATGTCATCGCCGCTGGGTGCTGTCCCATCAGGACCTGCGGAAACGATATTGCTATCTGTATCGCTGATGGTGTAGGGAACTCCCCACGGGTCAATCAAAGCCTTTTGAAGATATGGGCCAACCAGGTCAGATATGTTGGCTGTCTGATAGGTTACACCTTTGTCCAATTCAAAGCGAATCAAGGCATTTTTAATTTCATCCATATCCGCTCTAGCTTTAGAGATTCTGGCGTCTTCGACGTAGTCCTGAACGTAAGGAATGGCCGCGCCGGCCAGGATTGCGATGATCGTGATGACGATCAGCAGTTCAATGAGAGTAAAACCTTTTCTAAGCATGTACATGCCCTCCTGATATTATTAGATCTTATGGCAAGATCTTAGAACCATATTCACATTCGACACCTGAGACCCTGACGGGTTATACCCCCCGCCATGGTATTGCAACCTTGAGCATACTTTTATGGCAGTTCTGGCCTTACATCACGCCTGCCTGCCCCGGCACCTCCTGGGTTAGAGATTCCGAATCTGAACTTCGCCGTCTGAAATAAACTTTTATTTATCTCACACTTAATTAGTTAGCAAAACCCGTACCACATTTACTGCGGCAGAATTTTTACCGCCTGGCTCGAAATGCAGAGGTTGGCAACAGGTAAAGCCAGATCTTTGAGAATAACGTTCGATAGAATCTGAATACTGTCTGAGCCAGGCACAAAAGCATTATCAACGAGAACGTTGTAAACGAGGGTGCGATCTGCGACGATTTTCAGGGTATGTGATGCTTCAAACAACACCGGAAAAGGTGTAGAAGTACCAATCATGCCAAAAAGCAGAGCAGTAGAATTTGGCTCACCACCGAGTTCCGGTGCAGTTTCCAGGCGACGGCTGAAGGTCAATTGGATTGTGTCGCTGGAATTCTGGGTATCAACAGCACCAGACTGATTGCGGTCAACCCACTTTACACTGACCAGTGCAAGAGGCGGCTGGTAGGGAGCCTGAATATTGTCTTCAAGGGTGTTAATATCCCTATCGGGTCCACCGGTTACTACAAGGCCTGAGTCAGTGGCCACCCGATATGACTTGCCCCAGGGGTCGATCGGTGCCTTGTTAAGATAACGCCCGGTGAGGTCTTCAACCGTGGCCTTGGCGTATTCGCCTTCTCTCGTTTCATAAACGGCAAGTGCTCTGGCTATTTCTTCGAGATCGGTCTTGGCTTTCGCAATACGCGACTCTTCAACGTAGTTCTGTACATAAGGCAGTGCTGCCCCGGCCAGAACTGCCAGAATGGTTATAACAACAAGCAATTCAATTAAAGTAAAACCCTTTTTCACGATAGATCTCCTGACAGAAAATTTCCCGCAACTCATTGCGGCAGAATTACAACCGGTTGACTTGAAATGCAGAGATTGGCCGGGTTAGCCACATCCTGAAGAATTTTGTTCGATTTTATCTGAATACTGTCTGAGCCAGGAACAAAAGCGTTATCAACGAGAACATTGTAGACAAAAGTTCTACTGGCAACGATTTTCAGGGTATTAGTTGCCTCAAACAACACATTGAATGGTGTGGAAGTGCCGATCATACCAAAGATTTCAGGAGTCTTGTTCGAAGAGCCTTCAAGATCACCAGCTTCACTGTTGGCAAGTCTTCTGCTGAAAGTCAATTGTATTGTGTCGCTGGAATTCTGGGTATCAACAGCACCAGATTGATTGCGGTCAACCCATTTAACACTGACAAGTGCGAGAGGCGGCTGAAAGGGAACCTGAATATTATCTTCAGCAGATACGAGGTCACGGTCAGGCCCCCCAGAAATAACCAACCCGGAGTCAGTGGCAACTTTGTATGATTTGCCCCATGGGTCAATAGGCGCTTTATTTAAATAGCGGCCAGTCAGATCTTCAACCGTTGTCTTCACGTAGTCGCCTTCGCGGGTCTCATATACAGCCAAGGCCCGGGCGATTTCTTCAAGATCAGTCTTCGCTTTGGCTATTCGAGACTCAGAAACGTAATTCTGCACATACGGCAGAGCGGCGCCGGCCAGGATCGCCAGAATGGTAATCACCACCAGCAGTTCAATAAGTGTAAAGCCTTTTTTCAACATGAGTTCGGTCTCCTTGGGAAAATGACTATCTTGAAGATGAAATAACTACCGTCTGGCTGGTCAGACAAAAATTGCCCGCACCCGGGGCCAGATCACGAACACCTGAACCGAGAACAAGCCAGATACTGTCACTACCTGGTACAAATACATTCATCGCATCGGTGGCAATCGGTAATGTAACCAGATTACCAGAACTGTCAAGTTTTAAGCTATCCCAGCCAAAGGAAGTCGCAATACTGTTGCCAACTGTCCAGCCGAAAAATTTATAGGCATCGGCCGGGGCCACAAAAGCCGGGCTGGTTGCAGAAATAGATCTTGAAAAGTAAAATTGCAGGTAATCATTAATATTCTGGGTATCGACCCCGCCAGATTGGTTGGCATCGACCCACTTAACCTGAACAAGAGCCAAGGGTGGCTGATAATTAACGATAATGTCGTCAACAGTAGCATTCAGCCTGTCTGGGCCAGTCGAATAAACCACCCCGCCACCAGTTGAAACCACATAACTTTTGCCCCAGGGGTCAATGGGTGAAGAATTCAGGTATCTACCGGTTAAATTATGCAAAGTTGCATCTTTATACAGCCCCTCACGGGTCTCATAAATTGCCAGGGCTTTTTTGATCTCTTCGAGGTCTGACTTGGCCTTCGAAAGACGGCTTTCGGCAACGTAATTCTGCACGTATGGCAGGGCCGCCCCGACGAGAATCGCGAGGATGGTGATGACCACCAGCAGCTCAATAAGCGTGAAACCGGCCCTTTTAATCACAAAAACCTCCGGAGAATGCCTGTCATAACCAAAAAAACATCAACCAGACTAAATCTAACACAATATTTATTTTTTTAATAAATAAATAATTCTTTATCTTTTTATACTCACAAAACTACAAACCCGCAAGTAACGTACCGTAAAGCCCACGCCTGAAACCTAAAATCTGATGCCGGTTTTTAGAGAGTCACCGCCATACCAACACCGCTTCAGTTCAGCGTCAAAGGCCATGCTTAGCAGAACTACCCCCGGTCACGGCAGGGCGAACCGAACCGCCAACGCTATTATAACCAGACCAGGTTCGCCGAACCACACTCACGAAGCCAATGCCAGCCTGGTCGCGGCCATACCCGGATGCTTGAACGAACCGGCCAACTTCATGACAATTTAGAGAATGAGCACATTGTGCATGGGCCGAAGAAACCGCTCCAATAAAGAGATCGCTCGAAGTTGTTACTTTTTCGCACGGCAAATCAGGGAAATTTGCACTTTTCGCACAGTGGCAAAAGTGCCGCACAAGGTAATTTTTACCCAGGAAAATAGAGAATTTTTTATTATCTTTAAATTTCACCAGATTTACCTGCGTTTTTCAATAACCAGATTATCAACCCGGCCAAGTGGTTGGGGTGTGGGTGAAAAATCGGTTATCGACTCGATGAATTCACGTGGAAACAGATGCGTGCGCCCAAGAACGACCCTGGGGGCAATGGGAGGGGCGAATTCGATTTTGGCCTTGAACGGCGAATCACCTGGCTTAATGAGGGCTGTGCCGAGAGCTTTCTCGGGGTCGGTAGTCTCAAAATCTACTGAAATCGGATCTGTTAATCTGGCGGGGCGCGAAAAGGTCAGTTCGATCTGATCGCTGGTATCAACGATGTTGTTCATATTGACGTCAACATATTCAGCCCGGGTAATGAAAAAACTCTGGGGCAAATAACTCATCACCACATCGTCACTCTCGGTGGCAACAGTCGTAACCTGGGGTTTGCCGTCTGGCCCGGTTGAATAAACTATACCAAGCTCAGGGGAATGCATGTAATAGACACCCCAGGGGTCACGCGGGGGTTCTTTTTCGAGGTAGGTGCCGATAAAATTTCCGAGGGCCTGCGGTGAAAATACGGTTGCCGAGAAACTACGAGGCTCTTTGATATTGAAAAGACGGATTGCCTTGGCCAGTTCATCGATATCGGTACGCGCCCGGGTTATTCTGGTGGTCAGAATATAGCGACGGTATTCTTCGATGGCAAAAATCAGCAGCGAAGACATGATCAGCAGAACGATCAGCAGTTCAATCAGCGCAAACCCGTTTTTCAACCTGCGACTCATATATAAACCTTATACTACCATAACTTGCCGGCGAACCGACTGATTTTTGCCAGTCACCGGCCAAGATGCGACAACGTGCAGACAACGCCGGCCAGGGCAGTGGCGAGAGCGGCACCCGGGCCACGCGGGCGATTTCCCTGCCACGATCATTTATGCGAAGTATCGATCGAAAGCGTTTCGTCACTCTGGGCGACCGAATCATCGAGGTAATCAACATTCACGAGACGCGGGGTTACCAGCATGATCATTTCGGAATTGTTCATCTTGTCGTTGTTGTGGGTCAACAGAGTTCGCAGCAACGGCACCTTGTTCAATACCGATGGCGAAGTTTTCTGCTCTGAACCCTGCTGGTTGATCAGGCCGCCGAGCACAACCGTTTCGCCGTTCTTGATGCGCACATAGGTATTGGTATTGCGTTCAGAACGATGAATCTGCCCGTCTTCATTGATGCTGAGCACCGAATCGACGGTGGTGTTCAGTTCCATGCTGATTTCGTTGTCGCGAGTGATTTCGGGGGTGACTTCGAGTCTGATGCCAACCTGAACGTCGCGGTATTCCTTGTAAACCTGGGGAGTGTAGCCAAGATAGCTGTTGCTGGCGGTTTCGTAGCGGTAATACGGCACCGGAATGACTTCACCGATGTTGATCGATGCCTTCTTGCCATGCACGGCACGAATTTTAGGGCTGGCAAGCACTTTTGCCTTGCTTTCCTGTTCGAGGAAATCAAGAGTGGCGGGCAGCGCGTAGTTGCTCGGCAGACGGCCGATATCGGCCACGTTGATCTTGTAATCATCGAGCTGAATGCCAAGCTGCTTCAGACTGGTCCGGTTGATTTCTACGAGCTTAACTTCGATTACTGCCTGTTTAACCTTTTCATCGACACTGTCGATGATTTTTTCGATGAGAGCGAGGTTTTCGGCTGAGTCATAGACTGAAATAGTATTGATGCGTTCATTGATGGAAAAGTTTTCGGTGTCGATCTTCTCTTTGAGCGACTTGCTGCCGCTGATCATCTTGACGACTTCTTCGGGCTTGGCGTTGACAAGCTTGAAGGTGCGATACTGCTTTTTGCCGAATTCGCTGGCATTCTCGCGGGCCAGAATGACAAATGTGTTGTCATTGTGAGCTTTCTTGACCAGGCCATTGGTTTCAATCAGCAGGTCGAGAAGTTCATCGAGGTTGAGGTTTTCGACATAAAAATTAACTTTTTTGTCTTCGACGCTCTCATGAATGATCAGATTGACGTTCATCATCTTTGAAAGGGTCTGCAGGGCATCTTTAAGACTCAGATCGCGGAAAAGCAGTTCGCGGGCCATGCGGCTGTCATCGACGCCGAGTGAAATGACCGTCAGGTCGCGACCCTTGAGGGTATACTGAAAATTGCGCTGCAACAGCAGGTTTTTGAGAATTTCGCGCAGGGTGACATCCTGGGCGCTGACACTGAATTTGCCCTTTACCCCGGCGTCGGCAAAGATTCGCAGATCGAACTTAACCGCCAGAGCGTTAAGAATGGTCATCAGGTCTTCCTGTTCGAAGCTGAGACTGACGCGTGAATCGAGAACATTGCGCGAACCACCGGCGATGGCGGCTGATTCCGCGAGCCGGCCAGCTGAAGAACGCGACATGGCCGAGGTTTCGAGCACCAGATTTTTTCCGATGCGGCGCGGGCTGACCTTGAGGGGTTCATTAAAAACAATAATCGCCCTGACCACATCGGGGCGAGTGCTGACCTGACTGATTCTCATAAATTTAACCAGCGAATGCGGAGCGGGGATGATCGTGCTGGCTGCGGCGAATTCCCAGTCATAGAAATCGGCACGCACAACTTCAGGTGCTTCCATGACCACGTTGAAATCTTTGACTTCGTGGGCCGGAAAAAGCACCAGGCCGTTATCACCATAACCGGCCAGTTTGAGTTCGGAGAGCTTCTCAGCGGCTCCGGCTGGTAGACTTATCAGCATCGCCAGTAAAAATACCAGCGTCAGAGGCATCCGGCATCCTTTCAGATGCTGGTCTCTGCAGTCTTTCAAAAACTTCATAAACCGCTCCTTATCAGTCAACACATAATAAAAATGAACATCCCTTCATCTTTTATCGGCAGATTCCATCGCCAAGTTTATACATTTGTGATTTTTTTCGGGAATATGCGATGTGCCCTAAAAATGCGCAGGGAACGGTTTTAAACCGTCCCCTGCGCATTTTTGAAACCGTTCCCTACGCGCCGCCGGCAGCAGCGGTTGAACCGCCCGATACGACGCGGGCCATTTTGAAAATTGGCAGATACATGGCCAGAACGATGACCCCGACGATTGCCCCGATCACCAGAATGAATACGGGTTCTACCATGGCGGTGATCTGGTCGATCAAAAAGTTGATCTCGTCTTCGTAGAATTCGGCGACCTTTTCGAGCATCTCGTCAAGATTACCCGATTCTTCGCCGACTTCGATCATCTGCGTCGAGAGTTCGGGCATTATTTCGACCTTGGCAAGAGCCCTGGCAATCGGAATACCACCCTCAACCTCTTTGACCACGTCATTGAGAGCCGCTTGCAGCACAACATTCTCGACGGCATCGTTACTGATCTTCATCGCCGAGATGATATTGATGCCTGACTCAAAGAGAGTCGCCAGGTTGCGTGCGTAAAGAGCGATCAGATATTTCTGCAGAAGAGTGCCGAAAACCGGTATTTTTAGCTTTACCCAGTCGAAAAACCGGCGACCACCGGCTGTCTGGTTGATCTGATAGATTAGAATAATGAAACCCAGGCCGGCGGCGAACAGAATCAGAACATTGCTGCCAAGAAAATTGGAAAAGTCGATGACCTGCTGGGTTATCCAGGGTAGTTCCTGGTTGAACTGGGCAAAAAGATTGGCAAACTGCGGTATGATAAACAGCATCAGAAAAGTCACGACCAGGCCGGCAACCGCCGAAATGATCAACGGGTAGGTCATCGCCCCGATAACCCGGCGCCTGATGTGGATCGCCCGTTCCATGAGCTTGCTGAGCCTGTCAAGAACCAGAAATAATCGGCCGGACTCTTCGCCAACCTTGATCAGGTTCGCATAAAGCAACCCGAAAATGTCATCATGCTTTTTAAAACAGACATTCAGCGGCAGGCCGCCTTCGACTTCTTCTTTGGCTTCCCAGATGAGTTTTTTAAAACGCCAGGTCTTCATCTGGCGCGACAGAGTGCCGAGTGAGCGCAAAACCGAGATACCGGCACGCGTCAGGGTGGCAAAATACTTGGTGAACAGCAACTGTTCGCTGAGACCGACATGCCCGTAAAACGGGTTAATATAGGAAAGAACCGAGCGGTTCTCTTCACCCGGGCCTTCCGGGCGGCTCTCTTCGTTGTTGTTAAGGTCAACCATTGATGCTCTCCGAATCTGAGTTTTGAATCTGACGAACCCAGCGAGATCTATATTAGAGGGCGATGCACGTTTCTCACTGGTTCAAAAGCTCGGCCTCTCAGCCGGCATTGTAATATAACACCTGCCGATGACCTGAAGCAACGTTATTCGCCGAAAAACCCGTCAAACGGATTTATGATAACTGCGAAATTATTGAATCCTGCATAAATAAACTTGAACCTGTCTTTCGGCCTATTCAAATTTTAGCCACGGATTAACACGGATTAACACAGATGTACACTGGTGTAATCTACGAAATCCTCTTTAATCATGCAGTTGTCAATAAAGCAGATTTTACTGACCCCTTGCGAAGAATAGTCCAGGCGAGGACAGAAGGCGGGATTATTGCGCCAGGAGGGCGCTTATGATATGGCGCAACAGGAATGTGAGCGCCATGGCCTTTTTCGGAAGCTTGTTACGCACAGGAGGTGCTTATGCAGAACTACGCACGATAGAGCGGTTCTGCTGAGCGAAGCGGTTTGCCAAAGGCAAAGGCCAGCTCTGAGCCAATCGCTGTAGCACCCGACAGCATCTATCCTGATGCTGTCGAGTATCGCTGACCTCCTGTCAGCAAAAAAGTTTCCCGACTGATGGCCAAGCCGGTGAAGAATACTAGTCTATTTTTGAAGTATTCAAAAATTAAGGGATTTTTTGGGGGGGGTGGCAATTAAAGCGGCGGTTACCAGGGCATGTCGGTGCCGTTGTAGCGGATTCTGATACCGCGCATCTGCTTGCCACCTGATTCGGTTCCGGCAAAATCGTATTTTATCCAGATGCAGTCGGCCGGGTTAACCTGAAAAATATTGGTTTCGGCAACGTTTGAAACTTCGACCCAGACTTCACCGGCACCCTGCAGCGGCGTTACCAGAGCCTCGCTGACCGACTGCTGCAGGTATGCGCCCTGCAACATCTTAAAAGATGTCGGGTAGATCATATTGTCTTTGAAATAGCGTGAAACAGCGTCGCGCACAATCTTTAAATTGGCCTTGACGGTATTTTCGCGGGCGGTGGGCAGAATGTCTGAATAATAGTTATAGCCGGCCCCTGCGAGGACGGCTATTATTGAGACCACGATAAGCATTTCGATGAGGGAGAAGCCCCCCCTCAGTCTATTCATCGCGAACCATCATTACTGTCTGTTCTGTCGGCCCCTTGAAATCTACGATCTGTCGGTGGGCACGATAGCCTTTGCGTTTGAGTGAAACTTCGCCGAATTCTTTCTTGATCAGACTGATTTTGAAAGCACCCTGCCGGTTGGTGGCAATTTTTGTGCCGTCGAGCAGCACTTCGACATCTTTGAGCGGCTGCCTGGTGAAAGCATCGATGACGGTGAAAGTGACCGATTCGGCGAGGCGGGTCTTCTGCAGGTGAATGCGGGCCGGATTGCCGGTTTTGAGCATTTCTTCAAACTGGCCGGCCACGGTCTGAAAACCATCAGCGATAATCACGGCGTAACCGGTGCTTTCGTCGAGAAGAATCTGGCCAAGCCGATTAGACTGGTAAATCTTGTTGCCGAGCATCATCGCAACGTTGGCGATACCGGTTCGGGCGGTGGCGTCAACAACTTCGACCAACAATTGCTCTGGCTGCGAAACGGCGGGGGCAGACACATTGCTGTTAAAGCCGTTATTGCCGGCAATGCTTTTGCCGGTAACTTTGGTCAGGGTCTCAGCGACGGGCAGTTTGCCTGAGGCTTTGCTTTTAAGGGTGATCTGAACAAGGGGGTCTTTGAGATAACCGTCTTCGAGCATCTGGGCAATCAGCCGTGCTGCATCAGTTGTTTTCATGCCACTGACGCCGACTGAACCGATCAAAGGCAGGGTAATACTGCCATCCTGACCGATCTGCCTTTCAACCGACAGTTCGGGTTCGCCCTTAACCCAGATGCCGATAAGATCACCTGCCCGCAGAGAAGCTGGCGACGCGGCGTTAACCAGGCCGGTGGCGCTCCCGAGGAGGAGGATTATGAATATAAACCACTTAATTTTGTTCATATTTGTCCACTTACATTATCAGGCTGCAAACCTTATCGGACAATTATTGTCTTTCTCTTAGAAGAAAATAACATATTTTCTCCGCATGACCAAATAAAACCCCAATTTTTTTGCAATTCTCTGTCAAAAGCTATAGATTTCTATATTGAAGTTGCGAGGCGAGAAGACGGGATTGCTTTTTCGGAAGCTTGTGACGAACGAAGTGAGGAATCGCTGTAGAAAAAGCAACCCGGCTGATAGGCCGAAGCT
>Ga0116170_10004947_pt1 | contig 12061 bp, 7 predicted proteins | sample AD_JPNHW1_MetaG_FD_89797 | JGI IMG/M metagenome (GOLD analysis project Ga0116170, IMG submission 89797) | Active sludge microbial communities of municipal wastewater-treating anaerobic digesters from Japan - AD_JPNHW1_MetaG | ecosystem: Engineered > Bioreactor > Anaerobic > Digestate | place... | reverse complement strand
ATCCGTTATGCAGCACCCGAAGAAGATACTACGACTTAAATTAAGATGACAGTGAAAAAAATTACACGCGGAATAAATAAGGACTTTGCAGACGCATTCAAACAATGCGAACTTGATAAGCTTTTAGCAGACCATAAAGACGAATTATTTATTGGGGTTCGAAATAACTATTTGAATCTTTATTACAATTGCGACAGTATTGCGAAAGTTGAATATAAACAAGGTAAAATAATTTGTGAGTTAGATAAATATTATCTTGATGGAAAACATTATAAGGGCAGTAATAAAACAAAGAAAATTGATTCTTCCGAAATCTATAAAAATTACCAAACAATTAAAGCAAACAGTAACACTAAAGCGACAGACGAAAAAAAATCACAATCAAAATTAGTCCTTTTGAACAACAATAATAAGGATTCAAGATGGTACTGTTTTGATGTTGAATGGGTAAAAGCATTTGAGAATCAACAACAGAAAAATGAAGCAAAATTTAATGGACGGTTTGACATTATGGCTATTTCAAAAAAGAAACCACAGAAAGTTGCTTTAATTGAACTAAAATACGGCAATGGTGCAATTGGAGGGGAAAGTGGAATATTCAAACATATCGAAGATTTTAAAAAATATAAAGACAAAAAATATTTCGACAAATTTGAAATTTGTCAAATAATTGAGAGTCAAAAGTTTCTTGGAGTAGACCTTCCTGATTCATTAAAAAATCTATCAATAATGGATATTGGAGGCTATGAATTTTATGTAATCACATTGAATAATAATTCCGAAAATATTAATGGAAGTACTCCAAAACAAACAATGTCGGGTTATCTTTTTAGTGATAAACGTTGGAATTGTAAAAAAGTATCCCAAAAAACAGTACAAGCCAGCTTTGGCGATGTAACAGACATAAATAATTCACTACACGTAAATTTCTTGTTTTCAAAACAAAATCTTGATGGGTTGATAATTAATGATATCATAGAACATACTGACTATGAAAGAGAATAATAGTTTTAGAGAAAAAAGAAAACAGCATGATTTAAAACTAATCGAAGCTGGCAAAATTTTTAATGGCGACAAAGGAAAGAAACCATACTTTTTACGAGACAAAAATAATCCAAACGGCATTTGGTTACCGAAAGCCGACTTACTTATGAATAGTAAAAACAATTTTTATCCTCAAATTGCAGATGAAGTAATCTTGTATTTTGCTCTAAATAGTATTTCATTTCATCATTTAGAAGGAGACACCGACGTCGGTTTTTGTATCCCTTCTGGTCATACTCTATCATCTCAAATTGCATGTTTAAATCATCTGTATCCGCTACGTTACGACAAAGAAGCAGTTCTTTCCATTGCAAAGCAGATTAATTCTGAAATTGTAGATGTCATGCAAATTGAATCAGATACATTTTTACCAGGGTTCATTTCATTTGAAGTTATTAGCAATATTGACCATTTGAACGAAACAAAAGGGAGTCAAAAGCTTACTCGTGGGACAATGTGTACTTCTGTAGATGCGTTGATTTATGGTAAACTTAAAGACGACAATAAAATAATCATTCCAATTGAATGGAAATATACTGAAAATTACCACGAAGACGGAAAGATAGACAAAGATTATTCTATTGAAAATAGAGGGAAAGAAAAAGAGGGAAAAGGGAATGAGCGTTTGCATCGATATTCCGACCTGATTAATTGCTCAGAACAACTTTCATTGAAAGAAGATGACTACAAAAGTTCTGTGTATTTTTTTGAGCCATTTTACCAACTTATGCGGCAGACACTTTGGGCAGAACAAATGATAGCGAATAAGAAAACTGAAACAACCAAAGCAGAAAAATTTATTCATGCACATTTAATTCCAAACGAAAACAAAGAATTGCTACAATATGAATATCCTGTCAGCATGAAAGGTATGAAAGAAACATGGGAATCATGTTTGACAGACATTAATAAATATAAAATAATTGAGCCGAAGAATCTCCTTGCAAACGTAGATAAAGCTAAATATCAAACACTTATTAATTACCTGACAACTAGATATTGGAATGACAATGAATAAAAAAACGGGCGACTGCATAACAAAGGCTAAAATCAAGCGGGCAGAATGTGGTAATTTGGAGAGCAGTACATCTAATAAACTTCATCGCAAGTTGACAGTGAAGTGCTCCGAAATGCCCGCCAGCTTTTAGCCTTGATCGTTACCGAACATTACAGAATAACCGGACACAAAAAAAATATGATGAAAAAACTATTATTCTTATTGACCTTTTTACTGCCATGGACTTTTATTTATCCACAAGTTACTTTCCTAAAACAGTATAATTATTCTGGACATGATACTGGATATGATGTACTGCAAACCTCAGATGGTGGGTATATTATGGTTGGACAAACTAGTAGCACTTCAGGATCAGCATTTATTATTCGGACTAACCAATATGGAGACACATTATGGACAAGAGCATATGGTGGAAATTTATCTCAGGTATTTAGTTCAATTAAAAAAACAAGCGATAGTAATTTCATTGTTTGTGGACGAACATATGGTTTAGGATTTTCGGCTTGCAATTATTTGTTAATTAAAATAAATGCAAATGGTGACACCTTATGGCAAAAAGCTTATGGCGGATATTCTGATGATGATGCAAATGGCGTAATTCAAACTTCAGACGGTGGTTATGCAATTACAGGTGTTTCCTGTAGCTTTGGACAAGGTTTCGCATCAATATATTTTGTTAAAACAGACAGCAATGGTAACACATTATGGACGAAAACATATGATAGGTATTGGGCAAATTATGGTTGGGACTTGAAACAGCTTGACGATAATGGGTACATTTTGCTGGGTACAATTAAAAAAACATCAACAGGTGATAATTGGGATATACATGTAATTAGAACAAATGAAAATGGAGATACACTTTGGACAAAGGTATATGGGGGTATTGCACGTGATGATGCATGTTCTATTATTAAAACAAATGATGGCGGCTTTATTATCGTTGGTTGTACTAAAAGTTACGGTGTTGGAGGTTATGACTCATACATAATTAAAATTAATTCATCAGGAATTATTGAATGGTCTAAAACATACGGTGGTATAAACGATGATATTACATATAAAGGAATTTCAACGAGTGATAATAGTTTTGCAATTGTTGGTAGGACTGCCAGCTTTGGTACAGGTGGTGAAGACGTATATCTAATTAAAATAGATTCTAATGGTGATACATTATGGACAAGAACATTTGGCAGTAATTGGGATGATTTGGGATGTGACCTACAACAAACAATTGATGGTGGCTTTATAATAGCAGGATGGTCAAATAATTGGTATCAGGGATATGATTATAAAGAGAAAGCGTTATTGATAAAAACCAATTCTTTTGGTCATGTAGTTGGAATTGCAGATAATGCATTGCCTATAAATAATGCATTGATTTTTCCAAACCCAACAAAAGGAAAAGTAAACATTCTAATTCCCCAACAATTTGGACAAACAAAAACACTTGAGATATTTGATTGTCGCGGACAATTGCAGTTAAAAAGAGCAGATAACTTCACCGAAATAGACGTTAGTTCTCTGACAAGTGGTTTGTATTTTATCGTGCTGACAAACTTTGACAACGATAGACTGACAAGTAAAATAATAAAAGAGTAACGTTCGGTAACAGGCTTCTGCTTTCAGTGGCGGGGCAGTGGCTCGTAGGACAGAAAGTAAAAAATAGAAACGGCAGTGCTTCGTGGAAACGACAGTGGGTTAACACCGCCACCGAAAAGCAGCAGCCGAACCGTTAGCACTCACCCTAAAAGACGACACGACCAACAATAAACGAACAGAAAAAGATAGACAAAATGCCAACGCTTCAGCAAAATCAAAAGAGCTGCACCCCCACCCACAAAACCAAAACGATGCAGCACATTTGCTTTTGCTCCAACCGCTGACTAAACCTGACAGAAAATGATATTGAACGAGACATATTATCAGAAACTTCTAGAAAATTTCAAGGATGTTCAACATCTTGAGAATGATTTTTCAAATAATGTTGTAGCTCTAACAGTAAAGGTTATTCTTAAACATTACTACGACAACAAACCGCTTCACATAAATTTCCAAAACACAAAAGACACCTTAATTGAAATAGCAAAACACTTATATATTGAGTTGGCAAATGACATATATAAAAACCACTACTACCTTCCAGACAATTTCGCTATCGGTGACAAGTTGAAAAGAATAAAAGACAACCAATATTACGAGATTACCAAAGTCGAAAATAACGACTACACTATTAGACAAATATTAAGAAAAAGAAAAACGGACATATCCCCTGCAACCTTATCAGGAATTACCTATGAAAGGCTAACAAAAAACTATGTTAAATTAAAAGAAGGCACAGGAATTAGTGAAAGAACTATAAAAAATTACTTTGACTTTTTTGAAAACCTAAATAAGGAAAAGTGTGAGTTCCCAAGGTTGAATTTTGACAGAAAAACTGTATTTATTTCCAAAAAACCTTTATGGGACAGTTTAAATGTAAAAAGTAAAATACCCTCAATTTATCTACCAAATCCTAGGGAAGAGAATCATTTAAGTGAAACAAAGTCAATTCCAGCATTAACAGATTGTTTAGTTTATTTCACTCCAAAGTATGAAGTTTGTTATCAAAACATTTTACTTCAAAATAAGCGACTAAAATCTATTATTGTTTTTGATACAGAAGCTACGAGTATCGAACAAATGCTACTTGACAAACAACGGTTCGGATTCAATTTAATAATTTTATCAAACAGCTTAACTCCACAGAAAAACAACTCAATTCCTTGTTGGAATTGGTTCAAAGAAGAAGTTGAATTAGTAAATGCGTTATGATAAGATTTAAGAACATACCAAGTGCAGAAATTGAGAACTCTATTAGGATTCTCGACAATAAAATTTCCAATGTAAATGCAGAGTTTGGAATTGAACTCAAGTCTTATGGAAATATTTTAAGAATAGCAATTAATGCAATCCAACCAGACACAATTGAAAATCTAATTGAAAGATTAAAGATTAATAAAGAATTAGAACACGGCTTAGAAAATTATGGTGGCTATACCATAGAATATTTAGCGGATAATAATCCAAAGGATGAGTTGTTTAGGCTCTTAGACTATCTCAAAGAAACCTTACCAAAACAGGAAACGCTTATAAAGTTCTTAAATCAATCAGACAGAAAAACTATTGCATTTTTCGACAACAACGATATTGACTTTGCAATAAAAAACGTTCGAAATAGAAAAGTAGAAATCCATCCCTTTTCTGCTTTAAAAAGAATAACCATAGAAAACAAAACATTGGTATTTCATAGTTTCAATGGGCAAAAAGATTTCGATTTGCTGTACAATCTAAATTCTGATATTGTTTTAGTTGTATATAAGCAAGAAAAAAATCTTTACTATAAATATCTCGACAACAGAAAAAAACTGATTGAAGAAGAAATAAAATCTAAAGATAGGCTTTCGATTTGTGGAATTGAATATCAAGAATCAAGAAACTACTCTGTTGATATTAGTTCTACTATAAATGGCATAGTTTCAAGATTAGACGATTTTGGGAACAGAGCTTATGAAGGATATAAAAACGAATGTGATGTATTACTAAATGATAGTGAAGAAAAGTTGATTTATAAAGTTGGAACAAATATATCTCACTTGTATCTTGAAAGTAACGACACCATTTTTACAGAGCGAGGCGAACTAAATAAAACTTATAAAATTAAAATCGGAGATAAAATTAGAGTTTACCCTAAAGAGCAGCTTGCAGAAAATTTGTATCAAGTTGCAGTTGAAACTGAACCCGAAATTTTTGGCAAAGTTGAAGAGCATTCAGTTTATTGGAAACAGATAATAAATGAACTTAGAAATAAATTAGGAGACGAATTATTATACAAAAAATTAAAGGAAAAGGGTTTAAGAATTTTGCCAAATACACTTGCAACATATGGAAAAGGATTTAGAAAGTTTCCAATGTATAAAAATGACCTTCGTGCAATTTTCAAACAATATTTCTCCGATAAAACTGATATTGAAATTGACACTTTGATTAAGCCAATTTTAAAATCTAAAACAACATACAACAGCACAATGATTGTTCTTGGTAGAGGATTAAAACAAGAGCTAAGATTATTTTTAAGAGAAAATAAAATTGGAGAGATTTTGCAAAAACGAAATTTTAATGAATCCACTTTGAGAGCATTCGTAGAGGAATTTATGCCTTTACATACGGTTTTAAGTAAAGAAGTCTTTAATGACAGTATTGAAACATTAGATGAAAAAACATTACAACTATTTGAATTATGAGCGTAAAAGAAAATCGAAACATAATTATAGAGAGGGTTAAAAAAGAACTATTAGGTCCAGGTTCAGATATTTTTGTTTGCAATGAAGATTTTGCAAACGAGATAATAGAAGGAAAACCATTACAGAGATATTTCACAGGGATACTTTTTCCAAAGCAACTTCAAACAAATGGTAGTGACAATGGGCAAGAGGAAATGAAAGTAGAGGATGAAGACGATTTAACAGAGCTGACACTTGAATTTCCTGAAGAAGAAAAAAAGGAAACAGAGATATTTGAAGAAGATGATGAAGCCGAGAAGACAGATACTCAACCAAAATACAGTGCGAATACATTTTTTCCTTCCCATTTTGGGATAACTTTCGCAGTTGATAAGTCTTGTCAAAACTTTAAATCAACTATACGATTTGGAAATTACAAGAAAGCAGATTTTGCAGAAATTAAAATCCCCTATAATGGTGAAGGTGTCAATTTGCTGAGCGAACACGGTTTGAATAGCATTGTACACTATGATGAAGAAACAAAATTTATTTCTCAAAGCAAAAAAGTACAGCGAACCAAAGACGGAAAACTAACCGCAGAATATCAGGCATTTCAAGACGGCTTAAAATCGTTAGGCAAAGCTACTTCTTACGACCACGCCTTATATAAAATCATTTCAAAACTATTTTTCAAAGACAAATACAAACGTAACGACAACAGCATTGAATTTGAAATAAACATTGCCGACATTCTTTCAGCCGAAAATCAACATATCGAATTAAAATTATCGGAACTACCGAACTGTATTTCTGATAATTGGCACAAGGAGCTAAAGGAAAACCTTGTATTTCATCTGAAACTTTATCCAAATTACCCTGACAAATACTACATCAAAGCTGTAATTGAAAACAGAGTAAAAATCCCTAAAGACAAATTTTCACTTTCTAAAGAAAAAGTCAATCAAGTAAGTTGTTTTCAAACAGAGATAAAAATTGAGACTGAAAAGCTTTTACCTTTTAGAGACTATAAATCACATTTATACAAAACGAATGAGGATAGAATGTTAGACTATCTATATCGTGAAAAACTTGCTTTTGGTATTGGACACAATACTGCATGCACTTGGGAAAACGCTCAATCACCAAACACTCCCCAATGGATTCAATCGACTTTTTTGCCTGAATATGATGTAAAAAGTCAAAGTTCAGAAACAGATAAAATAAAGGGTGAGATTCTTAACATCAAAAATCTTTCTATTTATAATTCAGATAAAAATGGAATTATCGAAAACCTTAAAAAAGTTGCAGATGCCTATAAAAATTGGATTAATGATGAACGTGAAGCAGCAAATGGAAATGAGCTTGGTCAAAAAAATGTATCAAAATGTGAATTAATTCATATTAGAATTAGCAATGGCATTAAAATACTCGAAAAGAATGAAAAGGCTTTAAGAGCATTTCAATTAGCGAACACAGCAATTTATTTGCAGATGTTCCAAACTGCTCAACATTTCGGCACCAAAAAGGAAGGTTTTGAAGTATGGGAAAGAAATGAAATTTTACAACACCAATTTAATGATTATGCTAATTTGCCATTTCCTTCCAATAGAATACCAGAATGGAGACCATTTCAGTTAGCATTCATTCTTCAATGTTTAGCATCGTTTGTTGACGAGAATAGTTCTGAAAAGGAATTAATTGATTTGCTTTATTTTCCAACGGGTGGTGGTAAAACAGAAGCATATTTAGCAGTTTCAGCATTTTTAATTTTTTGGAGAAGATTAGAGTATCCAACAAGCTATGATGGTGTAAATATTATTATTCGCTATACTTTGAGGCTTCTCTCCGCTCAACAATTTGAAAGAGCTTCTAAAATGATATTGGCTTGCGAGTTTATTCGCAGTAATCATGAAGATTTAGGAGATAAAAAAATTACTATTGGTTTTTGGGTTGGTAAACAAACAATTCCTAATAGTTTAACAGATGCACAAAAAAAATTACAATCAACTCAACAGAAATTAAACCAAGGGAACACTTTTGTGGTGAATCCTTTTCAACTATCAAATTGTCAATGGTGCAACACTAAAATAATTTCAAAGCTTTCGGGAAATGATACAGCATATCAAATTGGACACAGAATAGATAGGTATTTAAAAAGTCATTGTTTAAATGAAGCCTGTCATTATTCTGAACAAAATGGTGGGTTGCCAATAGTCTTGATTGATGATGATATTTATTCAAAACCACCAACAATTTTATTTGCAACAGTTGACAAGTTTGCTGCAATCGCTTGGAGAGGTGAAGCTACTTCCCTTTTTAACAATGGTGACAATAGAAAACCTGAGTTAATTATTCAGGACGAGTTGCACCTGTTAAATGGAACTCTTGGGAGTCTTGTTGGTCTTTTTGAAAATGCACTTTTAGAAATTTGCAACCATCCTAAAATTATTGCATCAACTGCGACAGTAAAAAACGTTGACAAACAAATTTTAGGGTTGTATGGTCGTGAAGCAAGAGTTTTCCCCCAATATGCCACAAACTCGGACGACACATTTTTCTCAAAAGTAATTGATGAAAGCAAGAGAAAATACATTGGTGTTTTACCTACTGGTAAAACAACTGTAATTACAAACCTGCAATTGTTAGCTGCCTTACTTTTTGCAAGGCTTGAAATTTGGAAAAAATCATCTGAAAAAGCTGATGCTGATAGCTTTTGGACTTTGCTTTCTTATTTCAAAAGTTTAAAGGAGATTGGTCGTTTTTCAAACAAGATAAATTCAGAATTAAAACCAATAATCAAACAACTGCAAGTTAGATATTTGATAGATGACTTTAATTCAGCAAACAATTACAATAAACTATCATACAGAAATATTGAATTAACAAGTCGAATACCAAATGAAAAAATTAAGAAGAACTTAGATAAACTCGACATTCAGTTTAATGGAGAATTGAAAGACCATAAGGCATATGATTTAGTGCTTGCAACAAATATGATAAGCGTTGGTCTTGATGTTGGACGTTTAGGTGTGATGATAATGAACGGAATGCCACCAAATACAGCCGAATATATTCAGGCTAGTAGCCGTGTTGCTAGAAAAAATGAAGGTGTTGTATTTACTCTATACGACCCATTCAACAGTAGAGATTTGTCATTCTATGAAGATTTTGTTCAGTTTCATAAAACCTTTTATAAGCAAGTTGAACCATTAAGTGTAACTCCTTTTGCGGAGAATGCACTTGATAAAATGCTTTTTACGCTAATTCTAGCTTATTTCCGACATACCACTCAATACACAAGCAATGATGCAGCAAATGCAATTATTGATGATAGAGTGAAAAATGAACTTAAAAGCAACCTTTTACAACTTTTCCAAAATCACCAGTTCGTTCAAGATGATATTCAACTTATAATGGAAAAGACAGATATTATTCTAAGAGATTGGAAATACAAAGTTGAAGCAGATAGAAACTTGAAATACTATTGGTATAACCACCCTAAAGAATCTTTGATGGTGCCAATGCAAGAAAAGAAAAATGATGATGAAACATTAGTTGCAATGCAATCTATGAGAAGTGTAGAACCAAGTGCAGAAATATCAATCAGACAATATTAGAATATATGCCAAACGATAAAATTAAACACGGTAGAAGTAAGCATATTTCAAATTATGGTGGAGTTGGTTCAATAATTGAAACCACAGACAATTCAATTATCATTGAAACATTTGATAATTGGGGTTATTCAGACTTAAATGAGAAATTAGCTCATTACATAATTAAAGATGATAGGCTTTTACAACGACTGAAAAAAAGATTTCCAAATCTCAAACATTTAGTTGCAATACCAACAGATAGAGATTCATTTTTGCATCAGGTTAGACCTAAAGCAAATTATTTTCCAAAATGGTTTTATTGTACTCATTGTAACCGCTTTGCTTCATACTTTGAGTGGAAAAATAGATGGCGAAGTTCAGGCAAAAATTTAGATTTTTTTAATCCTCCTAAATGTGCGAATCGTGATTGCAAGGAAAATCATTTAGAACAAATAAGATTTGTTCTGACTTGCAGTAATGGACATATTCACGACTTGCCTTGGGAGTATTGGAACAATCGCTTGCCATCAGATAAAAGTAATGTTGAAGAAACTGAGGATGAAGAAAAAAATGAAAAACAAAGCGGGCCACAATTAGATTATTCAAAAAAATGTTGTGATCAACAAGATTTAATTTATAAAATAAGTCGAGAAAACACTGAACTTTCAGGTATTTGGATAGAGTGTAAGAATTGTAAAAAGAAAGCCAATCTTAAAGGTATTTTCAATTTTGAAAAAAAGTGTGATGGCAAGAAATATTGGCTTGGTCAACTTAACGGTAAATTCCACGAAGAAGAATGCGGTATAAGTATGTCTCCAAGTATTTCAGTTAAGGTCAAAACGAGTAATAGCGTTTATTATGCAAACACATTAAGTAGCTTGTTTATACCTGAAATGCAAAATCCACTTTCATCCGAAGTGAGAATTGATATTGATAATATGGTTGAAAGTGCTCAATTTACCAATGAACAAATCATTCAATTAGTAAGCATTCAAAAGAAAATTGACAAAGAGTTAATTCAACAGTATTTAGAATCAGGAGACATTCAATACATTCCAGATAATGTTTATCGTCAAGCTGAATATGATTACTTCTTAGAAAAAGAACAGCCAGATAACAAACAAATTAAATTCAGAGTAATTGACTGTACAGACCAAATTAATGGCTTTTCAAAATTGGTAAAGATTGACAAATTGAAAAAAACAACAGTTCAAACTTCATTTACTCGTAATGAACCAATAGACATAGATTCAATCTTACAAGACCAATCCGAATACGAATACACTGTTCAACGACAATCTGTTTCAAAAAATAATTTTGACTCAAAAACATTACCAGCATTAGAAAGCTATGGTGAGGGAATTCTATTCGTTTTAGACAAAAACAAATTAGAGCAATGGGAAAAACAACAAGTCGTTATTGAAAGAACTGATAAAATAAAAAATAACGCTAAAAATGCAGATTCGAAATCTCATCAGATAATTGCAAAAACACTTACTCCAAGAAAGGTATTAATTCATACACTTTCACATTTGCTAATGAGAGAATTAGAATACGTTTGTGGCTATCCAACATCATCACTTTCTGAAAGACTATTTGTAAGTGACACAATGCACGGATTTTTAATTTCAGCTTTTGACGGCACAGACGGCTATTTAGGTGGTCTTTCAAATTTATGCAACGACTTGGACAACTTGAGGAAAATTATTGAAAGTGCCATATTCAGAGCAACAGACTGTTCTTCTGACCCTATTTGTATTGAATCAGAAGGACAAGGAGTGGGACAACTTAACTTAGCTGCTTGCCATTCCTGCACTTTGACACCTGAAACGACTTGTGAACTTTCAAACTTATACTTAGACCGAAGTTTAGTGATAAATAATGATTTCGGTTACTTTAGGACAATGATTGAATAATATGCCAACGCTTTTGGTGGCACATTTGCAAAACCGCACAAGCCAACACTAAAGCCAAGTTTTGCAAAAGAGCCACCAAGCCAACGCACCAAGACAGACAATAATTGACTATTCCGGAGCAAAGTATGCCACCATTCCGGAGTAAACTATGCCAGTGATTCCGGAGCAAAGTATGCCAATTTTTTGGAGTAAAATTGAGCCAAAAAAATAAAAATTAACTTGCTT
>Ga0116170_10004945_pt1 | contig 12062 bp, 10 predicted proteins | sample AD_JPNHW1_MetaG_FD_89797 | JGI IMG/M metagenome (GOLD analysis project Ga0116170, IMG submission 89797) | Active sludge microbial communities of municipal wastewater-treating anaerobic digesters from Japan - AD_JPNHW1_MetaG | ecosystem: Engineered > Bioreactor > Anaerobic > Digestate | place... | reverse complement strand
TCGGCCTTGCTGATCGGCAATGCGGTGGCGTTTGTGGTTGCCTTGGCCGCCATCCGGTTTTTCATCGGCTTTCTCACGAAGTACGGGTTTAAGGCGTTCGGTTACTATCGGATCTTTGTGGGCGTCCTCATTTTAGTTCTGATGCTTCTGGGCATCGATTTGGATGTGGTCTGATTGGATCGCCCGGACGGGTGTTCGTCGCGCGATTCAATTATTTAGACCGGGGTAAAACTCCACATTGACCGGTAAGGGGCAGAAGCCGTATACTCTATCACTTAACCCTTGGAGGCATTTCTGTGAATGTTGAACTGATTGAAAAGGCGAGAGTCCGGGTTCCCAGCGTTCCCGTGCTCGTGAATCTTGTTTCTAAACGCGTGCGTCAGCTCAATATGGGAGAGAGACCGTTTGTGAAACCTTTGTCGGCCGACGAAGACCGGTGCGACATTGCGCTTCGCGAAATTGCAGACGGTCTTCTGATTTCCGAGGTTGATTTCGGAGCGATCGCGCGGGCCGAGCAAGCGCATTCGCGCTGGTCGGAATAACGAGGTTTGCGCTGCGGCGCATGAGGCTCATGAGCGAGGAGAGCAAAAAACGAAAAGGCGGCAATCTGACGGTCAATCGCAGGGCGTCGCACGATTATTTTGTTCTCGAGCGTATGGAGGCCTGAATCGAGCTGCTGGGCACTGAGGTCAAGGTGGTGAGGAACGGAGAGGCTGGGCTGTCCGGTGCGTATGCCCAAGTGAAGAATGGCCAGCTCTTTCTGAACCAGGTGACAATTCCTCCGTATGAGTTTGGCAATCGGTTTAATCACGATTCTCTGCGCACGCGGCGGTTGCTGATGCATGCGAGAGAGATTCGCAAGTTGCAGGCGCTATCGGAGCAAAAGGGATTGTCGCTGATTCCGCTGCGGATGTATCTGTCGCCCAAGGGGATTGTTAAGGTGGAAATCGGCGTTTGTCGGGGCAAAGCCCAAGAAGACAAGCGTGAAACGATTAAGAGGCGAGACGCGGACCTTGAGGCCCGTCGTGCAGTTGCCCAGCATTACAGAGGGTAAGTTTCAAGAGGAGGACATGCAAATGACGATGCCAATTGGATTCATGGGAATGAATATCGGGCCGACGGAACTGTTGGTCGTACTTGCGATTGTTCTGATTTTGTTCGGCGGCAAGAAGCTTCCGGATCTGGCTCGCTCGCTTGGTCGCAGTTTGGGCGAGTTCAAGAAGGGCAAAGACGAGGGCGAGAAATTGGCCAATGAGAAGGTCAAAGAAATCGTCGACGATATCAAGAAGGAAGAGCCGGGCAAGGTTGAAGGCCCGAAGGCCTAAACGGATTTTCTCTAAGCTCTGTGCAAAAAGAACGGGTTCGCACCCGTTCTTTTTTTTGTTTCAGGGGCTGGACGGCTGAACGTGGGCACCCGGCTTGTAGATGAAAGAGTCCCAGTAGCGTCGGTCAAGCGCGTAGGGGTCGACGGCCTCTCTGTCGGCGTCGAAGGTTTCGGGGAGGATGCCGTAGCGCTTCATTTCGCGAAGGTATTCTGGCCGCGGACGGAAGCCGGGCATATCGAAACGCTTGATTTCGTTGAGACGCTTGCCGCCCGCGTCAATCATGGCGAACAAGGCGCAATAGTCGGGGTCGTCTTTCGATGAGAAGACAGCTTTTTCCGTGCCGTTGGTGCCCGGGCAGAGCCCGAGACCGCCGGCGGCCTTTGCGAGCGGAGCTCGGAGAAAGAGGGACTTGTCTGGGCGCGTGAGGTCGAAGAGCGCGTGGCGGCTGTCGCGGAGACGGGGGTCGTCCATCTTGGGCATCCAGAAGCTGAGACCGTTTTCGTCGCTCAGAAAACGGGGCAGGGGCTTGAACGTCTGCGTGTGGCAGCCCGCACAGCGGGCGGAAAAAACGGGCTGGGCATTGCAGGTGGTCGGCCACGTTTTGTCGTTTTCGAGGTTCTGGTTGTTCTGCTGGTAGCCGCCGATCATCCCCGTGCCAAGGGCGGCATAGGTGCCGGGATAGGGGGCGCTGGCGTCGAGCCAAAGCGCCACCGCCGCGACGTCTGCGGCCGGGAGTTTGACGCCGTGATGGCTGCCGTCGAGTTTCCGCATGAGCAGGCTTCCGCCGCTTCCAAGCGCGTAGGGCGCATAGTTGCTTTTGGCGTAGTTGCGCCCATCGGCGATCTGTCCCCGAATGACAAGCGTGTAGTATCCCATCGAGAACATGGGGCCGCGGTCGCCGCTCAGATCCACGCCGCCTCTGCGGTCGTCGGGATTGTGACAGCGAACGCAGTGGCGGTCGAGCACCGGTTGGACGTGGCGAGGGAAGTCGGGCACATCGAACGCGCGATCGGTGCCGTCGATGGCCGAAGCTGCGCGGCGCGCGGCTGCGACTGCGCTGGCCGAGGCGTAGGAGCGCGGCGTTTGGGTGCGCGCCTCGTGACACCCGGTACAGCCCTGACGTTCGCCGGGCATGAGCTGGGTAAAGCTCTGCATGCGTTTGACGGCGCGGTTTTGGCCGTCGAGGGCCACGAAAAAGATCGGGCGCAGGGCTGGCGCGGAAAAGTGCGCTGAACCATCGGCTTCGACCGGTACGGTGCCGAGCACGCGCGGCAGCGTGAACGTGCCAATATAACTCAGTGGATCCATGCCGCCCGTGAAATTGATGGGCTTGGGCAGCGACTCCAAGATGAGAAGTTTCTTGATCGAACCTTTTTCCACGCCTGCCATGTGCCGGCCTTCGTAAACGTTTTCGAGCAGGAAGACGCCGTTCGGTTCGGCGGGGTTCGTCTTGTCCGCAATCAGCGGTTCACGGGCGTGCGGGAGAATGGGGCGCGGTTCTTGGAGGTCACAGTTGGTGAACGCTTGGGGCAGAGAGAAGAGGAGCTTTTCCGCGCCCGTGCCGTCCATCAGCACAAGGTCGCGCCCGCGCGCGGTGAGGTAAAGGTCCTCGGCCAGCGGCCAGGGGTCGCGGTAGTTGTCCGTCTTGCTGATGCGGTGCAAGCTCTGCTGTGCGTCGGGGCCCTGCCGGGCGGAAACGCGGGCGACGAACCCCTTGTGTTCGACTCCGCCATGGCCGGGCGAATCGATGAAGAGAACGTCGGTGCTGTGGGGCAGGGGCTTTGCGTCGATGAACACGCCGCCGGGGTTGAGATTTCCGAAGAAGATGCTGTGCTGCGTGCCGTCGGGATTCATGGTCCAGAGGTGATGATAATTCACCTGATTGCGGTCCACGTACTCCCAGCGCATGTAGATCAGGCGGCCATCGGACAAGGGCCACGGCGTGTTGTCCTGCTCGATGTTGGCAGACAACATGCGGATGTTGCGCCCGTCCGCATCGCAGCGGTGGACGGTCGCAACCTGCGTCAGCCAGCAGTTCACCCAGCGCTTGGCGCGGCCCGAGCAGAAAACAATGCCGCCATCGGGCAAATAGCACGGCTCAATGTCGTCGTAATCGCCATCGGTCAGTTGGCGCAGATCTTTGCCGTCCGCGCCGATTTCGTAGAGATGGTAGTGGGCCGCGTTGGCGGGGCGGTAGGAGAACAGGATTTTCTTCGCGTCGTAGCTGACACACGGATCGCGGACTCCGCCCTCAGGCTCGTCGATGAGCAATCGCAGCGTGTCGGTGTGGATGTTCCATACGCCGAGGCGCCCCTGCGTTCCGTACGTAGGCTTGTCCGGCGAATAGCAGTAGTAGCCGAAATTCGCGTACCAGTGGCCGTCTGCGACATGGTTGCGCGTGGAAAAAACGATCTCGGAGAAACGTCCCTGCTTGCCTGAACGCAAGGCGTCGGCGCGCGCAGAGATGTCCTGCGAATCGGCGTGTACTGTCGCACAGGCCCATGCGGTCAGGAACACAAGGAACTTCACGCTTTTCATGGGGTCCTCCGGTTTAGTCCAAGCGCTGCGAAATCCTTCCCGTGGCAGCGATCAAAGCTGCTGCGATCTTTGGAAACTGCTTCTCGCCGATTGTTGCGGAGAAGCCGGTCACCGTCAGCGCCCCGACGCAGGCGCCATTCCGGTCGATGATGGGAGCCGCTACGCAGTTCGATCCTTCCAGTGCCTCGCCTTTGTCGACGGCGTATCCCTGCGTTCGGATGGACTCCATCTGCGCGATGAGCGCGTGTCGGTCGAGCGTGTGCGGAGTGGTTTTGACGATGGCCGTATGGCGAAGGTAAGCTTGCGCATCGGCCTCCGACATCCACCCGAGAAAAAGTTTGCCCGGAGCCGTGTTGTACAGTTCGCAGCGGGCTCCCGGCTCGACGCGGATGTGGATCGGCTTGTGCGGGGCAACCTGTTCCAGCGTGATGCCGTGATCGCCCATGGGAACGGTCAGGAGAACCGTTTCATTCAACAGGTTCCGGAGCTGAAGCATCTCTTCCAGCGACTCGCCGACCAAGTGCCGTTCGCCCAAACAGGCGCTGCCCAGATAGAGCAGTTTTCGCGTGACGCGGTAACGGTTGTCCGCGGGGCCTTTCATGACAAACCCGAGCTCGTCCATCGCGGCGAGGATCCGCCCCATGCTGTTCTTGGGAACGTCCAACAGGCGCGCGAGCTCGGCTGCCAGAAGTCCCAGGGGATGAGTCGCCAACTGTTCGAGCGCTTTCAGCCCCCGAATGAGATTGGGAACGCCGCCGTCTGCCTGTGCATCACGTTTTTTCGGTTTCATGGAAGAGTTCCAATCAATTAACTCGTTCCATTAATAGCACTTTCTGCAAAGGACTGTCAAACGTCTAATCGTTGACTTTGCGCGTCGTCTCAGACGACGCCTGCCGCGTTTGGCGGCGCCGGTAGCAGAAGGCGTAAACCGCCAGCACCACGATGCAGAAAACGAACAGAGCGAGGGCGGCTTAGCGGTAATACACGTGCAGGAGGTCTTTGTTTTTTCCGGCCACGAAGCCGATCCAGGCCAGCACGGCCGCCCACAGGCCCGCGCCGACGCCGGTGTAGATGCAGAAACGCATGAGGTTCATGCGTGCCAGCCCCGCGGGAAACGAGATGAAGTGCCGCACGCCGACGATCATCCGCCCGGTAAAGGTCCCGACCTCACCGTGGCGCAGAAAAAAGTTCTCCATCTTTGTGAATTTCTCGGGCGGACATAAAATATATTTCCCGTATCGCATGAAGAAGGGTCGCCCGAGCCAGTAGGCCAGCCCATAATTGATCAGCGCGCCAAGGATGCTGCCCAATGTGGCCATCAGAATGGCGATCCAGATGCTCATCTTTCCCATGGCGGCAAGGTATCCCGCCTGGGGCATGACCAGTTCGCTGGGGAGCGGCACGAAGGTGCTTTCCAGCGTCATCATGATCAAAATGCCGAGGTATCCCGCTTTGTCAACGAAACTCACCGTGAACTCAAACAACTGCATCAACATGTCTATTTCCTTACTTTCGGGCCGAGGGGCTACGTCTCGCTAGCGCTTGCGTTCGAAATGCTTCTCGATTTCTTCCAGCGTCTTTCCCTTCGTCTCCGGCAAGAAGAAAAAGGCGGTCACAAAGTAGGCGACCGTGCAGGCTGCGAACGCGAAGAACAGGGTGCCATAGCCGTACTTGCCGACAACCGGCAGGAAGACCACGGCGATCGTCGTGGAGACGGCTTGGTTGATGAGCAGAGCGACGCTCATTCCGTTCGACCGTATGCGGGTCGGCATGAGTTCGGACAGCGCAAGCCACACGCAGACGCCGGGCCCCACGGCAAAGAACGCAATAAAGCAGAAGATGAACAGGGCGGTCAGCAGGCCGCTTCCCATGCCGGGAATGGGCGTCAGCAGGGCGTTCTCGATTTTCAGCGGCGCCGTGCGTGCGGCGTCGAGGTTGGCAAAGGGGTTCGCAAAGAAGGCGACGACCTTGTTGGGCGGCACGCAACTGCTCCGGTCCAGCTCAAGCTTGGCCTCTCCGTCGGAGGAGCGGAGCACTTTCGAGGCCGCTCTGAAATCGCCGTAGGAGTAGATCACGCTCAACGACGTGCTCTTGCCCCGAAGCGCAGCGCCGGCGGCGCCTCGGTCCGCAAGCCAGCGAGCGGCTTCGGCCTCGCCGAACGCGACGGTGGCCTTCTGATCGGGCGTCACCATGCCTTGAACCGTGCTCGCGCAGTCCAAACGCAACCGCTCGGTTTGATGGAAGACCAAGCCGATGGCGACCAGCGAGGCGATGACACCCGCGCTGCCCAGCGACAGCAGGAATTTCCGTCCCCGGCGGTCCACCAGCATCATGCCGATCATCGTCATGAAGAAATTCACCAGCGTGAGCACGGCATAGCCGAGATGCGCCTGCTTGTCGCTCAACCCGGCCTGAATGAGAATGGTCGCGTTGTAGCCGATAATGGAGTTCACGCCGGTCGCCTGATTGCAGGCCAGAATGACGCAGGCCAAAACAAAGGGAACGACATATTTCCGGCTGAGAATCGACTCCCTGCGGTGCGTCCCGGCGGCGTCGGCTTGCGCCTTCTCCGCCGCGAGCATGGTTGCCATCTCGCCGAGTTCGGCTTCCGCCTGCTGGGGCGGACGAGACCGGAGCAGCGCGGCCAGCGCGTCATCCTTGCGGCCCAGCCTGTAAAGCCAGCGCGGAGATTCCGCCACGAACAGGCTGCCGAGCACGAACAGGATTCCGGGCGGCATCGAGGCCCAGAAGATAAAGCGCCAGGCCGCATCTTTGAACGCGAACAGCTTGGCGGCATCGTGGAGCTTGGCGACCTCTTCCACGCGGACGCTGAAATACAGCCCGATGAGGGCTGCCGCAACAATCCCTAGCGTCAGAAGCCATTGAAACACGCCGGCCCCTTTTCCGCGGTTCGAGGCCCCTAGGCATTCGGCGAGATAGAGCGGTACAACGACGCCGATCAGGCCGGCGCTCATGCCCTGCAAAAGACGTCCGAAAACCAGAGGCCCGTAGCCGTGTGCCAGGGCGATCAGAGGGATGCTCGCGACGAACAAAAGTCCGCTGCACGCCATCAGTCGCTTTCTTCCCATCCAATCCGCAATCATGCCGGCGAACAGGGTGCTGAGCACGCTTCCCAACAGGACGGCGGCGACGACGACGGAGAGCTGGTTGGCCGTGAGGCCTGAAGTCGCCTCCAAATACGGCAGTGCGCCTGCGATGATGCCGACATCGATGCCGTAGAGAAGCCCTCCAAGGCCTGCGACCGTCAACAGTAGCACCATGTAGCGTGAAAGGTTCTTGTCGTTTTTCACTGTGTACTCCGTATCTGCTTCGCACCTCGGAGGCCGCGCACTATCGCAGGGGTGAGGCTTCTGTCGCCGACGACTTCTTGTCGCCGAACGCAGCGTCGATCAGCGGCTGCGGCAGCGGATGGGACATCAGGCTGACAGCCGGCACGACGAGGAGGGGCAGGAACATGGTGATGGCTCCCGCCAGCGGCACGCCGGCTTGTCCCCACAAGGGAAACAGGGTAAACGTGCTTGCCAGGCCAACAACGATGCCGGCGTAAACGCCCGCCAGCGTGGTGCGCTTCCAGAACAGGCCGTACAGATAGGGGGCCAGAAACACGCCGGCGAGCGCGCTCCACGACATCACCATCAGGTTCACGATGAAGACGGGTCGCTTCAAGGCTATATAGAGGGAGCATCCCACGAACGCGACGCACATGACGCGCAGCAAGGCCATCGTCTGCTTGGGGTTGGCGTGGCGGTTCACGAACGCGCCGTAAATATCGATGGCAATGGCGGAGCTGGACACCAGCACCAGCGACGACAGACTGGACATAGAGGCCGAGAAAACCATCAGCACCACCACCATGACAAGCGTAATGGGCAGGCCGGAAGTCGTGATAAAGTGCGGCATGATCTTGTCCCAGATCGGCCCCTTGGGTCCCATCAGCTCGGCCGGCAGATGTGCGCCATAGAAGAGATGCGTCAGTGCGCCGCTGTAGTAGGCTCCGAACGACATAAAGAGCGCAAAAATGCCGGCGATGATCATTGCCCGCGTGACGTCGGCACGGCTGCGGATCGAGTAAAATTTCTGCACCATTTGAGGCAGCGCCCACGGTCCAAAGCTCGTGATCAGCACCAGCGCAAACAGCGAGAGCCAGCCCGGCGCGGTCACCGCCAAACAGCTTCCTGCGCCCAGTGTTTTCGCGCCCTCCAGAGCAGGCGCAGCCGACGGGTCGGCCAGCAACTTGTGTGTGGCTTGGACGAAGCCGCCGATTTCCGGGCGGTTGGCCAGGAGGAACACGAGGGCCATCACGCCGCCGAACTCGATGATGCCGCGGATGAAGTCGCTGAAGGCGACGGCGAAGTAGCCGCCCATGACCAAGTAGACAGCCGTCAGCGCGGTCAGGAAATAAAGCGCGTGCTCATAGGAGATGTGGAGGGTCATCTCAAAGAGGTAGCTCAGCCCCATCAATACCGAGGCCGAGTAGGGCACGAGGAAGAGAAACATGACCAGGGCCGAAACAACCTGGAGCGGCGTATGGCCGTAGCGCGCACGGAGGAACTCGGGCATGGTGATCGCATTCAGGCGGGCCGTCATCTCCCTCGTCCGCCCGGCCAGCAGTTTCCATGCAAGGACGGTGCCGATCAGCGTGTTGCCGAGCACGATCCACATCGTGTGGAGTCCGTATCCCCAGCCCAGCTTACCTGCGTAGCCGATGAAAAGAACCGCCGAAAAATAGGTGGTGCCATAGGCGAAGGCGCTCATCCAGGGGCCCAGCGAGCGGCCGCCCAAGAAGAAGTCGCCGACCGACTTTGTCCGCCGCATGCACCAGTAGCCGACGCCCAGCATCACCAAGACGTAAATGACAACCGTACTCAGACAGATCCATGAACTCACAGCATCTCCTTTTTTCATCCCACCGAGGGACGGTTCTTGTCTCACAGACACGTCGGCCTACACGGGCCTTTACTTCCGCGGTAACACCGCCCGCGATTTTAGAAAAAAGAAACTCACAACGCCGAACGTCGTGACGGGGGAAACCCACATGGGCACATGCAGTCCAAAACTTTCCAACACCATCAGGAGGCCTAAAATCAAGATAGAATACATCGCCCCATTCTTTAGGTACAGATACTTTTTGATCCGTTCGACGTTGCCCACGGTGAGCTGGCGCACCACCACGGCTCCCAGTCCGTTGCCCAGCAGAATCAGCGGCACGCTCATGGTGAACGCAAAGGCGCCCAGCACGCCGTCAATCGAGAAGGTCGCGTCGATAATCTCGAGGTACAGGATCTTGCTCCAGTCGGAGAGCCGGTTCTGCATCAGATCCTTTTCGGCGCGTTCGGCGTGCTCCTTGAATCCGTGCATGATGAAAAAAGCCGTTGAGCCCACAACGGCTGCAAACGCCATCAGCGGGTCTCTGTGCAGTGCCAGCCAGACGAGGACGGCGAGCAGAACCGAGACAACCGCAAAGAACCAGCCGCCCTGTCTGAAAAAAAAGGCCTCTCCTGAAAGGCCGAAATGTTTGGGCTCTAAGAAAAGCCAGTGAAAGAAAAGGAAGACCAAAAATGTGCCGCCGCCGATCAAAAGGATGGGCGCGGATTTTTCGATGGCGTCGACAACGGCGGGGTCGCCGCTGAAAGTCGACATCAGCGCTCCCAGCGGTCCCAGCGATGGAACGGTGGCCCAGACGATCAGCCACGGCAACAGTCCGCGGACCAAGAGAACGGCGATCAGAAGACCCCAGAGAAGGAACCACCGCCGCGCCCAGGTCTGCATCGTCGAAAGTACCTGGGCATTGATTATCGCGTTATCAATACTGGTGATGGTCTCAAAAAAGACGAGTCCTGTGACGGTCAGAGCGAGCGAGGCGATGTCCATGGGCAATCCTGTTGTCGAGCATCTGTAAGAAAAATGAACCGGCGTTTGGCGTGTGAAGCAAAAACCAGCATTGATGAATGACTTGAAATTAACAGATGCGCTTCGCAGTTTTCAAGCCCATTTGCGGGAAAACTGTCGGATGACAACGAGGCTCATAACCCGGACTCCCCCGCGTTCTTTGCCGCCTGGGTCTTTTGCGTGTCCGCTTCACTCGCTTGGTTTCTTTTGTCGCTCCACAACGGCGCTGCGCATGATTCGGCGCGCGGAAAACGATGGGGTGCATTTGTATTTGAGCGTGAACCCTCTGCGCGGTGGCAGCGTTTACAGTTTACAATGCGAGGGTGAGGCCGTTGCGACTGACTTTCGAAACGGCCGGCATTCACGGTGGATTGCCGGCTGTGAGGAATACGCAAGAGGGCTTGTTTCACAGGGGACTCGGGTTTGACATTCCCCCCCCCATGTGAGATTATAAAAACTCATTTTTTGAACAAGGGGTTTAGCCGCTCACATGCGGCACGTATCAGGTGTTTTTATCATGCACGATTTTTCTCTGTTCGCCATGTTCAGGCAAGGCTGGCCGGTGCTTTGCATCCTTCTCGTGATGTCGATCTTTTCGGTGGCCATATTTATCGACCGCTGGCGCGCGTTTTTGCAGATCCGGTGCGATGCGCTGTTTTTCGTGCGCCACGTCATTCGGATTGCCGATGAGCGCGACCGCGAAGCGGCGCGGGTCTACTGCGCCAAGTATCGTCTGCCCGTCGCCAAAGCAACGCTGGCCGTGCTCGAGGCGCGCGGCACCCGCGACGCCCGCGATGCCGCCATGACGCACGCCATTGAGGCAGAGGTGCATCGACTCGAGACCGGCGTGGCTGCCATCGGCACAATCGCCAGTCTGGCCCCGTTCGTCGGCCTGTTCGGCACGGTCGTGGGCATCATCAAGGCGTTCGGCAGCATTGCGGCAAACTCCGGCGGCGGCGCGGAAGTGGTTTCGGCCGGCATCGCCGAGGCGCTCGTGACGACGGCGTGCGGCTTGTTGGTCGCTATCCCGGCCGTTGCTTTCTATAACTTCTGTGCCCACAAGATTAGAAGTCTGGCCCGCGAGACCGAGCTGGCCGTTTACGAGCTGGTGGTCTGGCTGTCGGACCACGAAGGGCCTCAGGCGCCGGCGCCCGCACGGACTCCGGAAAATCGCGCCGCGCCGCGGTTCTAAAGGGTGCCATGAAAACCGCTTCTTCCAACGACAAATATCAACTCGTGACCGAGATCAACATGATCCCGTTCATCGACGTTTCGTTGGTGTTGCTGATCATTTTTATGGTCATGACGCCTTTTCTTGTGAAGGAACAGATCAAGATTGATCTGCCTCGCACAAAGTCTGTCAACACGCCGGTGGACGAGCACCGGTTGCTGCAGATTGACGTTACGCGCGATGGCGCGATTTATGTGGACGGCACGAGCGTGAAGGACGACGACGTTTACGAAGCCATTCGCAGCCGTCTGACCGACGCCGACAATCAGCCGGTCGTGATTGCCGCCGACCGCGACGTGGCTTTCGAGCACGTCGTGTTGGTGATGGATGCCGCCAAGCGTTGCGGCGCCAAACGGTTGGGCGTCAGCGCCAAGCACGACGGCGAGCGACACAGTGCCGCGGGCGAAGGGGCCGAGCCCAAGAGCCACAGTCCCGCTGTTGAGCCCAAGGGCCACGGCTCGACCGTTGCGCCCAAACGGCGGAGTTCCAGTTCCGCCGTGGAGTCCAAGCCGCGCAGTTCGGCGACCGCAGCCGACTCGAAGTCCCATTCCGTCAAACGGACGCGAACAACCGAGCCGTAATGTTCGGCCGCGTTTCAGAGAAGGTCTGCGGCGACGCCGTCAGACGAGCGCTTTGAGCATCAGCGCGGACCACGTCATGACGCGGACAAACTGATCCAGGCCAAACGACTCGTTCGGACAGTGAATCTTATCCTCTTCGCGACCGAAGCCGACGAGCAGGGGGGCCGCGCCGGAAATGTGCTGCAGCTGCGCGACGATCGGGATCGAAGCGCCTTCCCAGCGGAAAAGAGCGCCGCGCGCATCCATTTGCTTTAACACCTCAGCCGCGAGCCGAAAGACGGGCGAGTTGAGCGGTAGGCGGAAACCGGGTGCGCCGACGCACGGCTCAGAGAACGCGAGCGTCAGGCCGTAGGGACAGCGGTCGGCGAGGTGTTTCTGCACGGCGGCCATCGTGTGTTCCGGCCGCTGGTTCGGCACAAGCCGCATGCTGAGCTTGGCGAAGGCGGTGCAGGGGATCACCGTTTTTGAGCCGGGGCC
>Ga0116170_10004942_pt1 | contig 12065 bp, 6 predicted proteins | sample AD_JPNHW1_MetaG_FD_89797 | JGI IMG/M metagenome (GOLD analysis project Ga0116170, IMG submission 89797) | Active sludge microbial communities of municipal wastewater-treating anaerobic digesters from Japan - AD_JPNHW1_MetaG | ecosystem: Engineered > Bioreactor > Anaerobic > Digestate | place... | reverse complement strand
GATGCCATCGATTACCTGGGAAAATATAAAAGAAAAGACAAGCTCATAGCATCTCTTGCCATAGGTGCGACCGGCGATGCATATGTAGAGCTCGGCGATGTTGAGAAAGGCATTTCCTTATACCTTGAAGCTGCTGATTTCGGCGATAATTCATTCAATACTCCAATTTTCCTGATGAAAGCTGCTGAGCTTCATGAGTTAAACAACAACTATGAGAAAGCGCTGGAGCTCTATGAAAGGATCCAGAAAGAGTATCCCGAAAGCACTGAAGGTATGTCGATCGAAAAATATATAGCACGTGTTAAGCTTCTCATGAAGTAAGATGGCGACTGCAAATCTTTCTGCCTTTGATCCTCATTCAGTTCCCAATGCCGGCGAAATGCGATTCGGGATCGTGGTTTCAGACTGGAACAGTGATGTAACCGGCGCCCTCCTTGACGGTGCTGTAAGAACACTTAAGAAAAACGGAGCTGCCTCAGAGAACATAGTCATTAAACATGTTCCCGGAAGTTTTGAACTTACCCTTGGCGCACAGTTCCTTGCTGAATATGACGACCTGGATGCTGTAATCTGCCTTGGATGTGTTATACAGGGCGAAACGCCGCACTTTACATATATATGCCAGGGAGTGACACAGGGAATAACACAGCTCAATCTCGATTATAACATACCTTTCATCTTCGGAGTACTTACAACCGATACTCAACAACAGGCACTTGACCGTGCAGGCGGCAAACATGGCAACAAAGGAGATGAGGCAGCGATAACGGCAATAAAAATGGCTGCACTTCAGCGTGAAATGGAGAAATGATTTCTATCTGAGCACCTTCCTGACAAAGGCAACTGTAAAATACGACATCAGGAAAACACCCATAAAGCCTTCAATACTTGAAACTACCCTGGCAGCTCCAAACGGGTAATGGTCGCCATACCCGATAGTGAAGAACGTAATAGCACTATGGTAGAACGAACGGGCCACCACACCAAGCTGATCGGATGTGGACGAAATGATATCTGCATTAGTAAAAAGTATCATTGCCACATAAATAATACTGAAAAGCAGGTATCCTGTTGCCATTGAAATAAGAACTCTGACAGGGTTTGTCGCATAGAGGCCCATCGCATCGAATACAAGCCATTTGAAGCCATAAGGTATATTGCTGAAATACTTTGGAAGGCCTCCTTTTTCCCTCTGCGTCATCAGCCACGACTTTGATTCGTACCTTTTGAACCAGAGGTATGCCTCATCTTCATCGGAATACTTGCCAGTCTCCCTGAAATTCTCTTTTAAGATCCTGAACTGTTCGGCCTTTTGTTTAAGCGTGGATCCCTCCTGGGCGATAATTCCGGTGAGACATTTATTCTGATTCCAGTCGATAAAAAGCTTACCCACGAGGCGCATCCCGGTGATGTCAATGACTTTTATATCGACAGGAAAATCATAAGGTTCGAGGTCTACGATATCCCGGACGATCGTATCAGATATATCGAGAATACCGGCTTTAGCCAGGCGCAGGTCAAAATATGAGTCGAGGTGGCACGATTTGAGAGAGAGTGAGCTGAATTTCGACTCATAGAAAGTCACATCGCCGTCGCCGAATTTTGCTTTCTCAAATCTGATCTCTGTTGCTTCCATATCCATGAGATTGAAGCTTTTCAGTCCCGAACCAAGAATAGCTTTTTTAAACTGTATCTTGGAAGCACGACACGAGGCACCTTCAAAATTGATCTCTCCGTTTCCGAATACCGACCTGTTGAAATTTATCCTTCCCGAGCCAAAATCGACTGTCCGGAAATCAACCCTGCTGTCTCCGAATTCTGTTCTTTCGAAAATTATCTCACAGTCGCCGAATACAGAATAATGAAAATCGATCTTTCCGCCGGCAATCCTGGTGACCTTAAAATTAAAGCGTCCGCTGTTGAAACGGGTATTGATAAAAAGGAGATCACCTTTTCCAAACTCAGTATTTGCAAAGCTTACCTCTCCATTCCCGAACTGAATATCCTGGAAGTCACGGATGCCATCATTTACAAGAGCATTTTTAAAGAGAAAATCTCCTTCGCCGAAAACTGAACCTGCAAATTCAATATCCCCTCCCCTGATATATGTATTAGAGAATATTACATTTCCTTTCCCGAAGCGGCAGCCTGAGAAGCATACTTTTCCTTTTCCGAAATGAGCTCCTTCAAAGTCTACTACTCCGTCTGCAAACCCTGCATGTGAAAAATCATTGCACTGGTCCGATTCAAAAAAGGAATCCCTTGCTGACAAGCCTGTAAGCGGAACAATATCCTTCTTTTCAAGATTATTCTTACGGCGATAGGCTGTCAGAGAGAAATCGGAGATATAAAAATTATCGAGGTTCAAAGGCTTCCCTTCTTTAATAGCACTGTATATGAGGTCTGTTTCCATGACCCCGAAAAGCTCTGTCGCCGTAATTTTACCTTCATGATCAAAAAATTCAATGCCGGCTGTTCGCGGGCATGTTCTGCCGTCATGGGCAATGAATTTTTCATTCCTGATCTCAACGCGGTAATCCTTGTACCCCGCTTTCATACTATTATATTCTTAGATAATGGACACCAAATTATAAAAAAGAATCGATTATGTCAGGCTTCAGGCAGCAGATTAATAAACAAATCTATCCGGAAGGACTTATATGTCTGCGGCACAGAACATTATAAGGACACCATGAGCATTTTCTGCTCCCGTTAGCTGTCATTCTGAAAGGTTCGCCGGCTGAAAAGATTGTGCCGGCCAGGTCCCTGAGAAGCTCAATGAATGTACTCCTGATCTCCGAATAATCTTCAACAGCCTGTTTACCTGTTACCATCTTAGCCGCAATGTGAGGAATACCGGCACTTTTTATCTTATAAACCACCGGGACTACCCTGTCGACTCCGGGTTGTGACAGGAATGCTTCACAGTAGATCAGGGTCTGAAGCCAGGCATCGGCCTCTTTATTGCGATCGTCCGTAAAAAGATCTGAAAGCGAAGAAACAGTTTCGGCAACATTACCGGTTTTATAGTCTACAATCCTGTACAATCCTTCATGAAAATCAACCCTGTCGATCTTTCCTCCCAGCCTGATCTCCGGACCATCGTCAATTTTGATTGTGAAAGTGTATTTCCTTTCCATGCAAGCGATTGTAAAAGGTGCACATTCAATGTCTGCCCTGATTGTTCTCCGTACAAAATTTCGAAGAACTTCCCTGGCCATCATTTCATTGATTGCCATACACGTACCACTTTCTCTCTGCAATGCTTCATCGAGTGATACTTCTATAACCCTGTCTGTCTCTTCCTGATCATCAAGAATCTTTTTGAGGGTATCCTTGCCACATGTCTTCCCCACCAGACCTGAGTAGAGAGTCCTGACAGAAGAGTGTAATGCTGATCCCAGTATTGCAGGATCGATCTCGTCGACAACTTTTGCAGGTTCTTTCAGTCCGCAAACATACTGGTAGTAGAACTTCATCCTGCAGAAAAGCCAGGTATTTATTGCCGATGGAGAAAGCAGGCTTTCACTCTGTTTTGTGAACCTTTCATACAGAAGCCTTATATGCTCTTCACTCTTCGCAACCTCCGGGATGGTTGCGGGTGGATTCTTTATTTCAAAATCAAGACTGGTGAACCGGAGCGATGAACCCGGTTCATATTTCATTTGCTGAAGGAATCTGCTCATCTCGCCGCTTCTCAATCCTTCAGCATTTGAATTATAGATAAATGTTACATTCTCTGCCCGGTGAAGAAGTCTGTAGAAATGGTAAGCATATATTGATTCCTGGTGGTTGAGTGATGGCAGTCCGAATGCCTGTCTCAGGCTGAAAGGTATGAATGATGAAGATGTGGTTCCTGCCGGCATTATCTCTTCATTTACCGAGAGCATGATCAGGTTTTTAAAATCAAGAGTACGGGTCTCGAGTATCCCCATTATCTGTATCCCTGAGAGCGGCTCACCGGTAAAAGGGATACTCTGCATTCTCAGTATCCTGTCGAGAAGTCTCATCCAGGTTATGGCCGAAAGTTGTACATCGGCGCTTGCAGTAACCGTTTCAAGACGGTTTACTGACAAGATTATTTTATATATGAACTCGCGTACAAGCTTGTCAGGTATCTTATCTTCCTGAGGATCATCACCGCCTCCATCTCCAAGTCTGAGCAGTATCCTCCTGATATACACCGATAACTGTTCTGGAGTCCCTGCCCTGACAAATATTTCAGATAAAAATCCTGAAGGGCTGAAATAGGCTCCGGGAATCCTTATCATGTTGTGACTTATTATTCCTGCCTGCAGATGCCTGTCAGTGTCATCCATCCTAGCCGAAACGAGAATATTATTAAGGACCGCGCTGACATCAGAATAATTGAACAGAGCATTTTCACCTTCGACGGTTGATCGCTTCTGCAGGTCGAGAAGGTGTCTGATCAGCTGGTAAACTGAAGTGTGCCTGAGCGGATAGCCCATAGTAATGTTAATATCCTGAACATCGTCCGGCAGGCTTGTAAGCATCGGGATAAGCAGGTTTTCATTTGCAAGCACTACAGCTGTATTATGCGCATTGTCAGCAGACAGTCCGGGCAGTGCGGCCACCAGCTGTGGAACAAGCTTTACCTGTGCAACATCGGAGGAAGCTTCAATGACTTTGCGTGTCACATTTACTGCAGGCGACGACAGGTATGAGTTGTAGTTCCATCCTTCAGGCATGTCGTTGCCAAAAAGCTTCAGATCAGCTTTCAGAAAATGGCCGGCAGAATTAAGACCGTTGCCGGATATGTAACTATCATCATAATCCCAGTAAAACCTGGCTTTTCCGGCTTTCTTCAGGTCGAGCATGATCTTCTTCTCACATTCATTCAGTGCATTGAACCCTATGAAATGAACCATTTTCCACCTGAGAGCAGGATGATCCTGTATAGTGTCATTGCCGGCAACATCCCTGAATATCATTCCTTCATAGCCAATTTGCTTCTCCCTCAGGACATTTGTAAATGCGGTATAAAGTTGTTCGAGCAATTCCCAGATACTCAGGAATTTTTCCTTAACCTCTGTCCTTCGGGCAGGGTTGAAGTTTGTCCAGAATCTCTGAACGATCCCTATCTGTTCTTCTGTCAGTCCTCCAAACTGCTCATCGATGTTCTTCAGGTCGCTGACACTGCTGAACACTTTTGAAGCATCGGCAAGGTATTTGTCGACATCGTCAAAATCATTGAGCAGGATATCACCCCAGTAATAGAATTCATCAAAGCTTTCATTTATATTTCGAACCTTCCTGTACACTTTATAAAGCTCAAAGAGAAGCATCTCATTTTCCACAGGCCGGAGTGCAGAGAGTTCCCTGAAAAGCTCATTTATTGTCATAGTCTCTGGTGCAAAAAGCGGCCTGGAAAGCTCACCCGATAGATATTTAATAAAAAATAATGACGACCGGCGCCCGGGAAACACAAGGCAATGATGAGCAAGGTCATCACCGAACTCCCGGTATAAGGAACGGGCAATATGCTGAAGGAAAAAATCCATAGCTGGTTATAGACAATTGAAGGAGGTCAGGATCATAAAAAACATTTATCTCAAATTTAAGGAAATGGTGTAAGATTGACTTGTTAAAGTGAATATATTTGTTTCACCTAACCTGTTCTGTTATGAAAAAAATCATTCTGCCTCTCTTCATTATCTCTATTACCTGCTCATGCAATTATGAGCGAACCTTTACGCCTGACGAAGAGCTGACTTTCGCTGAAGCCTCAGGAAATGCCATACTGGTTAACGAGGGATTCAATCGTTGTGTCAGGTTCGTCGATGCCTGGCTGGAGCTGGCTGATCCTGCAACCGGCCTGATACCCAGGAATATAAATGACACAAAAAGTAAGGATATCTGGAATGCCAAAGATTGTGCAGCTGACAACTACCCGTTCATGGTTCTTACATCAGCCATGCTCAGGCACGATCTTTATGACGGGATCATGAAAAAGATGCTCGAGACTGAGAGAAACATCACATCGCGGGTGGGATCAATGCCGGATACATATTCATTCTCAAAAAAAGGTTTTCTTACTGATGAACCGGTACTCCCCGATGTTATCTTCGGATCAGCAGAATATATAAAAGACGGATTGATCCCTTTGACTGAATGGCTGGGACCAAGCGAATGGTCTGCCCGGATGATCTCAATACTTGATGACATCTGGAAGTATGCGCCTGTCGAAACACCCTATGGCAGGATATGCTCTGATAATCCGGAAGTTAACGGCGACATGCTGCAGACACTATCACGAATATTCTGGACTACCGGCGACAGGAAATATCTTGAATGGGCCGAACGCCTCGGAGACTACTACCTCTTAGGCGATAACCACCCGACAAGGAACTTCTCGGTACTGCGCCTGAGAGACCATGGTTGTGAGATCGTCTCAGGTCTTTGTGAACTATATGCCACTGTCTCATTTGCAGATACAATAAAACGTGAAGTCTATAAAGCTCCCATCCACGAGATGCTCGACAGGATCCTTGAAGTGGGTAGAAATGAAGATGGATTATTCTACAATTCTGTCGATCCCGTTAAAGGAGTGCCCACAGACGCAAGAATTGCAGATAATTTCGGATATACTCTTAACGGATTTTATACCGTTTACCTGATCGATAAGATAGAAGCTTACCGTGAACCTGTATTAAAAGCGCTTGGTGCCCTCAACGATAAGTACAGGAATTACGCCTGGGAAGGAACCAGCCAGGACGGTTATGCTGATGCAATCGAGGGAGCATTGAATCTATATGTCAGGGAACCGGTTCCGTCAGCTGCAGAGTGGATAAACAGCGAAATACATGTTCTGTGGGGAAAACAACAGGAATCGGGGATCATCGAAGGATGGCATGGCGACGGAAATTTCGCAAGAACAACAATAATGTACTGTCTTTGGAAAACCGGCGGCGTATATCTCACCCCCTGGAGTGAAGACCTCAAAATCGGAGGAGTGATCAAAGGTAACAGCCTCTACCTTACAATAAGTTCAGAAAATGACTGGAGAGGAAAAATTATTTTTGACAGGAAACGTCACAGCGATTATATGCATCTGCCGCTCGACTGGCCAAGGATCAACCAGTTCCCGGAATATTTTACTGTAGAGAAAGGTAGTAATTATTCGATAATAGATGGTTCGGTAAATAAAGAACTGATTAAAGGAGGCAACGAATTGATGGATGGATTGGAAGTAAAGATTAAAGGCGGCAAAGTATTAAAACTGATTGTCAGGTGAAACTTACTTTTCCCGTGAAAATTATTTAAAAAACCTTCCCTGCCAGGTATCAAGCTCTTCAAGCCTCTTCTCCACCAGGCTGACGATCTGTTCTGTCCTTTTTATTCCCCACCTTGTTTCTGAAAGGAACCTGGGAGGAGCCTCTCCTGTAAAACGTTCCACCACAATACCAGGATTAAGCCTCTCGAGAAAGCTGACAAAAAAAGTGATGTACTCGTCGAGGGTAAAGAGTTGAAAATCTTCGGGCTTCTGCATATATTCCTTTTCCATGGTGGTTCCTTTAATGATCTGCAGCTGGTGGAATTTGACAGTTTTCAGCGGAAGCCTCGAAATAATTGCTGCACTTGCCATCATTTCATCGCGTGACTCGCCCGGAAGCCCGAAAATAAAATGTGCACCTGTATTTATTCCATATGAAGAAGTCAGCTTTACAGCTTTCTCTGCATCAGCAAAAGTGTGGCCTCGGTTAATACGCTGCAGTGTCCTGTCGTAGCACGACTCAATACCGTATTCTATTGCAATATAATGTGTTGATGAAAGCTCTTTCAGGTATGACAATTTCTCTTCGTCGATACAATCGGGCCTGGTGCCGATTACCAGACCTTTTACCAGTGGGTGCTCGAGGGCGTTTTCATACAGCACCTTCAATTGTGAAAGGGGAGCATAGGTGTTTGAATATGTCTGAAAATATGCCAGGTAGGTTCCTGCTTTTCGATACCTTTTCCTGTGAAACTCTATGCCCTTTTCTATCTGTTGGCGCACACTCTCGCCGGAACTGCAATATGAGGGGCTGAACGCATTATTGTTACAATAGGTACAACCTCCGGTGCCCTTTGTTCCATCACGGTTCGGACATGTGAAACCGGCATCGAGAGAAAGCTTTTGTATCCTCGAACCAAACTGGATCTTAAAATAATCCGGAAAAGCATTATACCTGCGGCTATGTCCCCAGGGAAATTTCTTCATCAGACTTTAATTATTTCGTTACTGCTTACATACCACAGGTATCCTTCCGTATCAGTGTATCCCATCTCTCCAAGCAGCTTCATATATTGAATTACCTGGGTAGAATGATGATTATCAGGCACTCCGAACTTAAAGTCTATAACCAATGCCTTTTCGCCCCTGAGAATTATTCTGTCGGGACGTTTTATATTGCCTGACGGAAGAAGGATATCCGCTTCCCTGAGAATCCTGTTTCCTTTTTCAAACCAGCTTTTTACACCGGGTAACGATATCATCCCTGTTAGCCTGTTGTTCATCGGTTCAGCTTCTGAGGCAGGTATAAGTCCCTCCATAACAAGACATTCGGCTGCCGAACGTGTGTCCTCAATAGTATCAATAAATTCGAAAGCCCTGTGCATGAGTTTCCCATAGTTGACCTTTGAGCCTTTCTCATTTCCGGACATTGAAAAATAGTCTTCACCGGAAAACTTCAGAACAAGCTTATCGTGACGCTTACAGACTTTATACTCCTCAGCCTTTAAGGAGAGTGCTGCGGATCTCACGGTTTTATTAACGGGAACCTCCCCTGTTTCAAAGATCCTGGCAGAGGGATTGAAGAAATCAGCCAGCGACATCCCGTTAATGCCGGCCGGATTATTACCAGACGATATGGCTTCTTTCAAAAGCCGCGATATACCCATATTCATATCAGGCTCTTCAGCAGAAAAGCCATAGATAGCATCACGGGCCCGGGTCATTGCCACATAAAGAAGGTTCAGGTTATCGAGATATGCCGAGTATTTTTCCTGCATAAACGAATCCATAAACACTGAAGCTTGTGGATCACGCCTGTATTTCAGGGGCACAGCGCCAAGTTCATTAAAGGGTTCAATTTCGGGAGTATTGACCCATATCAGCTCATTGTGATGTGTATCATGGTCGTCATTCCATGAAATGAACGGGAGGATAACAACTTTGAACTCAAGGCCTTTCGATTTATGTATAGTATAGATCCTGGCAGCATCCTGATTTGCAGGAAGGATCACCGACCTTGTCCTGCCCGTCATCTCCCACCAGTCGAGGAACGATGAAAGGTCATTTTTCCCCGACTCAGACAATTGGATAACCTGGTCCTGGAGAGTATTCAGATATACTGTGTTCCACGAATAACGGCCGAGGTGAAAGAATTCAATAATGTTTTCTATTCTCTCAAAAAGAGAGAGATGTGTGGCATTTTCCAGAAACTGTGAGAATCCTTCCGGAAGTATGTCGTGTTTTTTATTAAGCTGATTCGAATTTAAAACGGATAGATCCCCTGCTTCTTCCTTTCCCGTTGAAAATAAAAAGTATCTGATCACTGCCGCCCTGCTTATGTCGTCCGACGGATCATTCATCAGCCTGAGAGTCGAAATTATCAGCATCACTGCAGGTGAGTTAGCCAGCGACAGTGAATAATCAGAAACTACATTATAGTTATACCGGCTCCTCTTTTCTTCACCGGCACTATTGCTGTAGTTTATCAAGGTGTTCAGGATATCAGTACCCTCGCGACTGTTACGGACAAGTATTCCGATGTCTGAAGCCTGATAACCTTTGTCCTGGAAAAATTCTACAACACCCGGTATCCTTGCCAGCACTTTTTCTTTCCAGCTCCTGCCGGTCTCCCCTCCTCCTTTGCTGTCGATATCATTATCATTCTCAACGAATTCAATCCTCACATATCCGCCGGATTCCTTTCCCGGATCTTTCTGTATCGCTTCGGCATAAATATCCCCGAAGCTCAACGGATTGCTGTTTCCCTCAAACAGCCTGTCAATAATTGCGGGTAAATGACTGAAAAGTGTGTTATTAAACCTGATAATTACCGGACGGCTGCGGTAGTTTGTATCGAGCGAAACATTCCGAAGGCTCTCTCCGGGGAACTGCTTACCGACAAGGTGTCCCAGGATTCTCCAGTCACTGTTCCTGAAACGGTATATCGATTGCTTTATATCACCCACAACAAGGCTCTCTTTGCCCCTTGCAAGACTCTCCTGGAGCAAAGGCAGAAAATTATCCCATTGTATTCTTGAAGTATCCTGGAATTCATCTATCATATAATGTTCAAACCTGTTGCCGATCTTTTCATATATAAAAGGCGCCTGGTCTCCTGCAGTTATAGATCTCAGAAGATCACCAGCATCGCCGATCAGGAAACTGTTTGCTTCAGAAACCAGCTCCCTGACATTAGATGCAATATCAGATAATATTCCCAGTGAGTAGATGTTCGACATTATTTCAGAGGCGCTGTTATAGAACACAATGTTACTATCGTAATACTCTATTGCCTCCCTGATCGTTTTGTCAAGGCCGCCGGCAATTGCCTCCAGGAGGTTCGGCACAGGCTCTTTTGAAGACCATCGCGGAGGATTGGTCAGAATAGCTCTTACATATGAATTAGGTCCTTTGGTGCCGCCTGCCGAAAGTGCATGGACGAAACCTGGTACACCTTGTCCTTTATGGAAGAACATATCATCGGTAAGACCGTATAAGGCGAAGATCCTCTCACATTCAGCGCCTGCCGAACGGAGTTTCTCTTCAAACCGGCTCCTGATCGCTTTAAGCTTTTCTATATAGTTCAGGAGAAATTTCTTATCCTCGAATTTTGTCTTATCCTGCTCCGAAAGGATCTTGTACCTTTCCCTGAATAATTCATGCGAAAGCTTCAAGATAACTTCTCGAGGATTCCAGCTCTTATCATCATTCAGCCGCGACTTTACAAATTCTGTCAGCCATTCTTTAAGATCATTATCATTCTCTGCAGAGGCACTCATTCTGTCAACTGCCTCTGAGAGTATCTGATCGTAGTCCATTTCGATATTATATCCCGAATGGAGCCCCGACTCCCTGGCAAAGGCTCTGATTATTCTCTGGAAGAAGGTGTCAATAGTGCAAACCGAGAAACTCGAGAAATCGTGAAGAATAGCAAAGAGAAGTTCTCCGGCTTTCTTTCTGAGTTCCTGCTCTTCCATGCCTGTACTTTTTATCAGCCCTTCGAGATAATCGGATCCTCTGCCGCTGGCAAGTATATTAAGCTGTTCAAGAATACGGCTTTTCATTTCGGCAGTTGCCTTATTTGTGAAGGTAACGGCAAGGATCCTCCTGTAGCTGTACTTATCCCTGAACAGGTGAGAAAGGTATATCGAAGTAAGGCTGAAGGTCTTACCTGAGCCTGCCGAGGCGGAGTACTTGGTGAGGATACCTGTAGACATAATCGATAAAGTTAACCTATTTTGGATTATCTCCACTGATTTATAATATTGCGGTTTTGCCTTGCTTTTTAATAACCCCCGCCGCTGCGTGGCACCCCCTGAAAGGGGGTCTGAAATCCTAATATTAAATATTCTAAGTATCTGAATTTAGCCCTCCTTTAGGGGGATTGGGGGGCCCGTTCACTTTTTCTTATCTTTGCTCCGTGAAAAAGAAAGTAATAGTCGGTCTCTCGGGTGGTGTTGATTCGAGTGTAGCTGCATGGCTTCTGAAAAAGCAGGGATACCATGTTGAGGGGCTCTTTATGAGGAACTGGCACGATACAACAGGACTCCTTCAGAGCGACTGTCACTGGGAAGACGATCTTATGTTCGCTGAAATGGTGGCAAAAAAGCTTGCAATACCTTTTCATTTCGTTGATCTCAGCGAATCCTACAGGAAAAGAGTCATCGACTACATGTTTGCCGAGTATGAGAAAGGCCGTACACCTAATCCCGATGTTCTCTGCAACAGGGAAATAAAATTCGACTCATTTGCAGAAGAAGCGAGACGGCTTGGCGGTGATTACGTTGCAACAGGCCATTACTGCCGGAAAGAGGAAATAAGTGTAGATAAT
>Ga0116170_10004941_pt1 | contig 12069 bp, 8 predicted proteins | sample AD_JPNHW1_MetaG_FD_89797 | JGI IMG/M metagenome (GOLD analysis project Ga0116170, IMG submission 89797) | Active sludge microbial communities of municipal wastewater-treating anaerobic digesters from Japan - AD_JPNHW1_MetaG | ecosystem: Engineered > Bioreactor > Anaerobic > Digestate | place... | reverse complement strand
CGGCAAATCTCTGTCGGTTAAGGCAATCAGCGCTCTCTGGGGCCTGCCGCTTTTCAGGCTCGACATGAACAAGGTTTATTCGGGCAATTATGGAACTCCTGAAGGCACTTTTCACCGTGCGATCAAAAACATCGAGGGAGTTGCTCCGGCCATTCTCTGGATCGACGAAATCGAAGGCGGTATCAGCAGCAACACAGCGAAAGACGGTGGCACCGGCTCGCACATTTTTTCGGCCTTTCTGACCTGGATGCAGGAAAAGTCAGCCGACGTCTTTGTGGCGGCAACTGCCAACCGCATCGACCTGCTGCCAGCTGAAATCATTCGAAAAGGCCGCTTTGACCAGGTCTTTTTCATCGACCTGCCCAATGACAGCGAACGCGAACAGATTTTCAAAGTTCACCTTAGCCGCCGTGGTAACTGCCTTGATGAATTCGACCTGCCCCTGCTCAGCGTTGCCACAGAATTCTGGAACGGCGCCGAAATCGAACACGTCGTTGAAGCCGCCATGATTGAAGCCTTTCACCGTGGCACCCCACTCTCACAAGATGACCTTTACACGATCATTCGCAGCACCGTGCCGTTATCACGCACCATGTCTGAGCAGATCAAGTTCATCAAGGGCTGGGCGAGCGAACGTGCCGTCTCGGCATCGATTGCCGACAAATAACTGCTGCCCAATAGCGGGCTTTATCTTCACCTGATTGAACCCGTGCTTTGTGGCGCCAGAGTGCAAAGGTTCATTGTCAAATTTTTATTGACAAAGCGCTAAAGTTAGACTAATCTAAATTTGTTAGACAAATCTAATTTATTGCGAGGCGGCTAATGGTCAGAACAACTTCAAGTCTTGCCGATCTGCCCGAAGGCAGCATTGGCACTATTCGCGACATAGACGCACTTTCACCCACCGCCCGACGCCTTCTCGACATGGGCTTCGTGCCGGGCACGGTAATCAGAGCCATAAAGCGGGCGCCAATGGGCGACCCGACCACTTATGAAATTCGCGGTTACCAGGTCGGTCTGCGCCGCTCTGAATCATCATTGATCAATGTCGAGATCAAACCAGATGTCAGATAAAGCAGATATCGGCAGCAGCCGCAATGTTTATCTGGTGGGCAACCCGAATTGCGGCAAAACCAGCCTGTTCAATGCCCTCACCGGTGAACGCCGCCAGGTTGGCAACTGGCCAGGTGTCACGGTGCAAAAAATTGAGGGTGTCACCCGGGTTGGTGATCTGAGCCTGCTTATCAACGACCTGCCCGGCACATATTCTTTGACCCCGGCCACTCCCGAAGAAGAAGTCGTGCTTAAAACTCTTGACGAAGCAGCTTCTGGGGTTATCATCAACGTCGTCGATATCGCCAACTTTGAACGCAACCTTTTTCTGACCACGCAATTGCTTGAACTGGGCGTCAACCCGGTCATCAGTCTGAACTGCTTCGATTCTTTTACCCGGGCCGGTGGCAGCATCGATTTGCTGAAGTTTACTTCGTTTACTGCTCTGCATGCTTTTCCGACAGTCGCCCGAACTGGCGAAGGCGTTAACTCGCTGATCGAGCACCTTGCCCGCCCGGATTCACTGGCAGCCGATTGTTGCGCCAATCTTCTTGCCCTGCCCGAAACCTGGAAAACTGCCGCCGATGAAGTGCTTGTCAGGCAAAACCTCAGATGGGAAAACGCAACCCCGCTGCAGAAATATGACGCTTTGCGCGAATTGATCAGCCTGAAGCCGCTCGAATCTTCCCCCGAAGTTCAGGACATTCGCCGCCGCCTGGCCACTCAGCTCAGCATCGGCCGCGAAAAACCGTTAAAGGTCATCGACCTCGCCTGCGAACTTGCTTCTGATCGCTATCGCCGCATTGAAAAACTTATCGCTGCCTGCGCCCAGATACCTGGCAAGAACATCCCGGCCTGGCAGGAAAAACTCGACGGCCTGATGACTCACCGCTTTCTCGCTCTGCCCATTTTTGCCCTGCTGATGGCCTGGGTTTTTTATACCACTTTTTCGCTCGGCGAAATACCCATGGGCTGGATGCACGCACTGCTCGATTGGGCCGGCGATTTTGTTAAAGCCCATCTGCAACCCGGATTATTGCGCGAATTAATAACCGAAGGCATCATTCACGGGGTTGGTGGGGTTCTGGTGTTCATTCCAAATATTCTGATACTTTTCTTCTGGATCGCCATTCTCGAAGATTCTGGCTACATGTCACGCGCCGCTTTTATAATGGATCGGATAATGAACGGCATCGGCCTGCACGGCCGGGCTTTTATACCCATGATCATGGGTCTGGGATGCAACGTGCCGGCGGTACTGGCAACCCGCATTATCGACAACCGTTTTCAGCGTTTGCTGACCATGCTGCTCATACCGCTGGTCACCTGTGCAGCCCGATTGCCGGTTCTGGTCTTGCTGTGTGGCACTTTTTTTCCTGAAAACCCAAGTATCTGGATGTTCAGTCTGTTTTTTGTCAATCTCATTGTGCTGGTTTTTCTGGGTCATCTGACCAGTATTCTTTTCAGGTCATCAGACAACAGCCCTTTTCTGCTCGAAATGCCCCCCTATCGCCTGCCAACCCCCGCAAGCGTTCTGCACATGCTGCACGAAAAGGCGATGCATTTCATCGAAAAAGCCGGCACCGTCATCCTGGCCGGCGCAATTTTGATCTGGGTTCTCTCGGTGTTTCCGCGTGAAGTGCCCCTCAGCTTCGATTACCAGGCCGAACTTGCGGTGCTGAACAGTCAACCGGCGGGCGCCACAACTGCCGGCCAGATAGCAGCCCTGCAGCACCGTCGCGAAATCGAGCAGATGGAGGGCCGCTACATGGCCCGCATCGGCAAATTTCTGCACCCGGTTATGGCACCGCTTGGATTCAGCTGGCGCGAAACCGTCTCGCTGATTCCGGGCTTTCTTGCCAAGGAATCGGTGGTCTCAACGCTCACGGTTCTCTATCTGCCATACGACGACGATCTCGGGGTCGGCATGCGAAAAACCGGCATGACGCCATTGGTAGCCTTTGTTTTTATGTTGTTCACCCTGCTCTATATACCCTGTATCGCAACTCTTGGGGTCGTATGGCGGGAAAGCGGTTCGACCAGATTCACTGCCCTGGCAATGCTGGTCTACCTTGCGATTGCTTACCTGGTCAGCTATGCCGCTCTAAAAATTGGCGAAACCATTAACAGTCAGACATCAGCTGTTGAGACAATCACTATCATACTGGCCGCTTGCGGCGCTGGCTGGTATCTGCTACGCTGCCTGCTTAACGCTTTTGTTGGTCGCAAATGCAAAACCTGCACCAGCTGCAGCGCCTGCCCGAACAAAAGCAGCAACTGCTCCGGAGGTTGATATGAAAAAACGCGTTTCTGGCGCTCTTGAATCTTATCTCGAGCAGATAGCAGAGCTGCAACGGCAATTCGGCTCAGTTCGCACCTCTGACCTGGCTGAACGCATGGGTTGCCGGCGCTCATCGGTGACTTCGGCCCTGCAGCGCCTTGCCGAAAGCGGGCTGATCAACTACCAGGCCTATCGGCCGGTAACTCTCACCCCAGAAGGTGAAAACACCATCAGGGCGTTGAACCGTTTTCATCGCACCCTGGCGAAATTTCTTGGTGAAATACTGGCTTTTCCGGAAGAATTTGCACAGCAGGAAGCCTGTCGGCTGGAACACCGCGTCAGTGCGGCCACTATTGAGAGAATGCAGGCCTATCTTGATTTTGAAAATATCAGGGTCTGCGAACACAACATTTCAGGGAAACCGTGCAATAAAATCAGCAGAAGTCGCGAAGCTTTTACGAAGTTCCTCGGTGAGCGTTGAAAGATCCTCTTTAAGAAAAATCGGGCCAACCCGATCTGTTTTTTTTACTGAACCGACTGATAGAGATTAAAAATTTCAAAAGTCGTGAGATTTTCAAGCAAATCATCCGCTTGCTGTTCCATCCAGCAGAGGAAACTTTCATCCATCATCAACTCAGTAATACCTACCATCCCTGGGTGAACCATTTGCCGTCCTCCTTGTAATTTTCTACAAAAGATTCATCGGCGAAATAATAAGAATGATTAACCATTTTTTTATTTATTTTTTGTAACATGTTGAACGCTGAAGGAGTTTTGCCTTAGAATAGCCGGAAGGTCTAATATTCAAGGAGGATCAGATGCCGGTAATTACCATTTCGCGTGAGATTGGTGCATCTGGAACTTTTATCGCTCTCAAAACAGCGGAAGCACTTGGCTACGTCTGTTACGATCAGCAGATAATCAATGAAATTGCCCAAAAAATGGGAAAAAAGGAAGATCAGCTCGAGGATTTCGATCAGTCTACCTATAACCGCATCGGCGTCTTTTTTCAGGAAGCCCTTGCCAGCATTGCCCAGGGTGGCATGGTGTTTCACCCCTTCGGCATTGGCCCCCTCGACTGGGATTCAGCCGAAATTTTCAGCACTTACCCACACAACACCTTTCAGGAAAAAGATTATTACGAAGTCCTGAACCAGGTGATCCGTGAAATCGCCACCAAATCAAAAGCGGTCATACTTGGGCGTGGCGGCAGTCAGATTCTGCGTGATCGCGCTGACGCACTTCACATTCGCGTTGTTGCTGACCATGAAGACCGCCTGAAGCATGTCATGCAGGAACAGAGCCTCGACCGCGAAAAGGCCGAAGAGTTGATCACCCTCAAAGATGCCGCCGCTGCAAATTTTATTTACGATTTTTTCGATACCGACTGGAATGATCCGCACCACTATCATCTGGTTCTCAACACCAGCCGAATCTCGCCAGACAAGTGCATTACCATGATTTTGAACGCTCTGAAAGCCATCGAATAAAATGTCAAAACGATTGTTTGGAATTTTGCTGGTGTTTATCAGCATTACCGCTTTTCATCTCCTCGGAACCCAGCCAGAAACCATGCCCGTCTGGTATGGCAGCATTTCGCAGAAGGTTTTTTCAGACCCGGTTGCTGCGGCTGACCGGTATGTTTTTCTTGGCGGCGACAAGGGCAAGCACGTCTTTCAGCTTTATGAAATCGATAATAGCGGGCGCCTGACCGCCGAATCGGTCAAGATGAGTTACCTGCCCTACCCTCCGCTCGTCGATGGCAATATGGTTATTCTGGCCGACTCTGCCAAAATGATCAGGGGTTTTTCGGTTCCTGGTCTGAAGATTGCCTGGGAAGCCGGCGCCATAGACTCTTTTAAAGTGCCGCCGGTCAAGGTCGGCAACGGGCGCGTCATCGTGCAATCGACCGCGAATGCGCTCTTCTGCCTCGACACCCAGACTGGCCAGCCGGTCTGGGAAAAATCCTTCACCGACAGCATTGTTAATTACAGTGCCGGCCGGGTGATCATATGCATTCACGGCTTAAATGACCAGAAGAACACCAGATGGAAGGTCTCGGCGCTCAACCCTGAAGACGGGGCACTTCTCTGGTCGACTGAAGCAAACATGAGCCAGGATACACCGCTGTTTGTGCAGAATGTCTGCGTTCTGGCAAGTTTTGACGGCGAGATTATGATTCTCGACCAGGAAACCGGCACAGTATTGTATCGTAACCAGGCCAAGGGCCTTAAAGCAGCCCAGATACTTGATGAAACTTTGATCATGATGGCTTCTGGCGGTTCAAGAATTGTTTGCATGTCGCTGATGACAGGCAATTCATGGTCTACTACCATGCAGGCCGGCTTTACCGGAGCTGCCAAATATGGCGACCGCCTGCTGCTGCTTGATAAGAAGAACCTGCGCTGCGTCGATGTCAATTCGGGTGCGCAGGCATGGCGGCGTGAACTCGATGAAGTTTACAACGCCTTTCCGCATCGCCGGGGTATTTTTGTAACCCACAAAGATTCATTCTTTTCGCGAAAAACTTTTGGCAGTTACATTGAAACCGGGTCATCGCTCAGTCTATGGTCGGTAAGCGGCCGCAGCCTGTTCATGCGCCCGCTGGTAACCGACAACGGCGACCTGCTTGTTGCTTATGACGGTACCTACAGCCTGATCGCGAAACCGACCACCCCACTGGCCGCAGCCTTAAACGCTTCTGACACCAATGGTATCGATGATCCGACCAGCAAAAATATCAAGTTCTGGAAAGATGATCAGGCCGTCAGCCCTGGCAGCAATACTGCCACCGTGACTTCGATAACGCCACCGGTTCAGGGCGAACCGGCATCAAGCACTCTGACTCCAACTTCTGACCCGATTGAACCAAAAGCATCATCAGAAAATCTGCTTGACGACGGATGGAAGAAAAGCAACTGAGCGCCCCCCCGCGAAAGCTCTGTTCAAGCCCCTCTGGCCCGTTTGCCAGAGGGGCTTTTTAATGTTATCATGTAAGACTCTCTTCAGTCTCAGGAGGTAAAATGAATAAAAAACTCTATACAGGTTTTGATATAGGATCAGTCAGCATAAATGCGGTAGTCTGTGATTCCGATGGTAATTTTGTTGAAGAAATGCCATACCACCGGCATTTTGGCCGCACTCTTGAACTTTGCGCCCACATTCTCGGGCAGATAGAAGAAAAATATGGCCGCGATAACATAGCCGGGGTTGCCTTCACCGGCACCCATGGCAAATCAATTGCCGCCGAACTGAAAACATATTTCGAAATTGAAACCACCGCCCAGACACGCGGTCTGTTCGCCCTGATGCCGGAAGCCCGCACCGCCATTTCGATTGGCGGCCATGATTCGGCTCTTCTGGTGCTCACCCCGACCGAAAAAACCTTCATCCTTGATGATTTTAAGCTGAACGAAGCCTGTGCCGCCGGCACTGGCAGCTTTATCGATCAGCAGGCTGAGCGCATTTTTTCAGATGTTGAAGAATTCAACTCGATCAGCGACCCGCAAAAGCGCATGGAATCAATATTGATGCGCTTCATGGAAGAAGGGCGCAAATCAGACTGCCCGGCGAGCGTTGCCTGCCGCTGCACTGTTTTCACCAAGTCAGACATGATTCACCTGCAGAACAAAGGTATTCCGATTCGTCACATCATCAGCGGGCTGCACGAAGGGGTTGCCAAAAACTACAAATCAACGCTCATCAATAACCGCAAACTGCAGGCCCCGGTCGCCTTTATCGGCGGCTATGCCTCGAATCTTCTGGCCCGGCAGGCGTTCGAGAACATTCTGGGCCTCAAGGTCAGTGTTCCAGATCATTACACGAGCGTAGGCGCTCTGGGCGCCGTCCTCAATGCCATCAGCAAGCAGCAGGGCCGGGCGGTAACCGCGGCCCAGATCAACCAGCTCAAAGCCTCAGAAGCCTTTGCTGCGGTTCGCACCGAACCACTGACTCTCAAGCTGCACCCATTCGCCGAATGCGGCAAGGCCGAAGGCCTGCCGGCGGGCGATGAAATATTCGATGTATATATGGGTTACGATATCGGTTCGACGACCACCAAACTCGTTCTGATCACCCCCGAAGGCCGGGTTATTTATAAGCGTTATATTGCTACTGAAGGTCAGCCGGTTGTAGCGATTAAAAAAGCGCTGCGCAACTGTGTCGAAACTATCGATGTTAACCGGGTTAATGTGCTGGGCGTTGGCACTACCGGCTCGGGCCGCGAAGTCGCCAACCTGTTCGTAGGTGCCGACGATGTGGTCAATGAAGTTACGGCGCATGCCCGTGGCACCAGCCATTTTGAACCAGGCGTCGATACGATTTTTGAACTCGGTGGCCAGGACGCAAAATACACGGCACTCGGCAACGGTTATGTCGTCGATTTTCGCATGAACAAAGTCTGCGCGGCTGGCACCGGCAGCTTTCTTGAAGAAACTGCCAACAAACTCGGCATCAATATCGCCGGCGAATACGAAGAAATGGCGATGCGCGCCAAGGCTCCCTACCGCCTCACTGAGCGCTGCACCGTTTACATGGAATCAGATCTGATGTCTTACCTGCAAATGGGTGGCGCGGTTGAAGATCTGCTCGCCGGCCTGTCGCAGGCCGTAGTTCACAACTATCTGAACCGCGTCGTTCAAGATGGCAAGATCGGCAAAAAAATCAGTTTTCAGGGTGGCCCCTCACTGAACAAGTCAGTGGTTGCTGCTTTTGAACGCATTGTCGGCAAACCGATCATCACTCTGCCGCACCGCGAAGTTATGGGCGGCATTGGCGCCGCTCTGCATGCCATGGATGAAATCAAAGCCAGGTTGGCCGCAGGGCAGCCGTTTAAAACAAGGTTCCGTGGCTGGGGTGTCGTTGAGCAGGCTTTTGTCCATGACGAAGAAATCTGCAAACGCAACCCGAACTGCCACAATCAGTGCAAACTGCAGATTTACAAGGTCGGCAACGACGAAGCCATTTATGGCGGCGACTGCGGAATGTATGAATCGCGTCAGCAGTCTGGCAAACGCGCTCCTGATTTCAACCGGGTTCGCCAGGAACTCTATTTCAAGCACATGAAAGGCCTCTATCGTGTGGCCGGCGCACCCGGCACTGCTGAAAAAAGCGGCAAGATTGTCATCGGCATGCCACGCGCCCTCGGGTTTCACCAACTCGGCCTGTTCTGGGCACATCTGCTGACCAGTCTCGGCTACGAAGTCGTCATCAGCCCAGAAACCAACAGCGAAATCGTTGACCGCGGCATATCAGCAATGACCTGCGAAGCCTGTTTCCCGGTTAAGATTTCACATGGGCACGCGGCAACCCTCAAAGATCAGTGCGATTTTCTCTTCATGCCGATGCTCATCGAAATGGAAGGAAACCAGGGCAACAATGCCTTCTATTGCCCCTACGTTGAGGCCAACACCTTTATGCTGATCGCCGCCCTGGGCCTCGATACGAAGAAAGTTATCAAACCGGCCGTCTACTTTAAAAAGGGCAAAATGGATATGCATCTGTCGTTCGCCGGCGAATTCAAACGTCTCGGCCTGCGCTTCAATGATGCTGAATTCAGCAAGGCTTACGACGAAGCCATGGCAGTGCTCAACCAGTTCGACGCCGATATCAAGCGGGTCGGCCAGGAAATCCTCAAAAACCTCGGCGACCGCCGTGCCATCATCGTTATCGGCCGCCCATACAGCGCCTACGATTCCCGCACCAACCTCAATCTTTTTGCCACTTTCAGCCGCCTTGGCGTGCATGCGATTCCCCAGGAATTCCTCGACTTATCTGGAATCGACGTCGAAGCCGAATACCCGAACATGTATTGGGGCTTTGGCAACCGCATTCTTCAGGCCGCCAAGTATATCAACCGCGATACCAGACTGTTCGGTCTCTATCTGACCAGTTTCTCATGCGGCCCCGATTCATTCGTTCTGCATTTCTTCAATCATGAAATGAATCGCACCGGCCGCCCTTATCTCGAACTCGAACTCGATGAACACTCAGCCGGCGCCGGAGTCGAAACCCGCCTGCTCGCTTTTATCGATGCGATCAAGAATCAGCAGCAGATCACCATTCTTTCGCACAAAGATATCAACTTCGTGCCGCGCAAATCGACGGCGCCGCTCACCGAACGCACCCTCTACCTGCCCAAAATGGCCGAAGGAGCACGCTGTCTCGCGGCGGCCTTCAGACACCTTGGCTGCAAAGCCGAAGTCATGCCGACTTACAGCAATGCCGGCCTCGAATTCGGCAAAAAGCATACTTCCGGCAAAGAATGCTTCCCATGCATCGTGACGACCGGCGACATGTTCGACATCATTGACCAGCACATGGCCGAAGGCATGGATGTAAATAACGGCCTGGCTTTCTTCATGCCAGAAACCGAGGGCCCGTGCCGCTTCGGGCAATACACCCGCCTGCATCGCATTCTGCTTGATAAATATAAATATGTGAACGTGCCGATTCTTTCACCCAGCTCAGAAGACAGTTACCGCTTCAGCGGCTATTTCAACGATGACCAGGCGTTGCGCTTCCGGCAACTGGCATGGCAGGCCATCGTTTATTCTGATCTCATCGAAAAAGCCCTGTGGCGCATCAGACCCTATGAAAAACTAAAGGGCACCACCGATAAAGTATTCGAAGACGCTATGAAAGCAGGCATCGATGCGATTGAAGCTGGTGGTGGTCTGGCCGTGATCAGGGCTGCCAAAAAGTCGGCCCGGGCCTTTGCCGCCATCGAACGCAACAATGAGCAGCGACCGTTGATCGGCATCGTCGGCGAAATATTTGTGCGAACCCACAAGGAAAGCAATCAGCAGCTGATCAAGACACTAGAAGACATGGGCTGCGAAACCTACACTTCATCGGTCGCCGAATGGATCGAATACACGACCCACACCAGCATTGAAGAATCAAAAGAAGCATTCAGACGCAAAAAGAGCCTCGGCAACATCGGCGAAACTGCCAAATTCTGGCTGACCGGCAAGTATCAGCGCCTGGTCGCCAGTTTTATCTCACAGCCCTTCTCGCGACTGCTCGACAACCGATTCGATCACTCGACCGAACACATTCTGCACGAAGTCGGCGAGACCTTCTCGAACCACATCAACGGCGAAGCCATTCTCAGCATCGGCGGGGCTCTCGCCTTCGCGAAAGAAGGTTATAATGGCGTTGTCAACTCGATGCCGTTCACCTGCATGCCAAGCACCATCGCCAGCTCAATTCTCAAGGTCCACATGCGAAATCAGGCCCCATTCGTCGACATGGTCTACGATGGCAGCATCCTGCCCAACCGCGAAACCAACCTGGCCACCTTCGTGTTCCAGGCCAGACAAAATCTCGAGAAGAACGGCAGAAAATCCTGACTCCTCAATAAAAGCGAATCTTGACGGCAAAACAAAACGGCACCCATAAAAAGGTGCCGTTTTTGTTTTGCTTCAGCAGGCCCAGTCATTGATAACCGCTTGAATAAAGTTCAGGCAGACAGGCCGGGCAGTTGAGGCAGCCCTACCTTGTGCTTCAAAAGAATCAATGATCGCTCAACTTCTTCTGGCCTGCTTCCCATTCCTGCAAAAAAGGGATCTCGGGAACATCGTTAACAATTACGCCAACACCCATGGCATGAAGTTTCTGGGCATCATGATCGGTCGGCAGACATTCTTGAAGCGGAAACATCTGCATGGCGAGAAACTGGCGTGCGAGGCCGTCGGTTTCGCCCGCCGTGCGCTTCTGGTAATCGCTGGCGTGTAATGCCGCCAGGCCCACCGAATCAAGCATGTGAATGGTCATTGCCAGATGAGCGCCATGCTGTTTTTCAATGGCTCTGATAGAGGTGGCCAGCTCATGGGCTGCGGCCGCCACCTCATAAAATGCAGCAAATCTGAGGCTGCGCATTGCTTTCTTCTGAAAAGCTTTAATCTGACGGCGAACTTCATTCAGGGTCTGGGTTGTCATGATTCCCTTGAAGGCAGTTGGCCTATCTGCGGGAAAAATTGATTTCATGCTTACAAGGTCAGCGGTAACTATCGGTGTGCCGGATCTTTGAAAACGCCGGGCCTGCAAATCGATATACCAGGCCACCGGCAAATTCAGACGCTGCAAAATGGCGATCTTCTTGAAAATAGCGTCTGACTTACCATGGGTCTGGCCTGCATAGTAAGGCATACGGCTCTTATGGCAACGCATTGCCTCGGTCAGGTGTTCATATAACCCGCCCTGGGTCGGGTCAACCAGCCCCCTGTAAAGCTGGTGCAGACGGGGTGACTCGCTTCCATGGGCACGGCTGAAAGCATGCTGCACAATAACCCCTTTAAAATCCTGACGAACCAAAGCCGTGGCCGGTGCCAATTCTATTTTATCAAGAACATTCTCAGCCTTCTCAAGATATAGCTGTTCAACCTCGTCCTGGCCAGACTGATAAGCATCTTTGGCTCCATGCAGGGCTCCGATAAATTCGGCAAAACTGCCCATTTCACGATAATAATCTCTGGTTACGGTCTCTGCCCGCACCAGACCAGCGCAAAACACAGCCACAAACAGCAGCGCCATCACCAAAAATTCAGATGCCGGTTTCCTCATGTTTTCCTCCCGCTCTATTATTTAAAATAATTCTATCAGCTTCATAATCATTGCGCAATCTACGTCAGAAAACCTGAAAACAAGTTCACCCGGGTTTAAAATCTTTGAGGCGGGTATGCAGTCGCTGGTAGAGTTCTGGCAACCATGCAGGCTGTGAAAGATCGGGCGGT
>Ga0116170_10004939_pt1 | contig 12071 bp, 11 predicted proteins | sample AD_JPNHW1_MetaG_FD_89797 | JGI IMG/M metagenome (GOLD analysis project Ga0116170, IMG submission 89797) | Active sludge microbial communities of municipal wastewater-treating anaerobic digesters from Japan - AD_JPNHW1_MetaG | ecosystem: Engineered > Bioreactor > Anaerobic > Digestate | place... | reverse complement strand
GCACTCCATGTATGTCAGGAAGATGAAGGACACCGTCTCAATTATCGGTGAAAATATTGAATTTACCCGGTTGTACCAGAACCTCGGCATCGTGGCACCGGCATGGCAGAACGTTCACGAAGCATTCTTCAATGCCTGTACGCACGTTGATATAAAAAAAGTCCGGATCCAGTCGGACACGGACGGATATGAAATCTATGCAGATCCTCTCCTTGAACGGGTTTTTTACAACCTTGTCGAGAATGCGATCCTGCACGGAAACCATGTCTCCCTGGTCAGGATTTCATCCAAGGAATCCGAAACCGGCCTTACCCTCTCTCTTGAAGATGACGGGGCTGGCATCCCCGTTCCCGATAAAGAACGGATCTTTACCAAAGGGTTCGGGAAAAATACCGGTCTCGGCCTTTTTCTGGTCAAGGAAATCCTTTCCATCACGAATATCTCCATCCAGGAGACCGGCGAGTACCAGCACGGCGCACGGTTTGAGCTGCATATTCCAAAAGAGATGTATCGCATATCGAGGAATTCCCGCCGGGATCGCTGCCATATCCTGACCGATGACACCATGAACGGTCCAGACTCGCATTAACTGCGGGTCAGAACAGGGTATTTAAGCCGGCCTGTACCAGCGGTTTTACCAGCCGGAGGATCGCGGGGTTCACCAGCAGTCTTTTTACCAGGGCGCCGGGACGGTCCATATCCCCGTATTCTTCAATCGTGCGCAGGATTGCGGGGGTATTGAGCGCCCGGATCAGTGCATCGATATCTTTTGCCGACATCTTCTGGCGCATCTCAAACAGGCGGTAACCGAGATCCAGTTCGCGCCCGAAATCCCCCTGCCACCGGTGTTCGTAGTCAGCCAGGAATGCATCGGTAAAAATTCCTTCTTCACAGGCACGGGCGGCAACTGCAGCAGCATGCCGGGCAGAGCGGATACCGGTGTAGATGCCCCCGCCTGAAGTCGGCTTGGGAAAGCCTGCGGCATCGCCGACAAAGAGCGTCCGGTTTTTATACGTCTGTTTCATCACACCAAGCGGGAGCGTACCGGTAACAAAATGGGAAGTGTTTGTTCCGAATTTTTTTGCAAATGCAGCGAACCGGTCCATCACCTGCGTCCGGCCGCACATGCCCACACGGATACGCCCTGGGCCTGTCGGGATCGACCAGCCGAAAAACTCCGGCGATGCATCCGGATAGATCTCGACATACCGCGGATCGCAGGCGCCCGGCATGTCTGCCTGGATACCGGCAAGGTACGTCCTTGCACGCTCCAGGCCGGAGAGACGTGCAATAGTACTCCGAGGGCCGTCGGCAGCTATGAGGATGTCAAACCCGATCTCCTCGTGCCCGTTCACGCCCCGGGTGAAAACAGATTTTTTCCGGACATCGTACACCGCAGTCCTTAACCGGAATTCAGCCCCCGCATTCGCTGCAGCTTCTGCCATATCGCGATCGAGGGTCCCCCGGTCTACGACAACCGCTTTTGTGGTCTTTGCATCGATGAGCAGTTCGCTGCTTTCGGATATCACCCGGGCGCCCGTTACCTTATTGAGGATCGATCTCTCCGAGGAGAGCCCGCATTCAGCAAAAGCCGCCGTGGAGAGGAGCCCTGCGCATTGTACGGGATACCCGATCGTCCCGTGCTCCTCAAGGCAGAGCGTTGAGAGCCCGAGCCTTGCACACTCCCGTGCAGCCGCACTTCCTGCGGGGCCTGCTCCGGCAACGACAACATCGTAGTTCATGTTCATGGTAGGGAATGCTCCTTTCCGGGGATATACGGAACCATGCTATCTGCCATAATCCGGTATTCTGTCATGAAAAATGGTGTCTGCATCGGGGATCAGGCAGCTCCGGAGGATTCGTCAGATGAATAGAACCCGAGGATGATGGAGAAGAGGCCGAATACCAGTGCAAATGTCCCGACTACGGAAAGGAAGAGATACTTCTCGAAACCGGGGAAGTAATAGAACAACCCCCCGAGCATGATGATAGCGGTGATGATCATACAGGGTATCAGGATATATTTTGTTCTCGGGTGCTCGAGAGCAAGGGTGATATCGGTAAAACCGTTGATGATGGCAACGGCAGCAACAGCAAGGATAAGCATGACTGCCACGAACCCTGCGACCATAAACGAGATCACCCCAATCACAAGGAGTGCTGCGGAAAGGCCGAACCAGAGCATCGACTCGTCCCCGCGTGCGGTGATGGCAAGGAACAGGAACAATGCCATGGCAAGTCCAATGAGTATCCAGAAGAGACCATAAAATCCAAGGGTTACTTCCCCGGGAAGTAACAAGGCTAAGAATCCGAAGATAACTCCCACGATACCCCTGATGAGGCATGATGTTTTGGAATCCAGCATACTGTCACCTGAGCAAAAAAGCCCACTGTTCTGTCCTGATCTCTATTGGATCTCCCAACGATAAAATGGATACTGTTAATAGGCTGGCCTTAATCGCACCCCGTCCTGCGTTTTTTTCCAAATATGCTCCCGGTCTCTTTGAAATGCAGGATCTTCTTATCGTTTTTTTAGAGAGATACTTCTCTCTCCTGCCGGAATAACGGTACGAATATCCTGTTTGGGGGCCGGATTTGCCTTTATACCAGATCCATTTCCTGAATACGGATCAAGCCATGCACTCCCGGAGACCACGGGTCCCGCCACCAGTACCGTCAGATGTCGATGGAATACTACATATACTTGGTTTGTCTACTTTTTACTCAGGAGATATTTTTATGACTGAACCTGAAAATACCGCAGAATCGCAAGTAACCGATGTAAAACTCTTTCCCTGGTGGCTCCTGCTCCTGTGGGGGATCCTGACTATCATTATCGGCCTCATGTTACTCCTGTCCCCGGCGGTTACAACCGTCCTGTTCATCACCTTCCTCGGCGCTTACTGGCTCGTCGGAGGACTGTTCATGGTCGGGAGCCTGTTTGTTGACCGGACGAACCTGGGGTTAAAAGTCCTTCTCTCCGTTATCAATATCTTCGCGGGAGCCCTTATCCTGCTGCACCCGTTCTTCAGCACGATCTTCGCTCTTGAGTTCCTTGTCCTCTTCCTCGGGTTCTGGGCCTGTTTCATCGGGGCTGTACACCTGTACCACGGGTTCACTACGAAGGATGCAGGCAATAGCGTGCTGGGAGTGATCAGCATCGTCTTTGGCATCCTGCTGCTCGCAAATTCCTTCATCGCGGTCGTGCTGCTGCCGTTTATTGCCGGCGGGTTCTGCATGATCTCGGGCCTTACGACCCTGTACGTATCTTATGTTGCAAAAAATGCGTGAAGCGGCAGAAGAAGACTTTTTCTTTGGTAAAATCCCAATTTTTTTAGAATTACTTTCAGATATTTTCTGACGCTCTTTGGGGCATACACGCATGCCCCGCCGTCGGGGCATCCCCTTTGAGCGATAATGACGTATTACCTGGTGAGGAAATGATGGAAAATTTGGTTATACCAATAACCGAATATCGCAATGCGTCCCGTCACCCATTTTGGGACTGGTGGCGCAAGAGGGGAGGAATCCTATCTCTTGAAGATACGAGGTTTTCAACAAGCATTTTTTTTATACTATTGGTCCTTTTCATGACCGGGGATGCTCCATAAGATCAATCCCAATCAGACCTGAAAATATCGATGTGGCAGTATTTTTTCATGACATAAATTACAGCAAAGAGGAAAACTGCGTAGAGCACGAAGTTTACAAGAGATGCCGGCCACCCTTTCACACCGGCAATGTAAATGATGATCCCCGATAAAACCTGGGCGATAAGGATTGCGGCGAGTATTCCCAGAAAGAGAACCAGCCATTGTTTCACGGATCCCGTGTCCATACTGTCCGGTTTGCCGCAGGGGTATTAATATCATGAATATACCCGGGTAAAAACCGAGAACCAGAGCAACAGTTATCGCATGTCCTGTTGAGTACAGGTTATGACTGATGATTCCCGTGCAGGTCCGGATGACAGTTCCGCAGATGCGTTGGAGATTATGCCTCAGGGCCCTCCCGAGAAGATGAATCCCGGGTTCTATGCTGCCCTAGTGCTTATCGGTGTTCTCGTCCTGATGGTTGTAGTCCTGAATTACCCGGCCGCCCGGGCAAATGCCGGCATGATGATGACCGGGACCAACTGGACGCTCCACACCTATACGGATGCAACCGGCATCCACATTCCGGCCATCACCGGCAGTTCGGTGACAGCACGGTTCAGCCTGGATGGGAAGGTGGCCGGTTCTGCCGGGTGCAACCGGTATGCTGCAACCTACCAGACCCATGATTACAGCATCAATTTCTCCGGTACCTCATCAACAAAGATGTACTGTCAGGAACCCGGTATTATGACCCAGGAATCGGCATTTCTTGCTGACTTGTCAGAAGCCTCATCGTTCCGCGTGAGCGAATCCACCCTGAAACTCTATGACGCTGCCGGAAAGCCCGTCCTTGTCTTTATCCCGGCCTGAGTATCAGATGAATTCTTCTTTTTGAGCCATCCGGAACCAGACTCCGCGGTCGAAGAACAGCAATAAGGTCTTCCACGCCGCTAACCTTCCCAAGTACTTTCGTCGTTCTGATGACCCTTTGCATTCTCTCCTTCGCGGTTCTGAGGCACAACCCGGAGCCCGAAGAATCCTTGCGATTCCTTCTCGTCATCATGGTTTTTAAAAAACCATTCGGATCCTAAAAATACGGGAAGGCACAATAAAGAATCCGGAGATACTGTTTTCATGGAAGCCAGAAGCGAGAAGAAAGACGGGGTTGTGCTTTTATTCGTTAGCGGGAGGCTGGACGCATTCGGGGCCCTGCAGATGGAACAATGGGCCCGGGATGCGCTCAGCGATGATGACCATGACCTGGTCATCGACCTTGCAGGATCGTCCTACCTGAGCAGCGGCGGGATCCGGGTCTTCAACGCGCTGAAAAAAGAGATGAAACGCAGGGGTGGCCGCTTTGCACTGGCAAGCGTTGGCGAGTACCCGAAAAAAATTCTGGATATGGCAGGGTTCACCTCCATTTTTGATATGTTCCCCGATACCGGTGCGGCCCTGTCGGATATCATGAAAAAACGGAAAAACCTTACCCTGTTCAACGAGATCTTCTACAAGAAGATTATCGACGGCGGCGTTCAGCTTACCATCGAGCCCGGCTGGAAGACAAAACCGCCGGTCCTCCGGGTTCTCGGGGATCTCGACAAGGTCATCCATGCAAAGATCACGGAGTCCGATGTCCATACAAAGAAGTTCTCTGAAGTTACCTACTCCCTCGGCCTCGGGGCACTGGGTTCCGGGGTTAAGGAAGCAATGCCCCTCATGGGCGAGATGATCACGCTCTATGGTTCCATGGTCTGGCTCCCGACCGATGGCAACAATACCCCGGACTTCCTGACCCCCATGGTCCCCGAGAGCGAGGTGCCCGTCTATACCGGATACAATATCACGCTCGACGGGCCGTTCAATGAATATTTCACGCTTGAGACGGAGAACCCGCTGGGAGTGAGCATCTCGGACATCTACCGTGTGATATTCTCGTCCGCACACGAGCGCGTGAACAGCTACAAAGGTGTTGTTGCGCTCACGCTGTGGGGTGTCATCGACAGCTTCTCAAGTTCCGGCCTGAAAAAGGCGCCGGTCGCGAGTGCAGCCCCGCCCGGCGGGGCGTCGATCATGTCGCCTGCCTATGTCCACGAGTGGATGGCCTCCGATTCCGGTAATTCCCACAAGGGTGATACCCTCATCAGCTTTGGTATCGGGATTGACCTCGCCACAAGCACTGCGCACTTCCGGCCTGAAGTCCTGTCCTCCCTGTATTATGCAAACCCCCTGAATGCCGGTGCCGCAAAACAGATGTATCTCCATAACCACGGTGTCGTGTTCAAGAACGTCCCCTACAACGCCTCGCTCGATCTCAACTCGCAGGTAAAAAAGATCACCACCGACGGTGAATTTGTGGATATGCGCCACCTGCTCGACAGCACCCGGCTGCGAAAGGCCAAGATCGGTATCGCGTATATCCAGGATATCGTGAAAGATTCCTGAAATCAGGACGTTCTCATTTTTACCATGGTCAGGATATTCTTCCCGTCCTCGTACCGGTAGGATATCTCATCCATCACCTGCCGCAGGAGGTAGACCCCCAGTCCTCCGATCTTCCGGTCTTCCATATTCTCTTCAAGATCCGGTTCCGGGATCGATAATGGATCGAACGGCTGTGCAGAATCCGTTACCTGGATCCCGACCCGTCCGGGCGTAATAGTGCAGGAGATATGGATCTCTCCGCATTTTCCTTCGTACCCGTGGAGGATGATATTGGTGATGACCTCTTCAACGGCAAGCTGGGTGTCGAGGATCTCTTCCGGGCCAAAACCGTGTTCCTTCATCGCTCCTTCAAACCGGACAGAAACGAAGGGAATCACCTCAATATCCGACCCGATTGTCATCTCAAAGGATTGATCCATGATCAGGTGCTCCTGATGATCATCAGCGTGATATCATCCGACTGCGGGTAATCCCCGGTAAAGGATTTGACGGCATCGAGGATCACCCGGCCCAGCTCGGTTGCCGGTAATCCGCGGGATGCACGGATTATTTTTTCCAGCCGTTCAACACCAAACATTTCCAGATTTGCATTCTCTGCTTCGGTAATGCCGTCCGTGTACAGGACAAGGACATCGCCCGGTGCCAGCTGGACGCAGTCCTGGGTATATGCTGCATCCGGGAGCGCTCCCATTGCTATGCCGGTTGCAGCAAGCTCCGTGAGTGTGACATCCGCCGCATGGAAGTGGATCGGCGGGTTATGCCCGGCATTGACATAGGTAAGAGTATGGGTTGCCGAATCCAGGAACCCGTAAAAGAGCGTGACAAACATGCCGGATTTCGCGTCATTTGAGATGATGGTATTGGCATCCCGGATCGCCGCTGCCGGTCTGATCCCATACCAGGTCGCGTTGACCCGGACTACGATCCGGGAGAGTGCCATGAATAAGGCGGCCGGGATGCCTTTTCCGGATACATCGGCGATCATGATCCCGATCTGCCCTTTCCCCAGCGGGACGATTTCGAGCGGGATCACGTCAAAAAAGTCCCCGCCTACTTCTTTTGCCATAATGCTCCGGGCGGCGATATCGAATCCATCGATCTGGGAAATGGTATCCGGAAGAAAACTCTGCTGGATCTCTGCTGCAATGGCAAGTTCGGTGTTTTTACGTTCAATCTCCCGCATCAGGGTATCCCGCTCTGCCTGCATCTTCCGCTCGTTCTGGAGATTTTCGACAATAAATGCAAAAACGAACATCCCCATGGCGTTTGCAGCGATCATGGGGATGGAAACCATCTGGACCACAGCAAGCGCCTGGTCGAACGGGCGGCAGATGGCAAGGGTCAGCAGCATGTGAAGTCCTTCCATCACGATGGCAAATATGACGGCAATGGTAATCCCTGCAAACTTCCTTTTATTGGCAAGCCAGATCAGGCCCCCGAATACCCCGGCAATCACCGTAGCAAGCGAACAGGAATATACTGTGAATCCCCCCAGGCTGAACCGGTATGCGGCACCAATGAGGCCGGCACCCAGGCCAACGAACGGCCCCCCCAGCATGCCGGCAAGCATGGGCCCGAGGTCACGGATGTTGATGATCGCCCCCATGAATTCAACCCCGGCCACGGTCCCGTACACGGAAAGGGCACCGAAAATCAGAATGAGGAGGATCTGGATCCTGATGGTAGCATGGCCGTCCAGCACATCGGCAAAAAACCTGCTGCGGGTGAGGAGATAGGCAATAACGATGACTACACACATCATCTGGAGAAGGACCAGCAATGAAGAGACGATCGTGGTTGCCATGGATTTGTCATGTACGCATTTACCATGGTCTCTATTAAGTGTGACCTAATGGATCTTTTGCAGGGATTTTTTCATGGGTGGATATCCTTATCTTTTTCAAACGCCGATTATGCTTCAATTATTTTTAATAATCGTATGAGGGACAACCGTGGATATTACAACGACAGACCGCGACAGCGCGACAATTGTATCTATTGCCGGCAGAGTCGATACTGCTACAGCACCTGTGCTTGAACAGGCAATCAATAAGGAGATTGAGATAGGCCACCGTCATGTCCTTCTGGATTTTACCCGGGTGTCTTATATCAGCAGCGGGGGACTCCGTGTGCTGCTTGCAACCGCAAAAAAACTCAAGACCCCCGGGGACAAATTCGCCATCTGCGGGCTCTCTTCAGAGGTTCACAAGATTCTCAAACTGGCAGGATTCACCTCGATTTTCTCCATCTACTCAACCGAGGGAGAAGCTCTTGCCGGGTGGTAATGACACCTTAGTCCCCCTCGTCTGGCAGCCGGTACCGGGTACCGGCAGTGCGCAGATTTACCCGCTCATCCGTAAGATCGATACGATCTCTTCCAATTCGTACCTTATCGTGACTCCCGATGTCCTGATCCTGATCGATCCGGGCGGTCTTATCGAACAGGCAGAACAGTTGTCGCGGGTGATCGGGGAATGCCGGCGGGAGCGGGATCGTCCAGTTTTCGTATTTTTAACCCATGCGCATATCGATCATTTTATCGGCGTTGTTGGGGTTCCCGCATTTGCCTGCCCGGAGACTGCAGTCTTTGCCGTGCAGGAGCAGGGGGCAGAGGCCCTTGAGCGCGCCGATGCGAAACTGACCCAGGCGGAGATGCTCGGGAAGTCTCTTGCCCCCATGAAGATCGGCCTGCCGCTCTTCCCCCGCGCGTGGGAGGTGAATTGCAACATCCCGGTATCCATGGCCTTCCCCAACGGTGCAACGATCACGATCACGTATGACCGGTCCGGAACTGCCGGAGGTCTCCCTCATGGCCGGCTGGAGTTCGGGAGCGGCCCGGCACTGGATATCTATCATACACCCGGCCACAGCCCGGACAGCGTTAGCCTCCGGATGGGCGGGCTGTTCTTTATCGGGGATCTTCTCTTTGCTGCAAACCCGGGTATTGCCGGCATGTGCGGGTGGGACCAAAGGGCTCTCGTGCAGTCTCTCGACCGAATGCTGACCCGGATCGACTGTGGCGGGATTACGACCGTCTGTCCCGGGCACGGGCGGGTGGTTACGGCGCCCGATGCAGCCCGGATGTTATCTGCGGTAGTGACGGATGCACGGGCACTCTCGGATATTGCCGAACTGAACCGCGGGCGGGCAGAGCAGGCTGCATTATTTGCCGAGGACTGTATGGAGCAGGTGAACGAGTTGTTCACGATCATGGCGGGACGCCTGCATTATGTCTCCTATGTCATGGACGAACTCGGCGAGTCGGACATAGCGGACCGGATGGGTGCCCTGATCCCCGGTGATACTATTGACGAACTCCTGGAAGCCTTCACCGCATTTGCCGAAGAGCACCACCAGGGTAAACACGTCTCGATCCATCTTGCCCTGAAAGCTGCACAGGTTATTACCAAACTCGGGCGGGCGTTCAGGAAGGAGGAACTGGTGCATATAATCGACCCGACGCTGGTCGACCGGGCCGGCCGGCTGCTATCGGATTATACGACCATGTTCCGCGGGTTCAATCCCCCCTGCGAACGGTCCGGATGTTCCCTTGTCCCGGTCATCGAAGCTATTGTTATGGGGCTTTCGGTATCCTCCTGTTCGGATGAGGACATGCTTTCCTCGGCCGATGATGATGCAGCATTCCTGCAGGTCCTGCTCTCCCGGATCGGGACCCGGCCCCTGCTTGAAGATGTAACATTCTCCTTTGCTGCGGAGGATCGGTCTCTCCCTGTATCCATTGACTTGGACCATTTTACGGATCTGGTCACCTATATTCTGGAAGACCTTGTCGGTACCGGGTCCGATAAAGTCACACTCCAGGTACGGAGGGAGGACCGGCATGCGCGTATCACCCTCTTCGGGAATACTATCCCGGGTGCTTCAGAAACCCCCAGAAAAAGGAGTTTCCTTGCCGGCCTCTGCACCCGTGCCGGGGGGATCCTCACCTGTCCGGAGGATGCGGGTATGCGCCGGTTCGTGATCACCCTGGAGCTGGAATAGCATGGAACCGCTGCCGTTGTTCCTGTTGCAGTCCGGACAAGAATACCGTTTTCTTCAGCAGGAGAAAATCCCGGCCTGCTTGACCGGGTTCACATGTGGATTACCCGTGCCGGAGACCCTTGTATGAGCCAGCCCCGCAATACCCCCACAACCGGACAGCCCCTGCTGGAATTTGAGAACGTGACCGTCTTTTGCGGCACAAAAAAAGTCCTTGATTCCCTCTCGATCACGATTCAGGAAGGAGAAAATATTGCCATCCTCGGCCCCAACGGAGCCGGTAAGTCCTCGTTTATCAGGACCCTCCTCCGGGAGTTCTATCCGGTAACAGGCGATGAAAATGTCGTCTTCAGGATGCATGGGAAGGACGTGTGGGACGTATTCGATCTCCGGTCAACAATCGGTGTCGTGTCGAACGACCTGCAGTACACCTTTACCCGCCCCGTGAGCGGCAGGGAAGTCATCCTCTCCGGGTTCTTCTCCAGTGTCGGGCTTTTCAACCAGACTGTGACACCGGCAATGGACCGGAAAGCCGACGAGATCCTTGCCTTCCTGGAAATCGGGCATTTAAAGGACCGCCCGATGACGGCCATGTCATCGGGCGAGGCACGACGGCTTCTCATCGGCAGGGCCCTTGTCCACAACCCGAAGACCCTCATCCTTGACGAACCGACCAACAGCCTCGACCTCCATGCACTCCACACCTTCCGGAAGACCATCCGGAAGATCGCACAGTCCGGTACCGGCATCATCCTCGTCACCCATAACCTCCCTGATATCATCCCGGAGATCTCCCGCGTTGTCCTGATGAAGGACGGCAGGTTCTGTGGCGATGGTCCCAAAGGGGCGATGCTGACTGAAAAAAAGATCGGGGACCTTTTCCATGTCCCGCTCCACGTCAGGGAAGAGGGCGGGTATTACTATGTCACCGGGTACTGAACCGGAACCATTAGATGGTGGATTTTCACCGGTTCCCTTTGCATTGCTAAACCTGATCCGGCCGGACCTGCGGGGAGTATAACGCCGAATTCCCGCGACTTGGCTACTGATACATAATTATGCCCGGTATTTGTTGTTTTTTGGGGTGTACCAAATATTGAAATAGGATATGTTCCCTTATTGACTTGAGCAGTACGAGGGTCAGGAGTGGAAAACCGGATGAAAAATGCCGTGTTTGAACTACGGAAATTTGTTGCTCCGGAATTTGTTATCGGGACGGATGCCCGGCTGCTTGCCGGGAGATATGCCCGAAACCTTGGTACCCGTCATGCACTTGTCGTCACCGGTCCCAATCTCATCCGTGCCGGCTGGGTAAAGGATGTTACGGGAAGCCTTGATGAGGAAGGTATCCGGCACACGGTCTTTTCCGATGTCAGTCCCAACCCCCGCGACCATGAGGTAATGAAGGGTGCGGAGGTTTTCGAAACATCCGGCTGTGACAGTATCATCGTCGTTGGTGGCGGGAGCCCGATAGACTGTGCCAAGGGCATCGGGATTGTCTTCTCGAACAAGTTGCACGTGCTGGAATTCGAGGGCGTGGACAACGTCCCTGTTCCGGCACCCCCGCTGATCTGCATCCCCACAACTGCCGGAACGGGTGCCGATGTATCCCAGTTTGCCATCATCAATGATACGAACCGCCGGGTAAAGATCGCCATTATCAGTAAAAAGATCGTACCGGATATTGCCCTAATCGACCCGGTCCCTCTTACAACCCTCTCACCGGAACTGACCGCTCATACCGGGATGGATGCTATCACGCACAGTGTCGAAGCGTATGTCTCCAATGCCAGTTCCCCGGTAACCGATATCCATGCGCTTGAATCGGTACGGCTGATGAACACCTTCCTGTCCAGGGCGTTCGAAGAGCCGGAAAATACCGGGTGGCGGTACCAGACCATGCTCGGGAGTCTCTTTGCCGGTCTCGCGTTCTCCAATGCAAGCCTTGGTGCAGTCCATGCCATGGCCCACAGCCTCGGGGGCTTTTCCGATCTCCCGCACGGTGAATGCAATGCCCTCCTGCTTGGGTACGTG
>Ga0116170_10004938_pt1 | contig 12071 bp, 9 predicted proteins | sample AD_JPNHW1_MetaG_FD_89797 | JGI IMG/M metagenome (GOLD analysis project Ga0116170, IMG submission 89797) | Active sludge microbial communities of municipal wastewater-treating anaerobic digesters from Japan - AD_JPNHW1_MetaG | ecosystem: Engineered > Bioreactor > Anaerobic > Digestate | place... | reverse complement strand
GAGCTCGGCGCCGACCTCATGAACGTGATGGCCTTCCTGCCGGTGAAGGGCGCGGCCTTCGAGGACCTCGCGCCACCGGACAACATGGACATGGCGCGCGCCCGCCTGCAAAGCGGCCTGCACTTGCCACAGATGTCGCACTGCGCTCGTTGCCGCGCCGACGCCGTCGGCCTCATCAGCGAAGGTCTCAACGAGGAGAACATGGAGCGCCTCAACCGCTTCGCCCACGCGGACGTCCTCGGCGGGCGCAACCGCCCGTACATCGCGGTCGCCAGCGAGGAGGGCGCCTTGGTGAACCAGCACCTTGGCGAGGCAGGGCGCGTGTTGATCTTCAAGAAGGACGAGGCGACGCCCTCCGGTTTCAAGTTCCACGAGGTGCGCCGCACGCCCGAGCCGGGCAGTGGCGAGCATCGCTGGCGCGATCTCGGCGCATTGCTGCATGACTGCCGCGCGATCCTCGTTTCCGCCGTCGGCCCGAAACCGAAGCGAGTCCTCGAGGAAACCGGCATCGAGGTTCTGGAGATGGAGGGCCTGATCGAGGAGGGGCTGGCGGCCGTCTTCTCCGACCAGCCGATCCCGAAGGCGCTGCAACGCCGTTTCACCTCCTGCGGCAGCGGCGCCGGTTGCAAGGGCACCGGCACCGGTTGCGGCTGAGCCCTCATGCTCTCGCCTCGCTCCTTTCACCTTTAGCCTCACTTCCCATGAACAAACCGAACCACCACCTCTTCGTCTGCGGCAGCTTCCGTGCGAACGGCGAACGCCAGGGCGTCTGCCACAAGAAGGACTCGATGAGCCTTCTTTCGTACCTCCAGGGCGAGATCCAGGACCGCTCGCTCGAGGGCGTCGAAGTCGCCGTGACCGGCTGCATGAACGTCTGCGTCAAGGGCCCCGTCATGGTCGACTACCCGTCCGGCAACTACTACCGCGTGCCGAACAACGACGCGATCGACGCGATTCTCGACGCCATCGAGAACGACTCGGTCGCCGAGGAATACCTGCTGACGTGAGTATCCGAGGGTAGGGACGTTTCTCCGAAACGTCCGCCGCGCTGCTCGCGCCCGGTGCAAGCAGTCCGGAACGGCGGTTTCGGAGAAACCGCCCTACCACTGACTCCGTTGCCCAGTCACAATTGAGCATAGCCGATCACCTTCCGCCCATGAACACCCACCGCCTCCATTTCATCGACACCACGTTGCGCGATGGCGAGCAGGCGGCCGGCGTGGTCTTCACTCGTGAGGACAAGGTCGCCATCGCCCGCGAATTGGTGGCGGCCGGGGTCACCGAGCTGGAGGCGGGCATTCCCGCGATGGGCGCGGAGGCGCAGGACGATCTACGGGCGGTGATCGACGCCGTGGGCACCGAGCGTGTGTTGGCCTGGTGCCGCGCCGGCTCGGCCGATCTCGCCGCGGCGCAAACCTGTGGGGCGACGCGCGTCCACATTTCGTTCCCGGTCTCCGACCTGCACCTGCAGACGTGGGGCAAGGACCGGTTCTGGGTGCTGCGCGAACTTAGGCAGCTCACCATCGAAGCCTCCGCGCGGTTCCGCTACCTCTCGATCGGCGCCCAGGACGCCACCCGCGCCGACTTCGGCTTCCTCAAGGATTTCGCCGTAGCGGTCGCACGGACTCCGGCCCGTCGGCTCCGATTTGCCGATACAGTTGGCGTCGCCCATCCGGCGCGGCTGATGCGCGAGATCGCCGAACTCCACGAACGCGTCCCGAGCCTGGCTCTGGAGATCCATGCGCACGACGACCTCGGGCTCGCCACGGCGAACACGCTCGCTGCCTTCGAGGCCGGGGCGACGGCGGCGAGCGTGACCGTGAACGGTCTGGGTGAGCGCGCCGGCAATGCGGCACTCGAGCAGGTCGTGATGGCGCTGCGCGTCGCGCACGGTGCCGATTGCGGGGTGCGTACCGAGAAGTTGGCGCTGCTCTCCGCGCTCGTGGCACGGGCCTCGGGGCGGACGATCGCCCCGGAGCGGCCGGTGGTCGGTGCGGCGGCGTTCCGCCACGAGTCCGGCCTGCACTGCGCCGGGCTGCTCAATGATACGCGCACCTACGAGCCTTTCGCGCCGGAGATGGTCGGGCGCAGGCGCGAGCCATTCGCCGTGGGCTGGAAGAGCGGCGCTGCTGCGCTGGCCGCGGCGTTGCGGGCGGCGGGATCACCGGCCGACGAGCCGGAAGTGCGCCGCATGCTGCCGCTGGTCCGGAGCCGGGCGCGCGAACTGCGGCGCACGCTCACGCAGCGCGAGCTGGTCGATTTGCATCACGCATTGTTCAACACCGGAGGATTCTAGACATGGGATTCAAAGCCTACCGATTCACCGCACAGTCCGAGGATTCGTGGATACTCGCCGAGCCGGAGCCGCTGCGGTTCTCCGGCCCCAACGGGTTGCTCGCGCAGTGGTACCGTCTCAACCGTGGGGCCGTCGGCGACTCGTCGTGGCTGGTCACCGGGCAGGAGTGGCTCGCGCTTGCCCTCGGCGGCGAAGAGGCGGCGCAGCACTGGATCATCTTCGAGCAGACTGCGGCTGGGACTAGACAGCTCGCACGGCTGGAGCGTATACATGGACAGTTTGCCACGGAAACGCGGATCATGATGCAGTTCAGGCCGCTGAAGTGCAGTAGCTCGACTCCTTCGCTTGTCGTGACCGAGCCAGCTTCCTCGTGTTGTTGGTGCGAGGAACTCTCTATCGATGGCGGGGGGAACAGCTCCGCTTGCACGTGGCGCTGGATGGCGCCCAAGCTCGGTTTCGCAAGCGTGGTGGCGGGGTGAACTCGTCGGCGAGTATATGCCCTGACAGGACCGCCGAACGGAGGTGAGGCGGATGAGCGACCGGAACAATAGGTGAGCCCGCAGTCCGTCTGCGGTGTTGAAAACGGCACGATCTCGCGCGGGATTTGGTGCCGAATTTCGGCGTTTGCCGGGTGGTTTTCCGCATTGTGCACGGGAGCGCCAGAGGTGGTTTCTTGGATTCTTTTACGCGTGTTTGGCAGCTCCGTTTCCGCTCCCGTTGTCGGGAGGGGATTGCGTCTGTTGCCGAAGAAGGGTGGGGGACTCGGGGGAACCAACTGGGCTCGTCGTAGCTACGGGCTCCGGATCGACGCGGTGCGGGTCGTGCGCGAACGGGTGGCGGGGCGCAGGGATCGCGCTTACACCGATTTCGGGAGACGCGGTCCGTTGAGACGGTGACCGCGTTCGGTCGTGATGGTGGGCCTGATCACTGCCGGCATCATTCGCAACGGATCGAACACCCTCGTGCCGGACATTGCCGACGTGCCGCCGTGCGAGAATCGGAACGCTGCTCGAAAAGCCTCCACGAACTCTCCTTGTTACGTTATGTGACCGGAGCGCACCGCTCGGAGAATGTAGAAGCCGCTATCTCATTGGAGATTAGCGGCTTATTAGCTTGGAGGCGCGGGCCGGAATCGAACCGGCGCAACCGGCCGTCACCTATGATCGGTGACGCTTACCTATGAAGAATTGACGTTGGTGAACGGTATTGACGTCATTGCCTTGTTACAGTTTGTTACAGGTCGAAATGGCCAGCATCTACAAGCGCCCAGGTTCGGTATTTTGGATGGCGCGATTCAAAACTCCGACGGGGGAGTGGACTGCGCGAAGCACGAAGGTAACGAACGAGGCCGAGGCACGGCGACTGGCGTTTCTTTGGGAGGGGGCTGGCGCAACGCTCGCAGTCGACACTCCGGCCGGCGCGCAGCTAGACAAGGTGGTGCGCGGCCTATTCGAACAGTTCACTGGCCGGAAACTCGATCCCAACCCCGTGCGCGAGTTTGTGACGACGTGGCATGATCGGGTGAAGGCGACCAAGAAGCCGAAAACGGCCGAGCGGTATCGCAAGCCTGCGGAGGACTTGCTCCGTTACCTTGGTGACCGAGCAGGTCACGACATCCGGAGCATCAGCACAGCCGATCTTCAGGGGTTCATCGATGCGGAAGTGAAGGCGGGAAAGTCGAACGTAACGGTGGCGCTCAATGCCAAAGTTTTACGGGCGATCTTCAATACCGCCGTTCGCGCAGGTGCCGTTGAGCGCAATCCGGCTGGGATGCTCGAAATCCCGGAGGTTGTCCACGAAGAGCGCGAGCCGTTCACCACGGCGGAGCTAGATGCCCTGCTCGTTGCCTCGAAAGGCACGGACTGGGAAACGGCTGTCTTGCTTGGGGCGTTCGCTGGCCTGCGACTTGGCGATGCGTGCAATTTGACGTGGGCTGCCGTCGATCTCGGAGAGGGTGTACTTCGGTTTATGCCGCAGAAGACGGACCGGAAGAAGAAGACTCTCGTGATTCCGATGCACGCCCGGTTGCGCAAGCATCTCAACGCGTTGGCAAGTAAGGAGGAGGCTCAGGCGACGCAGAACCTTTGCCCGACACTTGCGGGCCGGGAAATCAGTGGCCGGGCCGGTCTGTCGGCCGAGTTCATTCGCGATGTCATGGGCAAGGCTGGTGTCGAGACCAACAACACCGTTCCACAAGGCGCGGGGCACAGTGTCGCGAAGAAATCTTTCCATAGTCTCCGGCATTTCTTTGTGTCCGGGATGGCCAACGCAGGTGTTGCAGCTGATGTGCGTCGTAAACTCGCCGGTCATGCAGATGAGAGGCAGACGGCCCGGTATTCGCATCTCGAACTGAAGACGCTCCGGCGGGCTGTGGCAAAGCTGCCAGTCACGAAGCGGAGGAAATGACGATGGGAAGGACTCTTAATCCAATACCGGACCCATTCCGACGGTCGTGCCCGATGAGCGCCGAGACGAGGATGGCTGTTGAGGCGCTTGCCGATCCCTGCCTTCCATATCGGTTGGCCATCCATCCGGTCCCCCGTTGGGTCCAAGCTGAAGATACGAATCCCGATCATTTTGCCTACCGACTCGCCCCCACATGTCCAACTGAATGGCATCGATGGCGATTGCTCGAATTGGCATACCGATTCTGGGGCGAAGGCGGGAGGAATGATGAAGCACTACTTCGAGCCCATTCATGGGCATTCCGCCAAGATCCGCACGGTGTTGATAGGTTGTGGGAATGTGTTGGCCGAGATGTAGAGGCAGCGGATCACTGGCTTACTCATCACGAAGAGGCCCCTATTTGGTGGCTCGTTCACGACGCACATCCGAAGACTGCACAAATCATCGAAGGTGCTTTCCGTAACTACCCAGCCCCAGATGTGAAGACACAGGTTAGTATCGGTGGAGTCGGCTACCTATTTGAGGTAAGTAGACGGCAGCTGTTTGACTGGAATTGGCTCGCTTCGCTAATTGGCGATATGAAGGTCGCTAGGAGGGGTAAGAAAAAACAGATCAGTGGTGATCGCCTCAAGGCTGAGTATTCAAGAGTACGGAAAGCTGAGATTGCGTGGAAATTGGGTTTTGAGCGCCAATTCGAATCATGGCGTAGCCGTCGGGAAGGTGAGTTGCGCAGTTTCATTGCTCGCGGTAGTTAAAAGAAGAATATCAGGTGCCGAAGGCGAGATATGGCACTGGCAAGCAGAAACAGGTAACTGGAATCGCGAGTTATCCGTTACCAGCGTTTTGTTGTTAGGTTCGAGCGGTTCGCATTTGTCGGCGGCGTCAACTACGTCGCATGACCACTGAAACAATACAGGCCGCCTCGGGGGCCACTAAACCAGAGTTTCTCGCACTACCCCGCTCGGGGACTGTTTGCCCGGTATGTGGGTTGGGGCGATCATACCTGTACCAGTTAATCCGTAACGGAAAGATCCGGTCGGTTTCGCTCCGCCAACGGGGCAAGACACGAGGCAAGCGCTTGCTGGTTGCGGATAGCGTTCTTGCCTATCTCCGGTCGCAAATCGACGGTGTGCCAAATGGCTGCGATTGCCACGCCGATGCAAGGGCAGACGGGAGGCGTGAATGAGCCGGTGGATTCGCCTCAATACTTCGTTTTTTGCGGACTCGCGGACCTTTGCTCTTCGTTCGCGGTATGGTGAGACAGCGCTATGGCTTATGCCGCGTCTTTGGTGCTTTGCTGCGGAGAATGCGCAGGATGGGTGTCTTTCTGCGTATGCACCCGCTGCGTTGGCTGAGGAGCTGCGATTCTCGGGAGACGCTGCTGCGTTGTTCGCAGCCCTGAGGGATGTAGGGTACCTCGACGACGCTTGTCGTCTCGTCGACTGGGAGGTGGTGTGTGGCCTCGCAAAGTCGCGAACCGAATCTGCCGCCAAAGCGCGGGAGGCTTTGGCCGCGAAGCGTGCGGCACGTTCCTCGACCCGTTGTCCGAATACACAAGAGCCAAGTCGAAGACAAGAGAGGGAGAGGACGGAACGAGACACTGTCACAAGCGCTGTGACAGACGCTCAGCAGCCCTCTCTCTCTCCTCCCCAGTATTGCGACCTTACGGCGGAGCAGCGCCAGGAGCTTGCGTCGCATATCGGAGACGAGACAGCGGCGAGTGATGCTTATTGCGAGTGGCGTGCGAGAAAACTCAACTATGGCGACCGTTTCGTGAACGCTGCTGACTCGTTTGGGGCAGCACTTGCTGAACTCAAGCGTACCTATAAGTGCGCGAGACCGTCGGTTGTTCCGATTTCAGAAGTGCCGGGTTGGTACGGGTTTCTCTGCCATCGCGCGGCGAAAATGGGAAGAGATCCTTCCACCGTGCCACTGACCTGGGCCGAATTGCCCCGTGGCGAACAGGAGGTTGTGCTGGGTCAGCGCGCTATAGCTGCCTTGTACGTTGATCCGAAGCAGGGGGCGGAATGATCGGCGCCGATCCATCCGGCAGGGCGTGTGCGCGCGGGTTCTGCCCGTGCTTGGCCGAGCCGTGCCATCCTCTTTTCCAAGGAGCCAGCATAGGTTTTCTGCGGAAACCTAACGCACTAGGGTTTTGCGCGAAGCGCAAAACCCTCTGTGCGGCCGAGGCTGCCTCGGCGCTCCAGGTCGCATCGGTCGGCGCCGATGCTCGGCGGGGCTGCCCCGCACCCCTGAGCGTTTGGACCGGCGCTTTCGCGCCGGTCCTGCACGGCATATCCAGCAACGCGATCTGCTTGGAAGGAAAATGAGCATGGACGGCATAGGCATTTGTCGCGTGGAAAAGGTCAAAACGCGCGGCGGGCTATCGGCGCGTGATGCACATAATCGCCGCCGCAAAACGGTTTCGAACGCAGCCCCATCGCGGTTGCTCGCAAATGTTAACCTCCGCCCCGATTTGCCGGAGTCATCAACCGCTTCACTGGACGGAGTCCTTGCGCGGTTGGGCAATCCTCGGCTTCGGCGAAACGGGGTGCTTGGTCTTGAGTATGTCCTAACCTACTCGCCGCAGGCGGCTGACCGGATTGATCCAGGCGAGTGGGCAAAGCAGGCACTCGCTTTTGTGGAAGGGCGTCATGGACGTGATGCAATTCTGTCCGCCCACCTCCACATGGACGAGCGCACACCGCACGTTCATGTGGTCGCAGCACCGGTCTCTGATGGACGCCTGAAAGTGGACCGGTTCATGGGCGATCGTGGCAAACTTAGGCGGCTGCAGGATGATTACTACCAGCAGGTCTCGTCACATTTTGGTTTAGCGCGACGGAGTGAGAATCCGACCGGCCGGCGGCACATTCCGCCGGCTGAGCTTCGCGCGCAAACGCAAGCGGCGGAAAAGGCGGTCGCTGACGCGAGAAAGAGTCTAGAGGCGGCGGCGAAGACCGCACCGATCAAGCTTGTCTCGACGCCGATCTCGGCCGTCTCGCTGCTTACCCCCAAGGGCCGAGCGGCGTTCGTCGACGCAGTAGAGAACGCCGCCACCAAGCGAATCGCGGAGATGCGCGAGCAGCTTCTACGGGCGTCCATTGCGTCGTTCGACCAAATCAGGGACCTGGCCGTGAAGGCACTCATTTTGAAGGAGGAAAACGAGTCCATGAAAACTTGGCAGCTACAAGAACTTCGAGACATTCCGCTTCCGCGTATCGCAGAGCTATACTTGGGCGTGGAGCCACGGAGGGAAGGGAACTCGCTGGTGTGGGAAACTCACGACCACAAGGTAGTTGGGACCGGTCCGAAGTGGTTCGATTTCAAAGCGCCCCAAGGGCAGCTCGGCGGTGGCGCGATCGATTTGACCATGCATTTGCTCGGGTGCGATTTCCCGACGGCGCTTCGCGTGATGGCGGCAGATTTTCCGACGGCACTGTCCGGCGCGGTGCGCACCCATCACCTGCGGCATGCGCGTGAGGAAACAGCGGCCGCTTTGGCTTCGCCGAAGCGCCTAACCTTCGCGGAGCTGCGCGCGCTCTATGCTGAGCCGGTTGCATCGAAATTGGCGACTGTAAGGCGATACCTCCACGATGAGAGGATGATTCCGATGACGATGGTGGATCGCATGATTTCAACAGGCGATATTTGGGGCAACAAGTGGGGCTCTTGCGTTTTTGCCCACCGAACGCTGTCTGGCGAAATTCAGGGATGCACGGTTCGTGCGACCGTAGGAGATTTCAAACAAACACTCGGTCAGAAGCGCACCGCGTGGTTTTCCACGGGGGCACTTCTGTCCCAGGCAAAGCGAATCGTCGTCACAGAGGCTCCAATTGACGTTTTGAGCTTCGAAACTCTGGGGCTCAGCGCTGAGGGCGACGCCATTCTCTCGACGGCCGGACGGGCCGACACCGAGCAATTGGTTGCCCTTGGGCGTCCGCTACTCCTCGCCCAGGACGCCGACGACGCCGGCGAACAGCAGGCTCAGGCCTTTGCTAGTGCAGCTTTGCTCAGCGGATTATCCGCTGTGCGTAGAAAACCAACACGAGGGAAGGACTGGAACGAGGTTATCACCCATGAACGAGATAAACGACAACGAACAGATCGCGAAGCTGAAGGACGAGAATCGCAAATTGCGCGAGCTCTTGAATCTACTCTCGGTGGAAATCGAGCGGAGGGCGCTGGACGACCGCACACCGGTCTTCCTGGAGCTGGATCACTTATTGATCCGTCCCGAGGCAATTCAATACATTGAATACATGGGCGGGCAGGCGCGAATCAACCGAGTTCTGGACGTCAAGGTTCGGCCATCGGAGATTCTGACGGCTTTGGGTGCCCGTACCATTGCAGTACCCGCAGTTCCCGAAACGAAGACAGAGGAGGCCAAATGAGCGACCTGCATTCGCTGTCCGAATCACCGGGCTCGGTCGGCCGAGAGCCCGAGGTCGAAGGCACGATCCTTCCGCGCGTAACACCGGCGGGGAGTTCGGCACGCCTTTCCGATCCTGACTTCTGGTACGAGGAGATTCTGCGTAGTTCGGATGAACCGGGCCTACTTCCGGCCAGCCGTTGCACGCGTGGCGAGATCTACGCAGAACTTTACCGGACGGCACTGGCAAGCGTGCCTGCGTTCGCCGATTTGCTCGCAGAATTTGAGAATAGCGGAGGAGGGCAGTCTGGCGTGCCGGTTCGCAAGGACCACGAGGCCTATTTCGCGGTGTCGGCGGCTCTGATCGGCGTCCAAGCCAACAGCGCCTATCGCTCACTGGTGGTCCATATCCGGCGTTTTGCTGGAGCTACAAACCCTCGGGCTGTGGCCTTGTTTGAGACGCTCGTGCCGCAGTCGCGCTACGACCAGATGCGTCGCGCGAAACATGGGCTCTCATTGTCTCGCACCCCGTGTCCGCCGGAAGCGGTTCTAGCGCTGTACACTCGGTACGAGCTTTTGCTCGGTCACCTGAGTAAAGCAGACGATCCGGATGGTCTGAATCGCCATGCCGGAATCCCAAGCCAGTGAATCGATGGGCGAGGGGATGCGGCGACCATAGATTGAGTTCTGTTCCGCGCTGACCAACGTCCCCTCAGTCTGCCATTGTCATACCCCCTGTGTAACACTGGACTTCATGGAAGTACCCGCCATGGCCAAAGTCCACGTTACCGCCCAAAAAGACTTCCTCGAATCCCTGACCAACGCCCGCCCCTTTGCTGCATTGGCCGAGCTCATCTGGAACGGATTCGATGCCCAATCCGATCACGTCCAGGTGAACCTCGATCTGAACACCTTGGGCGGCATCGAGGCGATCCGCGTGCGCGACCACGGCGCCGGGATTTTCCACCCGCACGTTGATAATCTCTTCGGCAAACTGGGCGACTCATGGAAGAAGGCCAAGGGCCGGGACAACGGCCGGTCGCTGCACGGCAAAAACGGCAAAGGCCGTTTCAAAGCATTCTCCCTCGGTCAGTCGGTCACCTGGAACACGACCTACCGGGATAACGGCAAGGCGTACTCGTTCCAGATCACGGGCAATGCCATCAGCCTCGACGACTTCGATTCCAGCGAGCCGGTCGAAGCCAACGGCGCCGGGACCGGGACAGAAGTGACCATCTCGAATATCCGATACGAGTTCGGTTCGCTCTTGGCCGATTCGGCCCCGCTTGAGATCGCCAAGATCTTTGCTGCGTACCTCGCGCAGTATCCCTACCTCGTTCTCGACTACAACGGTCACATTGTCGACCCGGCCGCCGCACAGCGGGACCGCAGCAACTACCATCTTGGGGACGTGGCTCTCGCCAATGGCACCAAGGTGCCCGTCGCGGTGACGATTGTGGAATGGGCCATTCCCACCGACCGGGCCATCCACCTCTGCGATGCAGACGGGATTTCGCTTCACGAAATCGTTGCCGGCCCCCAGATCAAAGCCCCGGGATTCGAGTTCACCGCCTACGTCAAGGCGGACCATTTCCGTGAGCTGGATAAGCAGGGTAGCCTCGTCCTTGCCGATCTGCATCCCGACGTCGAAACGCTCGTCAAGGCGGCCCGCAACAAGATCAAGGAGCATTTCCGGCGGCGCCTCGCAGAGGACCAGAGCCACATCGTCGAGCGATGGAAGAAAGAGGAGATCTACCCCTACGAGGACAAGAGCACGCTCGACCCGGTGGAGTTGGCGGAGCGCCAGGTCTTCGACATCGTCGCCGTCAACGTCCAGAGCTACCTGCCTTGGTTCGAAGATGCCGATCTGAAGTCGCGGAAATTCACCTTCCGCCTCCTCGCGCAGGCGCTCCGCGAAAATCCGGATTCCGTCCAGAAGATCATCGGCGATGTGCTTGGGCTCAAGAAGGAGGCGCAGGACGACTTGGCGGCCCTTCTGGAGCAGACCCCGCTTTCCTCGGTAATCAGTTTCGCCAAGACGGTGGCGAACCGCCTCGACTTCCTCGATGCCCTCGACGGCCTGCTCTTCAACAAAGAGACCAAGAAACGCCTGCTGGAGCGCGACCAGTTGCACCGGATCCTTGAAAACGAGGCGTGGATCTTCGACGAGGGGTTCCACCTTGCTGGCAGCGAGCAACGCCTGGAGGAGGTTCTGAAGAAGCACCTCTCCACGCTGGGAAAACGCGAAGACGATCCAGACCCCGTCACCCTCAGCGACGGCAGCCGCGGTCGGATCGACCTGATGCTTCAGCGTGTCGGCCAACCCCGTGCCGGGGAACACGACTATCTGGTCGTCGAGCTGAAGCGCCCTTTGAAGAAGATCGATGCCGACGTGCTGCGGCAGGTTGAGGAGTACGCCATCGCCGTCGCCAGCGACGAGCGCTTCAAGGGCGTCCCCGCCCGCTGGACGTTCGTCGCGATCTCGAATGACATGGACGCGTCTGCACAGCGGAAGTCAGAGCAGCTTGGTCGGCCCAAGGGCATGGTCTACGCCGATGCCACGGGGACCATCACCGTCTGGGCGAAGACTTGGTCCGAGGTCATCAACAACGCCCGCGCCCGTCTCCACTTCGTCGCCAATCAGCTGAGTTACCAAGCCAACGACGACACCGCTCGCGCCTACCTGGCGAAGGCCCACGCGAAGTTCATCCCACCGCCTGATTCGGCAAAATCGGCTCCCGACACCGACTCCGCGGCCCCCGCTTCCTGATTCCCATGCCCGTCAAGAAATCCGAACTCTACTCCTCCCTCTGGTCCAGCTGCGACGAGCTGCGCGGCGGCATGGATGCCAGCCAGTACAAGGACTACGTGCTGGTCCTCCTGTTCGTGAAGTACGTCAGCGACCGCTATGCCGGGCAGCGCTACGCGCCGATCACGATCCCGCCGGGCGCCAGCTTTGCCGACATGGTCGCCCTCAAGGGCAAGACCGACATCGGT
>Ga0116170_10004937_pt1 | contig 12073 bp, 10 predicted proteins | sample AD_JPNHW1_MetaG_FD_89797 | JGI IMG/M metagenome (GOLD analysis project Ga0116170, IMG submission 89797) | Active sludge microbial communities of municipal wastewater-treating anaerobic digesters from Japan - AD_JPNHW1_MetaG | ecosystem: Engineered > Bioreactor > Anaerobic > Digestate | place... | reverse complement strand
TTTCGGCCATTCAACTCAGACTTTTGTAAATGAAATTCTTTGGGATTACAGGATTCCAAAAGCTATAACCGCTCTTCTTGCAGGAGTTGCCCTTTCCGTTTGCGGCCTTCAGATGCAGACCCTTTTTAAGAACCCACTTGCCGACCCCTTTATTCTCGGAATAAGTTCCGGTGCGGGACTCGGAGTTGCACTCTTTGTTATGGGATTCTCCGCTTTTGGCATAAGCTTCTCAGGCTCTGTTTTTATGAATATGGGCATAGCCGCTTCGGCCTGGTTTGGTGCCTTTGCAGTTACGCTTCTTATTCTTCTTGTCTCTTCCCGGTTAAGAGAAAGCACATCTCTTTTAATTTTTGGCATAATGCTGGGTAGTGTTACAAGTGCTCTTATAACCCTTTTACAGTATTTTTCATCCTCTTCGGCACTTAAAATTTTTGTTGTCTGGACCATGGGAAGCTTTTCCGGGCTCACGACAAACCAGATATGGATTATGTCCGCACTCATTCTGCCCGGTTTAATCATGTCTATATACAATATTAAGGAGCTAAATATACTGCTAATGGGCGAAGCCTATGCAAAAAGCCTTGGCGTTAATCTCGAGAGTACCCGGAGACGTATTCTTATTGCAACAACACTTCTTGCAGGGAGCGTAACAGCTTTTTGCGGGCCCATAGGATTCATTGGAATAGCTGTGCCGCACATTGCAAGAATGTTTTTTAAAAATGCCGACCACAAAGTACTGATTCCGGCAACTGCACTGCTGGGAGCCGCAATTATGGTTCTCACGGACACTGTTGCCCAGCTTCCCGGACAGTCCGGTATAATTCCTATTAACACTGTGAGTGCACTAATAGGAGTTCCCATAATTTTATTGATAATCTTAAAAAGCCGTTTTATCTGATATGGAGCAGGTGCTTGAACTTGAGAAACTTTGTCTTGGATACAACAAAGTAATTTACCAAAACATTTTTGCCACTGCCGGCGAAGGTGAGGTAGTTGCCGTGGTTGGTCCAAACGGCATTGGTAAAAGCACTCTTCTCAAAAGCATCGGCGGGATGTTAAAATACCACAGCGGCTCAATACGGGTATTGTCAAAACCTCTTGGCAGCTATTCAACCAGAGGGCTTGCCGAAAAAATATCGTTTGTGCCGTCTCAAAGCCCCAGAGCCAGAAATTTTTCACTTTTTGACATGATTGCCACCAGTTGCTACAACAGGACAAACTGGCTCGGCACAATAAACGATTCCGACAAAGGATTTATTTATAAAACACTGCGCAGGGTCGGGCTTGAAGATTTTGCCGAAAGGGATTCAAGCAACCTGAGCGACGGAGAATTTCAACGGGCAACAATAGCCAGGGCACTTGTTCAGGACAGTAAGATAATACTGCTGGACGAACCCACGGCATTTCTTGATATTGAAAACAAGCTCATTATTACAAAGCTGTTGAAAGAGATTGCCCATGAAGAATCGAAGTGTGTTATTTTTTCCACTCACGACCTTCAGCTTGCAATAAAACACTGCGACCGTATCTGGATCATGGGAAGAGAGTCCTTCAATTGCGGAGAGCCGTCTTCATTAATAGAACAAGGAGCCTTTGACTCAATGTTCAAAGACTCCCTGCTAAAATTTGATCCGGTGTTATTTACTTTTGTCTAGAAAGTGGTTGCCGGAGCTACCGGTGCTGTTTCCAACATCTTTTTAATTGCTTTTGCAAGCCTTTTAACACCCTCTTCTGTGCGTTCCTCGTTCATAAATGAGAAGTTGATACGCATTGTGTTCTTACCTGAACCATCACAATGGAATGCCTCTCCAATAACGAATGCAACATTTTCCTTTATTGCTACATTAAACAGTTCAGTTGCATCATAACCTTCGGGAAGAGTAACGAAAAGGAAAAGCCCGCCTTCCGGTCTTGTCCATTTAACAACCTCCGGCATGTATTTTTCAAAACATGCGAGCATATGATTTCTTTGTTTTCTGTAGAGTTCAATTGTGTTTTTAAGATTTTTGTCAAAAAGACCTTTTTCCAGATATCTTGCTGCAACAGCCTGGTCAAATACCGGAGCGCAAAGGTCGGTGGATTGTTTTGCAACTATCAGTTTTTCAATAATATTTGTTGGAGCAATGATCCATCCGAGACGGAAGCCGGGAAGGAATGTTTTAGAGAATGTTCCAAGAAGAATTACCCTTTCATTGTCCATTGAATACATCAGTGGCTGGGTTTCTCCCTCGAATCTCAATTCTCTGTATGGACTGTCTTCTATAATTAGAAGATCATATTTCTTTGCTACTGCAATAACCTCTCTCCGTTGCTGAAGATTCATTGTAATTCCGGACGGGTTTTGAAAATCCGGAATTGTATATACAAATTTCGGTTTTTTGCCACTTGCAATAAGAGCACGGACAACAACTTCCAGTTCTTCATCCTTTGTCACGCCTATCGGGTTCGCCTGATACGACCAGAATGCCTGAAGAGCGCCAAGATAAGATGGCAGTCCGCAAACAATAGTATCACCGGGATTAATAAATATTTTTGTAGTTAAATCAATCGCCTGTTGAGATGATGTAGTTATCATCACATTGTCCTTCGTAATATTAAGCCCTTGTGCGACATATCTTTCGGCAATCAGCTGGCGAAGTTTGGCATTACCCTCAGTTGGCCCGTATTGAAGAGCAGCCGTACTGTCTAATTCAAGTACTTCCTGCATTATAACTTTAAGATCTTCAACCGGGAAGGAAGCAGGGTTTGGAAAACCGCCGGCGAATGAAATAACTTCAGGTCTGTTTGCAACGCTAAGAAGATCACGGATAGCAGACCTTCTCATACTTTTTGCGTTGGCAGATAAAATGTTTTGAATATTAATTGCCATGTCTCTGTTTATTTTCTACAAAATTAAGGAATTGTTATAAAAAATCAAAGTTTAATTTAATATTTCAATCATTTTGCTAAAATTACTTATCATCCGTATAGAAGAATGCCCATAATTCTAATATGGAAAATTTTCCTATTTTTGTAAAAAAAGTATGTCAGTAATCAGGATAACAAAAGAGTTCCGATTCGAAGGTGCTCACGCACTTATCGACTATGACGGAAAATGCAGGCATATTCACGGCCACTCATACAGACTGTTCGTAACGCTAAAGGGTTCGCCGCGGGATGAGCTTCACCATCCCAAAAACGGCATGGTTGTAGATTTTACCGACCTCAAGGGTGTTGTGAACAGGCTCATTGTGGACCCTTTTGACCATGCACTGCTTCTGAGAAGCGATGCTAAGCTTGTAGAGGAGATAAGCATTGCATACGAGAATGTAATAGTTCTTGACTTCCAACCTACATGCGAGAATTTGACCATATATTTTGCCGGACTTTTAAAAGATAACCTTCCGGGCGGAGTATCGCTGCACAGCATAAAATTATTTGAAACGCCCACCTCTTTTGTTGAGTGGGTTGCATCTGAGAACGACTAATCATGAAAAAACTCTACCTCATAGACGGGCATGCGCTCATCTTCCGTTCATATTATGCCTTCCTTAGAAGACCGATGATAAACTCCAAAGGGGTAGATACATCTATTCTGTTCGGGTTCCTAAAAACGCTCACGGACCTTATCATAAAGGAGAAACCAACGCACCTTGCCGTTGCTTTTGACCCACCTGTAAAGACATTCAGGCACGAAATATTTCCCGAATACAAGGCAAACAGGAGTGAAACTCCCGAACTTATTAAAAGTGCACTCGAGCCCCTCACAGAACTCGTGAAATCAATGTCTATCCCCGTAATTATGAAAAACGGATTTGAGGCCGACGATGTGATAGGAACAATTGCAAAGAGAGCAGAAAAAGAGGGCTTCACCGTTTTTATGCTCACTCCTGACAAAGACTACGGCCAGCTTGTCTCCGAAAATATTTTTCAGTGTAAGCCGTCCAGAACCGGAGGAGAAGCAGAAATTCTCGGAAAAGCGGAAATTTGTTCGGAATATGGAATAGATAATCCTCAACAGGTGATTGATATACTCACATTATGGGGAGATGCTTCCGACAATGTTCCCGGGGTGAGAGGGATTGGCGAAGTTGGTTCAAAAAAGCTTATTCAGAAATTTCACTCAGTAGAAAACATTTATCAGAATTTAGATCAGCTTCCGGAAAAACAGCAGGCAGCATTGAAAGAGGCTCTGCCGCACCTCCCTCTGAGCAAACATCTTGTTACAATCGATACAAATGTGGATATAAACTGGACAGAAGAGGATGTCCGGCTTCACACCCCGCATTTTATGGAGGTAAAGAAACTCTTCACTCATTATGAGTTTACATCTCTTTTAAGGCAGATTCCTCAACTCGAACAGATTTTCATTACAGATGAGATGATGTCGGATATATCTGTCCGCGAACCGGAAGCAGTAAAAGCTAAACAAGTTGAGTACAGGATATCCTCGTTGCAGGAGGTTCTTACAGCTGCTCTGGAAAGCAAACAAATTGCGATAATGGCCGATGCAGGCAATATTTTTGTCTTTTCGGACGGGCTTGTCTCTTTCACCGGCAAAGACAATCTTTTACCGCTTAAGGAGATAATAGAGAATGACGAAATTCTCAAATGCGGCTACGATTTAAAATGGGCAATAAACCTTTTCCGGGATTTCTCGGTGCAAATGAAAGGTTATCTTGCAGATATAGAGCTCATGCACTATCTTATAATGCCGGAGCGGTCACATAAACTGGAAATTCTTTCTCAGTCATATTTATCGGTTGATGTTGAAAGCCATAAGGAGATGGTACAGGCGGATCTTTTTTCCCTGCAGGCTTCGTCTGATGACAAAATTGAAACAGACCAGATTGCAACACGTATCTCCGTTTTAATCCCTTTATATGAAAAGCTCAAAAGCGAACTCGAACGAGAAGAGCTTCTTTCTCTGTATGAAAGTGCAGAAATGCCTCTGCTTTATGTTCTGGCCGATATGGAGTATACCGGAGTAAAAGTAGACGAGGAAATGCTAAAAGAGTACGGGCGTGTACTAAGCGGGGAACTGGAAGCCATAGAAGCTTCTGTACGCGGGATGGCATCCGACAATACTCTCAACCTCTCCTCGCCAAAACAGCTTGGAGTTATTTTATACGAAAAGCTGAAACTATTGCCAAAGGATAAAAAAAGCAGCAGCAAAAGCCTTTCCACCGACGAAGAAACGCTTTCGGAAATAATAAACGACCATCCTATTGTAGCTCAAATACTTGAATACAGGAATATTAAAAAACTCCTGTCCACTTATATTGAGCCCCTCCCCTTTCTCATTTCACGCAAAACAGGCAAGATTCACACGACATACAATCAGGCTCTCACTGCTACCGGAAGGCTCAGTTCAATTAAGCCAAACCTGCAGAACATACCAATCCGCACAGAAAGAGGCAGAGAGATCCGAAAAGCATTTATTCCTTCCAGCCCCGGTGGTGTCATTATGTCTGCAGACTATTCTCAGATAGAGCTCCGGCTCATGGCACATATGAGCCAGGATAAAGATTTCATTGATGCATTCCTGGCCGGAAAAGACATTCACTCCGCAACTGCTTCTAAAATATTCGGTATTCCCGAAGAACAGCTTACCCGTGAACAGAGAAACCGGGCCAAGGTTGCCAACTTTGGCATAATATACGGCATCTCTGCATTCGGCCTCTCCCAAAGGCTCAATATTCCAAGGGTCGACTCAAAACAACTCATCGAAGACTATTTCAGAAATTATCCCGGTGTTAAAGACTACATCTCCGGGATGATAGAACTGGCAAAGAAAAATGGGTTTGTAACTACTATATACGGTAGAAAAAGATATCTCCCGGACATAGCATCCAAAAATCCTGTCGTAAGGGGACTTGCAGAGAGAAATGCAGTAAACGCTCCTATCCAGGGAAGTGCCGCAGATATAATCAAGATTGCAATGGTGCATCTTTTTGACCGGCTTAAGGAGGAGGGCATAAAGAGCAAAATGGTCCTTCAGGTGCATGACGAACTTGTTTTTGATGTTTTGCCGGAAGAGAAGGACAGACTTTCTTTTATAGTTAAAAACGAAATGGAGTCTGTTGCAAAACTTTCTGTCCCTTTAACCGTTGAATGTCAATATGGAGAAAACTGGCTCGAAGCACATTAAAAAAATATCAGACAAATCACTTGTCGAACAGGCGCTTCAAAAAAGAGAGGAGGCATACTCCGCCATTGTGTCCCGGTACCAGGAGAGAGTAACCAAGTATATACTCCTGCTGGTTTCCAATAACGACGATGCAAAGGATATATCTCAGGAGACATTTGAAAAAGCATTTGGTATGCTTCACAGTTATGACCCTCAGTACGCTTTTTCCACATGGCTGTTCACAATTGCAAAAAACTGCTGTATTGACTTTTTGCGCAAACAACGTTTAAATGTCCGTTCAATTGAGACAATGACAAATTCCGACGATCCCGGGGGAAGGTCATCATCGGTACCGAGTCCGGAAGAGAATTTCATTTTTGAACAGGAGATTGACAAACTTAAGAGGCACATTGAAAAGCTGCCTGAACTGTACAGAGAAGTGGCAGAATTGAGATTTCTTCACGAATATGCCTATGAAGAGATTGCAAAAGAGTTAAATTTGCCGCTTGGAACAATAAAGACCCGAATAAGAAGGGCAAAAGAACACCTTATAAAAGATGGAAAATTTAATCTATACATACTTTCCTGATCTCACAGAAACGCAGAAGAGACAGATGTCGGCACTTTTTCCGCTCTATAGCGAGTGGAATGCAAAAATCAATGTTATTTCAAGAAAAGACATAGACAACTTGTATCTCCACCACGTCTTGCACTCTCTGGCGATTGCCATGCTCATAAAATTTCCAGCCGGCTCTAAAGTGCTGGATGTGGGAACAGGAGGCGGTTTCCCCGGAATCCCTCTTGCCATATTGTTTCCGGATGTCTCTTTTTATCTTTGCGATTCAACCCTGAAGAAAATTAACGTCGTAAAAGAGGTATCGGCATCTCTTGGTCTTAAGAATGTGAGAGCAGCGCAAGTCCGTGCAGAAGAGATTGATGAAAAATTTGATTTTGTTGTATCCAGAGCTGTTGCTGAGTTAAAAAAGTTCCTTCCATGGGTTTGGAAAAATGTAGAGAGAGGAGAAATCGGGGGAGTTAAAAAAGGGATTATCTATCTTAAAGGAGGTGAGCTGCTTGAAGAAATTTCGGAGGCTCAGGCTTTATTGAAAATTGCCCCTCAAATGGTAGGAAAACATGAAATATCCAACTGGTTTAAAGAGCCTTTTTTTGAAGAAAAGAGCATTTTATACATAAAACGGTAGCATAATATTTGCGATTAAAAACATTTTATATATCTTTGCACTCCATTTTGCGAAACAAATAATAAGTTAAATATATCATGAAACGCACTTTTCAACCATCATTACGCAAGCGTCGCAACAAACACGGGTTCCGCGAGCGCATGTCAACACCTAACGGGCGTCGCGTATTAGCAGCTCGTCGTCGTCGCGGACGCAAAAAATTGACAGTATCTTCTGAAGATCGTTTCTAGTCCGTTTTAAAATACAGTTTCAAATAGGCTGACCTTACAGGTTGGCCTTTTTTTGTTGTCATTTTCAGCAAACTATCAGCGTTTTGTATGCATTCTGTATGCAAATTAATCTTCTTATATCATTAAATTTGAGGGGAAGAGAAAAATACTCTCACGAAAATAGAATTTGGCTATTAAGCAAGTGAATATCCTGATGGTATTATAAATTATGCAAACAGAATAGTTCTAACGGCATTACTAATAGATATTGAGACTCAAAACCAGTTGTGAACAATGATAAATAATAATTCTATAATGAGAAAAGCCACTTTTTTTCTTGCAATCTTAATTGGGATTTGTTCAATTACTCTTATTTACCCAAAAAATCAAGGTCTTGCCCTAAGTGGAGTCAGCCTTTCTTTAGCAATTATTTTACCTTCTTTGATTAAGAATAAGTGGATTAGTATTACTGTGCTAATTATTTTTTTAGTTGCTATTTTTATTTTTGCCTTTTTCTTCAAGGAATTACAAGCATTTTTTAATATATAAAATAATGAAAAAATTATATATTGCTTTTGCTTTGCTAATAGGACTTTCTTCAATTTATTTTTTTTCAATAAATCCTTATTCTGCATTCTTTTAATCTGCCTTTCTCTTGGTATGCTTTCTTCTGTTGTGATAAAAAACAGATACATTCTTTTTATTGTTATACTAATATTTATCGTCGCAATGGGAATATTCTCCCATTTTGCAGGACTATATCATCGCTAAAAATTTTATGAGAAGTCCCGTCCCGGCATTGTTTTCACACATCGATAAGTCGTTGTGTGAAGTATGGTGCGGCTATGCCGCGGTTTAAAACCCTACGGCCGGCAAATCTATTCCGCCGAAGGCGTAAACCGGCGACGCAGGAGCACCTAACTTGCCCCATTCAATTGTCACAAGCATCGCTAAACATCTGATTGTATGCAATATACTAAAAACAAACAGACATAATGTCTGTTTGTTTTTAGTGACTATCTGATTAACTACCCCTTATGGCGTTGTGATTCAGCTTTTTTTGCAGATTTCAGGCTGCGAGTTGCAACATTTCTGAACATATTTTTACATTGTCACCTAATTGATGAGGGCGATTCGGCCGGACGGAGCGCAGCGCAGGAGGACGCACAAGCCCGAAGAGATTAGTTGGCAGTGTGTAAATGGCAATAAGAAAACACAACTCGCCGCCGGCAATTAATCATTTAAGCTCCTTAATTGTTATATTTGCACTTTAAAACTAATCGACAATGATACATAGAATTGGTTTTGACGAAGCCATTGAACTCTACGAGAGTAAAGACCTTAACTACCTGTCAAAACTTGCAACAGATATAAGAGAAGCCAAAAACGGCAAAAAAGTATTTTACAACAGAAATTTCCACATCGAGCCAAGCAATATATGCGTGCACAGGTGTAAATTCTGCTCATACCGCAGAAATGATGCTTCGCAGCCCGGCGCGTGGTCGATGGAAATTGATGAAGTAAGGGCATACTGCCGCGAAAAATTCAAAAACGGCGAAACAGAAGTTCATATAGTTGGAAGCGTTCATCCGGACAGAGATTTCAATTACTATTTGGAGGTAGTTGAAGCAGTAAGGGAGGAACTTCCAAGGAGCGTGGCAATCAAAGCCTATTCAGCAGTGGAAATCGACGATATGACAAAATCTTCCGGGCTCACTCCTACTGAAGTTCTTAAGGCACTTAAAGAAAAAGGTGTGGATTTGCTTCCCGGCGGCGGAGCAGAGATTTTTAATCCGGAAATCAGAAAAATAATATGTCCCGACAAGTCCGACGCAAAAAGATGGCTGGAAATTCACAAAGCTGCTCACCAGCTTGGAATGAGAACCAATGCAACCATGCTTTTCGGGCACATGGAGACCAGAAAAGACAGAATTGAACATCTTATGGCTCTTCGCGAACTTCAGGACGAAACAAACGGTTTTGATGCATTTATCCCACTCCTGTTTAAAGCTGCAAACAACACGCTGTCCCATCTGGGAGAAGTGAGTATAATTGAAACGCTCAAGACTTTTGCCATTACCAGAATTGTACTGGACAATATACCTCATATAAAGTCATACTGGCCCATGCTTGGTAAAGACCTCTGCCAGCTTTCGCTTCTCTATGGTGCAGACGACATAGACGGAACAATAAATGATTCTACCAAGATTTACAGTATGGCCGGATCAAAAGAGGGGAACCCGCAAATGACAAGCAGCGACCTGGAAAGGATCGCTTCCGAAGCAGGTTACATTGCCGTTGAAAGAGACAGCTTTTACAATGAATTATCAAAATAATAGTACTTTTGCCTAATAACAAAAACCATGAAAAAATCGCTGACAAACAAAGAGTGGATGAAACACTGGTTCACCAAAGAACTGCTTAAGACTGCAGCAATCTTTGCCGGGGCACTAATTCTGATAATAATTTTCCTTAATATAATTACCCGGCATAATTCCGAATTCGAGGTTCCGGATTTCTCCGGGATGAATATTGAGCAGGCAAAGGAAATTGCAGATGATGCAAGTCTTAAATTGGAGGTTACCGATTCAGTTTTTCTTCCTAAAATGGCAAGAGGCACTATTTTCCGTCAGAATCCACGCGTTGGCAGTCTCGTGAAAAAGAACAGAAGAATTTTGCTGACGATTAACTCGCTTCAGCCAAAGAAAGTTGCTATGCCTTCTGTTATTGGGTATTCGCTTCGTCAGGCAAAAGCCGAACTTGTAGCAAAACAGCTTCACGTAGGACGGCTTTACTATGTTCCGGATATGGCTACCAACAATGTCCTTTCTCAAAGAATCAATGGCAGTTATATTGCACCGGGAATTATGGTTGAAACCGAGAGTGAAATTGACCTCGAACTTGGAATAAGCAGTGAAGGTGAAAGGACAAACATCCCGGACCTGAAAGGGCTCCCGGTTACTACGGCTAAAGACCTCCTTATTGACAACTCATTGAATATTGGAAAAATAAAATATGACGAATCTGTAAAAAATTATTCTGATTCAATTTCCGGATTTGTCATTTCTCAAAACCCTGTGTCGGATTCAAAAGCAAGCCATCCTCTTGGATCGTTTGTAGAACTTACCGTCTCGGTAGATAAGGTTAAAATTGAGAGTCTGAGAACCAAAGAAGAATAATGGCAAGAGAGGACGAAGAAGATATTGATATTGATATCGACGAAATCGGCGATGACGAAGAGTCGGGTGGCTCGTTTGAACATTACAGATTCGTTGCCGACAAGGGCCAAAGTCAGTTAAGGGTAGATAAATACATTACTGCCCATATGGAGAAAACCTCCAGGCACAGAGTTCAGCTTGCAATTGGAGCAGGATATGTGCTTGTTAACGACAAAGTTGTAAAAGCCAACTATGTAGTTAAGCCCTACGATATCATTACAATTGTACTTCCATACAAGAGACGCGGTTTTGAGGTAAAACCGGAAAATATTCCACTTGATATTGTTTTTGAAGATGATGACCTGCTTGTTATCAATAAGCCTGCAGGCCTTGTTGTCCATCCGGGTCACGGCCATTTTTCAGGTACACTTGTAAATGCACTTGCATTTCATTTGGGTCTGTCACAGGACGAGGATGCTCCGGATGAGAGAATGGGAATACTCGTACACCGGATTGACAAAAACACGTCCGGCCTTTTACTTGTTGCCAAAAACGATGAATCCCAGCTTTTTCTTGCGAAACAATTTTTCGATCATACGATAGACAGGAAATATGTTGCACTCGTATGGGGAAACCTTAAGGAAAACGAAGGGACAATTGAGGGCAACATTGCACGGGACCCTTCAAACAGGCTTAAATTCAAGGTTTTTCCGGAAGGAGGGATTGGCAAGCATGCTGTAACTCACTATAAAGTAATAGAGAGGTTCGGCTTTACCACTCTTGTAGAATGTACGCTTGAAACCGGAAGAACTCATCAGATAAGAGTTCATATGGATTATCTGGGCCATCCCCTGTTCAATGATGACAGGTATGGCGGGGAAAAGGTTTCAAAATGGGTTATGTCGGCGAAATTCAGAAAATTCATTGAGAATTGCTATGAACTCCTGCCAAGACATGCTCTCCATGCAAAGACTCTTGGTTTCCTTCACCCCAAAACAAAAGGGAACCTCTTTTTTGAAACTGAGATTCCCCTTGATTTAAATTCTGTTATTGAAAAGTGGAGAGCATACTCCGCGACCCATTAATGGAACCTCATTCCGCCCATTCCCGGCCCGCGTCCTGGTCCCGGACCATGGTCACCTTCTCTGCCTCCCCTGTTACCGCCAAATGTTCCAAATCTCCAGGTAAAGCTTAGCATAAAGTATTGCTGAAGAATATTGTTCTGAACGTCCTCGATATAGTTATCCGTTGTTGTTCTCCAAACGCTTTTTGACTGATTAAGTATGTCAAATATCTTTAAGCGCAGTGTTCATGTATTCTTAAACATAAGTTTGGAAATTTCTGCGTTCCAGACAATCGCCGGAGTATTGTATCCTTCTCCGTATCCGATGTAGA
>Ga0116170_10004936_pt1 | contig 12076 bp, 16 predicted proteins | sample AD_JPNHW1_MetaG_FD_89797 | JGI IMG/M metagenome (GOLD analysis project Ga0116170, IMG submission 89797) | Active sludge microbial communities of municipal wastewater-treating anaerobic digesters from Japan - AD_JPNHW1_MetaG | ecosystem: Engineered > Bioreactor > Anaerobic > Digestate | place... | reverse complement strand
GAAGGACAAGCTCACGCTCTATGCCTTTGTAAAATATCCCATGCTCTCCGACCTGGAGCTGTCCAGGAGAACGGGAATCTCCCGGCCCACCATCTCCGGAAAGAGGACCAAGTTCTTCCAGAGCGGCCTTCTCACCCGTGAGGCATATGTGGACTGGCAGAAGATCTGCTGCGAGCTGATGTCCTTTTACCACATAAAAATCAGGCACGGACACGACCGCGAAGACCTATCCACTGTCTACAAGGCCTTCCGCAGGATCGGAGCGCCGCTCTTCAGCTATATGCAGCCTGGCGAAATCTTTGGGTCCTTCCTGTCCACGGGCTATCCTGAACTCAAGAGCCGCATGGATAAGGAGCTTCGCGCCCTGTCGGCAGAGGGCCTGATCAAGGAGAGGCCGATGCTGGTGATCATGCCTCTATCCGAGATCAAGTCCACCAAGATCGATTATGCGCCCATGGTATCCAAGATGCTGGATGTGGGCAAGGAGATCTGAATATTGCCCTGACAGGCAGGATTGTCGTGGTCTGCTCTCGGGCCGACCCGGCAAGCCTCAATATTTATGAGCGGCTCCTGGAGAGCCGGCCCTGGCAGCGAGAGGAGGCATATCGATCCTGGGAGAGCTTCTGCCTGCTGGTCCATGATGAGAGGCAGACGGCATTATCCGGCCTGGACCGACGCCTGGCCGAGCTGGGGCTGGATCCTGAGACGGTTGTCTTTGCCAGCCGGCATGAGGCCAAAGCGGCCCTGCCGTGGTTTGGCGGCCACTTCACAGGAATTTTAGAAGGGGAGAACACCGGACTGTCTCAGGCTGCTCCCTTTGCCCTTCACTCTTTTCTGCAAAACATCCGCCTCCGCGCCCCGCCGGGATTTGCGGTATCATCCGAGGCCACCCACCACGGCCCGGTGGACGTGAAGACGCCCTGCTTCTTCGCCGAGATCGGGAGCACGGGAAGGGAATGGCAGGATCGCCAGGCCGGCCTGGCTGTAGCTGAATCGATTTTAGCCATGGAGCCGGCGGCAGGGGGTGGGGAAAAAGACACTGCCGTGTTCCTGGGATTTGGCGGTGGGCATTATGTGCCCAGACAGACCGATCTCATGAGCAGGGCTGCCATCTCATTCGGCCATATGTTCTCCAGCTACCAGATTCATGCCGTAAACGCTGATGTCGTGGAGGCGGCGCGCGCCAGATCAAAGGCAAGCTACGCCTTTATCGACCGAAAGTCCCTGAAATCGGAAGAGAGAAAAAGAATTGAGGCCCTCCTGGCAGAGGAAGGCCTGCCTGTTTTAAGAAGCCGGGAAATCGTTGCCCAGTTTCCGACTACTTGAGGTCGGATGTGCAGTGAGAGCACTTGACGGCAGCCAGAGGTATGCTCTCCTTGCAGAAGGGGCAATTTTTGGTGTTCGGCTCGGGCGGAGCGGGCTTTTTCTTCATAGCATTCACCTGGCGGATGAGGATGAATATGGCCAGGGCCACTATGAGGAAGTTGATTATGGCATTGATGAACAGTCCGTAATTGATGGTAGGAGCCGCGGCTGTCTGAGCCTCTGCCAGTGTAGCATATGTCTTTCCGTCCAGAGCGTAAAACATGTCGCCGAAGTTCATGCCGCCCATGAGATAGCCGATGGGAGGCATGATCACGTCCTTGACCAGTGAACTGACGATGCTGCCGAAGGCTGCGCCGATGATAATGCCCACTGCCATATCCAGGACATTGCCCTTCATGGCGAATTCCTTGAACTCCCCTACAAATCCCATTATTTATCACTCCATTTAAGGCACTATTCTTTTCATCTGTATTCTGCACGCTCAATATATAAATTCTTTATGTTATTTACAGTATTCAGGATGATTTCTAAGGATTTGAGTTAACGCCATCAAAAAAACTTAGTAGGAGAAAGTGCATTCTAATATCAATGAAGATCTATTCCAACGAGGAGATATCCGTAGTCTGGTGCCCGGAGAAGTGCATCCATGCCAGAGAGTGCGTGAGGGGACTGCCTGAGGTATTCAGCAGGGACAGGTCTCCCTGGATAGATATGTCCAAAGCAAGCTCAGAGGAGATAATAGAGGTTGTCGGACGGTGCCCTTCCGGGGCGCTCACCTGCAAAGATAAGTCGGATGATTCAAATGAATCAAATAAGTCAGTTAATGCACGAAATGAGGATGATATGATGGCAAGCGAAGGATCGGGAAAGGCACAGATCAAGCTGATGAAGAATGGGCCGCTGCTGGTGGAAGGTGGCGCTGCCCTGCTGGACAGTGCCGGCAATGTGCTGGCCAAAGAAGGTACATACGCCCTCTGCCGATGCGGCGGCTCGAAGAAGAAGCCGTTTTGCGATGGAACTCACAGCAAAATAGGATTTGACGATACGAAATAAAAAAATAAAAAAAAAGAAGACAACAGGGGCAGACAGCCTGCCGCCTGCCCCCAATATCCTTATCGTTCTTTTCCTATTTCTTAGCCAGAGGCGTGATTGCCTCCAGGGCCTGGGGATTGGCCACAGCGGAGATGTCTCCCAGAGCCTCGCCCAAGGCCCTGGCCTTGATCAGCGGCCGGACGGGCTTGCCTGCTTTGTTTCTGGGGATGTCCGAGACGAAGATCACGTCTGAGGGTATGGCTATGGGGCCCAGGGTCTTTCTGACGAAGTTCTTGATATCCTTCTCAAGAGCGGCATCGCCCTTGGCTTCAGGCTTGAGAACGGCATAGACCACGATGCTCTCTCCTTTGACCTTATCGGGCTTTCCCACCACTGCCGCCGCAGCCACGGAGGGGTGCTTTTCGGCAGAGGCCTCGACCTCGGCATTGGATATCCTGTGGCCGGCGACCTTGAGCACATCGTCTCCTCTTCCCAGTGCCCAGATGTATCCGTCCTCATCCACCCGGGCCTTGTCTCCGGAGAGATACTTGCCGGGGAATGCCGACCAGTAGGTTTCGTTGTACCTGGCCGGGTCCTGATAGACCTCGCGCAGCATGGATGGCCAGGGCTCGGTGATGATGATGTCTCCGGTCATGCCAGCGGGCACGGGCAGGCCTGCGTCGTCGACCACCTGCACATTGTAGCCTGGGAGTGGGAAGCTGGGCGAGCCTGGCTTGAGGGGAGTGATGGGCAGGGGTGCCACCACCTGAGAGCCGGTCTCACTCTGAAACCACGTATCCATGATGGGGGCAAAGCCTCCGCCCACGTACTTTCTCCACCAGAGGAAGGCATCGGGGTTCATGGCCTCTCCTACCGAGCCCATGAGCCGGACGGTGGACAGGTCGTACTTCTGGGGCCAGGACGGCCCCTCGTTCATGAACATCCTGATGGCGGTGGGTGCAGTGTAGATCACTGAGACTCCGTAGTCTTCGATGATCTTGAACCATCGGCCGAAGTCGGGATAGTCGGGGGAGCCCTCGTACATGATGCTCGTCGCCCCCAGGCACAGCGGCCCGTAGGCGATGTAGGAGTGGCCGGTGATCCATCCGATGTCGGCTGTGGACCAGTAGACGTCGGTGTCCTTGATGTCGAAGACCCATGAGGTGGTAAACGCGGGCCCGACGCTGATTCCTCCGTGGGTGTGGACCATGCCCCGCGGCTTGCCTGCCGCCCCGGCGGTGTAGAGGATGAAGAGAGGATCGGCGGAGTCCATGGGCATTGTCTCGCAGGTGCCGCTCTGGCCGGCGACAAACTCGTCCCACCAGACGTCCCGGCCTTCCTTCATGGCCGTCTCCTGGCCGTTCCTCTTTACCACCACCACCTTTTCGATGCAGTCCAGGCCGGCGATGGCCTCATCGGCCTGGGGCTTGGTTGCTATGGGCTTGCCGCGCCGATAGGAGCCGTCGCAGGTGATCAGGACCTTTGGCTGGCAGTCGTCCAGCCGGTCCCTGATGGCGACGGCGGAGAATCCGGAGAATACCACGACGTGAACTGCTCCGATCTTGGCGCAGGCCAGCATGGCCACGGGCAGCTCCGGGATCATGGGCAGGTAAATGCCCACCCGGTCGCCCTTCTTGATTCCCTGGGCCTTGAGGGCATTGGCAAATCGATTTACATCGCGGGCCAGCTCGTAGTAGGTTATCTGGCGGACGTCGCCCACCGGCTCGCCTACGAATATGTAGGCCAGCTTGTTGCGCCGCCAGGATTTGGCGTGCCGGTCGACGGCGTTATAGGCCACATTGATCTTGCCGCCCATGAACCACTTGGCGAAGGGCGCTTTCCACTGAAGTGTCTGCCTGTAGGGCTCAAACCAGTCGGCGTAGGTTTTGGCCATCTCGTCCCAGAACTGGACGTAATTGGCGGAGCACCACTGTCGCATCTCGCTCTCCGTCTTGAGGCCCTTCTTCTTCATCCAGGCCATGACATTGGAGTTCTCGACCAGATCGCGGGGTGGATAGTACAGAGCTTGATTTGAAGTCTGTGCAGATTTATCCGATTTAGCATCAGCCATTTTAAATCGCCTTACATTATTTGCAGCTTTAAAGGCATTTGTACTCAATTTTAATCCTTTTTTCAGGTTTAAAATTGATATAGATATTTGCATGCCTTTTAGACAGGTAATATGGGTTTTATTCGGTAGATATAAATCTATCTTCACTGAATTATGATTATATTGAAAATTATAGTACAGGAAATGACGAAGAGCCAAATTTATATTGCTAAAGGACGGAAATGGTCATATGAAAAAAATTAATAAGCCCCATTCCATCTTTCTGTTTGCGCTCCTCTCCCTCTGTGCCTTCATCTCCTGCCAGGCGGAGGGAGCAGAGGCAACTGATGCAGTCGCGGGTGCAGTCAGCCAGGCCATCGACTGGTATCCGGCAATCGACACTGGAATCCTCTCGGCCTCCGAGAACGTCGATTTCATATCCGGCCTGAAAGCCTATCAGCAGACCACTGATTACACCTGCGGGCCGTCGGCGATTCTCTCCCTGGCCCGATATTACGGTCTGCCGGGAATTGATGTGGTTTGATGCCCTGTACTTCGATGGCGTCACCTGGAGGACTATGATCACCGCCACACCGAAAGAAGAAAAGGGAAATGAAAGAGATTGATGAACAACAGTTTCCATAGAGAGCCCGGTCAAAGGTTTGTGCAGCTCGTGGACAGCAGGGCTACGGGAAAGACTTTCGAGTTCGACCGGGTGCTGCTCATGCCAACCGCCGCAGGCTACCGGGCACTGGTCGAGCAGGCCGGCATTGAAATCCATCCCAGGATAATGAAGTATCTCACCAGGCTATGGTCCAGGGGGACCATTGAGAACCTCTCCTACTTCGTCATGGCCGCCGCGGTTTATGCTCGGAGCGTCCTGGAGCCGCCGGTCTGCATCGATGTGGGAGATGTGCTGCTCAGGACGGCGGCGGCCTGCAATCTGAGATGCGTTTACAGAGGAGGCAGCGGCGGAGGGTGCCGGGCGGCCAGGGAGAGGGGGCGGCATATACTGCCCAAGTGCAGCAAGCTCCCTGGGAAGATCAGCATCATCTGGGGCTATCTGAAGAGATATATTGCCACCGGGGCTGCCGCCTGCCCGCCCGGCTCCGCCGGAGTGCAGGAGGCCATGAGAATTGAGGTAAGTCTGCCTGCGGATTTCTCTCCGGCAGCGTCCTGCTAGATGGAAATATTGTCCTTTGAAGGCTGGAGATCCCTTTTTTGCCTCCTGGCCATTTCAGGTGGGTCCATCTTTGATTATTGTGCTTGCTGCTTATCCCTGCTCCTTTCTGAACGGTATCTGGATCTCAGTCATCAGCTCCTCCTCTGCCGTCTGGTCCGGGTCATTGAGATACAGCTCCCGGATGGGCCCGGCCACCTCCAGTCCCCCCGCAGCCATATGCTCGAAGGCAGCCCGGTAGGACTTATGGATGGTGGGGTAGCTGCCCCTGTGAATCAATGAAAGCACCCTGGCCGCCGGCAGGCTCTTGACCTCAATTCCGGAGCCTTCAACCTCTGCCTTTCCAGCAATGGGAAGGGCGACCTCGATGGTCACTTCCTTGTCCGACCAGTCGGAAAGATCCGCTTCCTTGCCATCAGTGCAGTCCTCATTGTAGATGGCCATGATCGGACCTGTAACCTTCAACTGATTTCTCCGGCTGGTGGGAAGAGCGACAAAGGAGCACAGCTCTCCGATCAGCTTTCCAATGGTCCGGCTGAGAATTCCCTTTCCCTTTTTGGAGAGAACTCGCTGTTCCGGGACATCTTTTACGGTGGGCTCTGTTAATGCCATTCCTATCAACTCCGCTGTTTGCTCTTGCAGCAAGGCCTCGATCTTCTGCAGCCGCAGCAGCTCCGACCGGATGCTGGAGAGCTGCCTGTCTTTAAGCCTCTCCACGGTCTCCCGGTCGCCGCTGGCCTGGGCCAGCAGGTATGCTCTGAGGTCCTCCAGGGAGAAGCCCAGGCTGCAGAGGGCTGCAATCTTGACACCCAACTCCATTTGAGAGGCTGTGTAGTACCTGTAGCCGGTGAATGGGTCCTTTGCTGCCGGCACCAGTATTCCCTTTCGGTCATAGTAGCGCAGGGCCTTCTGGGATATCCTGGTGATGGCAGAGAACCTGGCAATTGGTATTCGATCGGCGGGCATTGCCAGGAGATTGACTGCGCCTGCAGATAAAAGAGCTGGCAGTCTGACCTGGGGTAAGGTTTGGAGGGGATGATCTCATCCTCATGTGGCTAGACTTGATCCACTCTGTCTTTCAGTTGTAAATCTCATCTCTGTGCCTCTGTGGTTGCAGTCCGTGGGCATTTAGCTGTAACCAGTTGCTTACGACGCTTTTTCACTACAGAGACACAGAGGACACAGAGTACGCAAAGAGAAGAGCTAACAACCTGAATGACAGAATAACTCCGGTTAAGCCATAGGAAATAGCGAAGAGCCCCACTTCACCACCTACATAAAGAGCAAAGGATATATTCCAGAAGGAGGCTAAACTGTCTTAGCGAGGAAGATCATGCCGACGAGCGAATCCGAAGAGTATCCTCATTCGATAGCAGAAGAAAAGTTAGATTTAAAAAGAGAAAATAATAGGAAAGCAAGTCTCCAAGATTTAATGGAATATGAAGTAGTTTTTCAAATGCCGCCCAAAAAAAAGTATTCTATAGAGATAGATGTAATAAATATCTCAAAGGCAAAGCCTAAAATATTCTTGCCAGATGCGATTTAGCCAAAAATTCTAGCTTCATGATAAGCTATCCTTGGTATGAAATTGTTGATGCTGATGAAGTTCTCATGCAGGGCGATTTTATATGCTCTTGTCCAGTTATCGTCGCATCTTCGTCGATTGGTTATGGTAAAATTTCTGCAGATATATTCGAATATGATGTAATTATTATGAGCCAGTCCTGCGACATTGCTCATAAGAAATTAAATAATATTCTTGTAAGTCCTATTTGGCCGATAAGCGATGTAGAATTGAAATATGATTTTCTTAAGAGTCGAAGAGGCAAAGAAGCCCTGAGGCAAGGCAATCTTCCAGGATACCATCTCATAAATAGGTGCGAGTTGGATGGATTTGAAGCTGATTTTCAAGTAGTGGATTTTAGAAACGTCTACAGCGTTCCTTTAGATTTTCTTGTCGACCTTTCTAAACGAAATGGAAAGAGATTAAGGCTGATGCCACCCTATAGAGAACATCTATCGCAGGCTTTTGCCAGGTTTTTCATGAGAATAGGTCTTCCGGTAGATATAGATTTGTTCCATGAGTAATTAAATGCTTAATTAATTTACAATATTTTTGGAGTTAGTATTTTTTTGCGATCCTCACAACCGGCAGCCCCGCCGTCCTCTCCCGCAGTACCTCCTCGGAGGCCGTGCGGGGATCGAAGCCGTACATGCCTCTGTTCACGCCGCTGTTGATCAGAATCTGCCGGATAGCCGTCGCCCTCTCGTCCTCATCGCCGACCTGCTCTGCCCGCCCCGAAAAGCGCTCTCCTCCGGGCAGCATCACCTCCACATCCGGATTCTTCAGGATGTTCAGATACCACTGGCCCTTCGTCTCCCTCCCCTGATAGCAGTAGATGAATGAGCCCATCTTAGCGAAGGACACCGGCGTGTACCTGACAAGCCCCGTCTTCCTGCCTCTGATCCCCAGGACCATGACACTCCCGACCAGTGGATTGGAGATAATCCAGCCCAGATTCATGCGGAATGCCGGCACGACCACCAGGCTGTTGACGATCCGGTAGATCGCCCTCATGAAGGATCTTCTGTCCATCGGCCAACTGCTCTATCCCGATACTATTATTATCTTTGGCTCCTCTCAAGCCACCGGTCAAAGAAGATAAGGAGAATACCAAAGTGCAGATTGCAGTGGTCGGCGGAGGCGTTTGCAGTCCGGACGTAGCCGGGGCCGCCCGCTGCCTGGGCCGGCTGATTGCCACGCGGGGCCACGTCCTGCTCTGCGGAGGGCGGGGAGGCGTGATGGAAGCAGCCTGCTGCGGAGCGCGGGAGGCGGGGGGCCTCACGGTGGGCATCCTGCCCGGCGGGCGGGAGCAGGGCAATCTCTGCCTGGACATTGCCATTGCCACGGCAATGGGCCACGCCAGAAATGCCATAATCGTCAATAGCGCCGACGCCGTGATCGCTCTACCCGGCGAGATGGGGACTCTCTCCGAGATCGCCCTGGCCCTGAAGATGGGCCGGCCGGTAATAAGCCTCGCAAGCTGGGACATCCCCGGAGCCCTGAGGGCGAGCAGCCCTGAGCAGGCAGTGGAGATGCTGGAAACGATAAATGGGCGAACTTAAGTCGCTATTGCAGACTGGCTCGCCTCTGTGCCTCTGTGCCTCTGCGCCTCTGTGGTTTTGTTTAGTAGCATTCATTTTGACTTTCAACATAGAGACTTATCTTTGCTCCCGAAAGCTTTTTGCCGGGGGCCGCCGGATCTCTGACCGCCTATGCCGAAGATGCCTGAACAGAAAATTGCGCCGGAAACATTCGATCCCGAAAAGATCAGGCTCGACCTGCCCCTCAGCGACGCCTTCGCCCTGACCGCCGTGCGCTCCCTCCAGGAATTCTCAGACCTGCAAGGGCGGCTCGACGAGGTGCGCGGCCAGTCCTATTTCTTCGTAAACATCCTGGAAGGCAGAGCCAGGCTGATTATGACTGTCATCATCGCTGAAGAGCAGGAGATCACAGCGACCTACGAGCTGGACACCTCCGCCGCCATCACCCAGGAAGAGCTCCTTTCCTCCCCAGTCCGGGAGGACGGAAACCACCCCCTGCCTGAGGGACTGGCGGAGAGAGTCCGATCTGCTTTGCATAATAACGAATTTCGGCTGTCCAGGCTCCCGTAAGCTCTCAGTGATCAGGGTGCTTCTGGAGTCTTCACCCACCCAAAGCCAGCAAAGTACTTCTTGAACGTCTCAACCCCCAGGGCAAATATGCCGTCGGGATTGGCCATGGGCACAGGCCTCCACCATCCAGGCCCTGAATAGTAAGGCTGATCCCAGGCAACCCAGGTGATATTGGCTGTGTCCTTGCAGGCTTCAGTTCCACCCCAGGGATTTCTGATAATGAGATACTTTTTGTTGTTTACGTACTCCCACCCCAGAATTGAATAGCAGTGATTTGCGACCAGGCAGGCATCTGCATAGACGACTTTATCTGGAGAAGCGCTTCCGGACGAATATGTCCACGCCACCAGGGGATTGAATGTCTTTTTGCTGATGCAGTTCTGGCGCACTTTGCTGTAGATGGCATCCGCCGAGATGCTGGGCGTGTCGAAGTAGTAGCCCGGTGTAAGGCCGGTGATTGTTACCAGCGCTCCTACACAATCGCCATATGCTGTCTTGCAGATGTTGGGCCGGTCTCCGGTATCCTTTGTCAGCCATTTGGCAAATGCCTTCTCATATATGGCAGGCCATATCTCTCCTGCTTCGCTCGACCTGGCATAAAGGAAGTAGTTTCCGGGCGTCCCCAGAGGAAGAAGCTCGGATACTTCGACCTTGCTGGCCTTGCCTTTATTGTCGAATAGCTCGACCATATCCACAAATTGCTGCTGGCCGGTGCCTGTGGCACGCGTCCTCTGGGCAATTACATAAGGCCGGGCCCAGGCAACTGAAGAGAGAGCGGCTATGAAGTAGCAATTTGCTACGGCTCCCTGCACCGGGTCGTTCATCTCTGCACCCTCTTCGAAGAAGTCTCCGGGATCGGCCCAGATCGCCTTTTCCATGAGAAGGGTGCATGTATCCTTCTGCTCTGCCTTCATGGAGATCCGCTGCAATTTTCTGGATTCGCTGTCGTATTTCAGGCCGGGGTAGAGAGGCGAATCATTTGCCGGATCAAATAGCTTCTTATAAGGCATGCCAAGCTGCGACTCAAGCAGCTTATGCGGCTCGGTTACGCTCTTCCAGTTCACTTTTTTGCCGATCTTCGCTTCAACCAATGCATATGGATTTATCACTCCCAGATTAGCGGGCCTTTCCTCTTGCGCCATTTTCTCACCTTTATCAAATTATATTTTTGGATTCAAAATGCAATTATCCCAATTTCAATTCTTTGCGTACAACAGTCCTAAATCCATCAATCATGCGGGGGATGCTCTCCCTCAGATCGATATCGGATACTTTTCCTGATTTTTTGACAAAAACCAGTATCACCTCCTCTCCTTCCTCCTCGCCTACACCCAAACGGGACACATTGGGATTTGATAGCAATCTATCTTGATGTTTTTTTATTGCCTCTTCAATGGACATGGGGACTCCTTCCAATTATAATCATTAAATTTGGATCGGATTAGAATTTTAGATTAAGATCTATGGGATCATCATGAGTATATTGGGAATATCGGAATATCGCAGAATAGCAGTAGATTAACTTTTATCTGCATGTCTGTAATAATCTTAGTACATATGTTAGCTGCTTATACTATTTAAAAATTATGCATGTACTGCATTTCTCTCTGTATTGATCGATGCCTATAAAGCCGTCCTGGCCATATAATTGAGCGGAGGCTCACCATTGAAGAAGCTTGACTTTCCCCGGCCTTATGAACACAATCATCCCCCTGTGCAAGAGCTCAGCGATATCGACTCCGGCCCGACCACCAGAGGCGAGAGAATTGCCGACTGGGTTTACAGAAACGTTGGCTCATGGCGGTTCATTCTGATTCAATCGACGCTGGTGGCCGCCTGGATCCTGCTCAATATAGGAGCCTACATCCGACACTGGGATCCCTATCCCTTCATCTTCATGAACCTGATATTCTCGCTACAATCGGCCTACACGGCGTCTCTGATCCTGATGAGCCAGAACCGCCAGGATAGGCTCAAGGCTCACAATGATTACCTCACCAGCCTCCAGGCGGAGACGGAGAGCCGGGCCGTCCTCGATAATCTTGCCGCCCAGGACAGAGCCCTCCAGGAGATCTATCAGGAGATTTTGGTCATCAGATGCGAACTTGACCGGAAAAGCTCCGGTCCACCTCAATCATGATCGATCAATAGAAATGGTCAATGGAATTAATGAGTGATCTCTATTCTAAAACCGTATTCATGCCGTGGCCGGGGCCGGCCCGGTGGCGATCCTGTCGCAGAATGCCTTTACCTGTGCCTCATCCATGATGCTCTTGGGAACGACCATTACCTGATAGCCGTCGCCTTCCAGCCTATTTATCAGATCCCGAAACTGGCTCATGGCAACCTTTGCCTGCTTGCCCAGATCAGGCATCTTTAATATCACTATCTTGGCGGAGGGAATGACTGCGTCCACCACATAGCCCCAGCGCGTAGGGCGGTGCATGAGGACTATCACTCCTCTTTTTGACAGCTCGGAGGTTATGCCTTCGAGTTTGTCCGCCTCTTTCGATTCGGTTCCTTTCATTCTTATCTCACCGCTGCATATTAATTTTATGAAATTCACCATCAAGATGCCATAAAACCAACATCGTTGAATTCATGAATCCAAGCACGTAGAAATAACTTCTGAGCTTAAATACCTGCCGGTGAAGAGAGAAACCTCATTTTATTGACGATCTTTGAATTTGTTCAGTATCAATGGGCATCAATGGGCTTAATCGTCGAAAACCTGCCAGCTAAACCGCAGAACCGTTAAAAATAGCTTGGAGCCTTTTTTCTCTAAGACTCTATCTAAGACTCTATCTTCTCTT
>Ga0116170_10004932_pt1 | contig 12079 bp, 10 predicted proteins | sample AD_JPNHW1_MetaG_FD_89797 | JGI IMG/M metagenome (GOLD analysis project Ga0116170, IMG submission 89797) | Active sludge microbial communities of municipal wastewater-treating anaerobic digesters from Japan - AD_JPNHW1_MetaG | ecosystem: Engineered > Bioreactor > Anaerobic > Digestate | place... | reverse complement strand
CAAACCGAACTCTTCCGCGCCCTCTCCGATTCCGTCGTCGGCATGGATGAAGACTCCACCCGCACACACGCAAACTCCGTGGTCGCCCAAGGCGTCGACGCCACCACCGCCATCGAGAACGGCCTGGTCGACGGCATGAACCGCGCCGGCCAGCTCTTCGAGACCGAGGAGTATTTCATCCCCGAGCTCCTGCTCTGCTCCGATGCGATGTACACCGGCCTCGACATCCTCCGGCCGCACATCCGCCGCGACACCACCAAGGAGCGCAAGAAGATCGTCATCGGCGTCGTCGAGGGCGACACGCACGACATCGGCAAGAACCTCGTGAAGATCATGCTCGAGGCCGCCGGTTACGAGTTGATCGACCTCGGCCGCGACATCGCCCCGCAGCGTTTCGTCGACGAAGCGATCAAGTCCGGCGCGAGCGTCATCGCACTCTCGACACTCATGACCACAACGATGGACGCCATGTCCGAGGTCGTCCGCCTCCTCGAACAGGCCGGCGTACGCGGGAAGTTCAAGGTCATCGTCGGCGGCGGCCCTATCTCCGCCGGCTTCGCCAAACGTATCGGCGCCGACGGCTACTCGCCCACCGCGCCCGCCGCCGTGAAGCTCATCCAGCAGCTCCTCACCGCCGGCGTCGCCGCCTGACATGAGCCGCGACCGTCTCAGTCCTTTGGAGCGCCTCGCCGCCTACGGCCGCGGGCAGCCGATCGACCGGCTCCCCTGCGTGCCGATCGTCGGCAACACCGCCGCGCGCCTCGTCGGCGCGAAGATCTCCGCGTTCCGCGGCAACGGCCGCCTGCTCGCCGACGCCCACGTCGCCGCCTACCGCCGCTTCGGTTACGACAACATCCGCATCTTCACCGACCTCTACACCCTCGCCGAGGCGATGGGCGCGCAGGTCCACTATCCCGACGACGAGACCGCCTACCTCGCCGCGCCAGCCATCGTCGATGCCGAGCGCATCGCCTCCCTGCGCGTCGCCGATCCGGCCAAGGACGGCAACCTTTCGCACCACCTTGAGGCGATGGAGCACGCGTTCAAGGCCGTCGGCCACGAGGTGCCCGTCACCGGCGCGCTCACCGGGCCGTTCACCACCGCGTCGTTCCTGATCGGCGCCGAGAACCTCGCGCGCCTCATGCTCCGCGATCCCGCCGCCGTCCACCGCCTCGTCGAGATCGCCTACGAGAGCACTCTGGCCTACGCGCGCGCCATCCTCGCCACCGGCGCGTCGCCGAGCGTCACCGACGCCATGTGCTCCTCCACGGTCATCAGCCCGCGCCAGTTCCGCGAGTTCGGCGCGCCGTACCTGCGCCGCCTCGTCGAATTCCTCCATTCCCAGAAACGCACCGTCACGCTGCACGTCTGCGGCAAGACCCACCCGATCTGGAACGACATGGCGGATACCGGCGCCGACTGCCTCTCGCTCGACAACGCCGCCGCCCTCGCCGACGCCAAGGCCAAGGTCGGCCACCGCGTCCGCCTCATGGGCAACGTCCCGCCCTCCGAGATCATGCTGCAGGGCACGCCCGCCCAGGTACGCGAGTCCGTCTTCGCCACCGTCCGCGCCGCCGCCGACAACCCGCGCGGCCTCGTCGTCGCCTCCGGCTGCTCCCTGCCGGTCGAGACCCCCTTCGCCAACATCGACGCCATGCTCGACGCCGTCCGCGAGCTCGGCTGGCCCGCCAATCCTTCCGCCCTCCAGAGCGCCAACTAGCCATGAGCAACCTCACCGAAAAAGACCGCCTGCTCCACGTCCTCCTTCGCGAGCGGGCCGATCGCTCGCCGGTCATCTGCACCGGCGGGATGATGAACGCCGCCATCGTCGATGTCATGAAGACCACGGGCCTCACGCTGCCCGAGGCGCACAACGATCCCGTCCGCATGGCCGCGTTGGCCGAGGCCGTCCACGCCCACACTGGTTTCGAGAACATCGGCGTCCCCTTCTGCATGACCGTCGAGGCCGAGCTGCTCGGCAGTAGCGTCGATCTGGGCACGCTCGCCTGCGAGCCGAAGATCGCGCTCGAGCCCTTCGCCACCTCCGCCGTCGTCGAGTACCGGGAGATCGTCCCGCTCGCCCGCACGGGCCGCGCCGCCGTCGTCGCCGAGGCCTCCCGCATCGTCGCCGCGCGCAACCCGGGCGTGCCCGTCATCGCCAGCATCACCGGCCCGGTGAGCACCGCGGCCTCCATCGTCCAGCCCCTGGCCTTCTACAAGGACATGCGCAAGGACCCCGCGGCCGCGCACCGCGTCCTCGACTACGTCACCAACTTCCTCGTCGAGTACGCCACCGTGCTCGTCCGCGAGGGCCGCGTCACCTCCGTCATGATCGGCGACCCGTCCGCCACCGGCGAGATCCTCGGGCCGGCGATGTTCGAGGCCTTCGCCGCGCCGTACCTCAACCGCCTGGCCGACGCCATCCGCGCCGCCGGCGTCCCGCCCATCCTCCACATCTGCGGCAACCTCAAGCGCGTCGAGCATCTGGTGACACAGCTCCGCTTCGCCGCCCTGAGCACCGACGCCATGATCAACCTCGCCGCCCTCAAGCGCGACCACCCCGGCCTCGTCACGATGGGCAACCTGAGCACCTACGCGCTCGAGTTCACCGACGCCGACCGCATCCGCGACATGACCCGCAACCTGGTCCGCAGCGGCATCGACATCCTCTCGCCCGCCTGCGGCCTGAGCACCTCGACCCGCATCGACGCCCTCCGCGCGTTCACCGACACCGTGCGCAACAACTGACCGCCATGCCCAAGGTCCATTTCATCCTCCAGAACCTCACCGTCGAGGTGCCCGAGCGCCGCTCGCTGCTCGCCGCGATCAGGAGCGCCGGTATCCGCTTCGACCTGCCCTGCAACGGCGCCGGCACCTGCGGCAAATGCCGCGTGCGGCTCGACGCCGCCACCCGCGCCCACGCCGTCGAGTCCCCGCACAACAAGATCGCCGAGGCCGACCGCGCCGCCGGCTGGTCCCTCGCCTGCCAGACCTTCGTCCACGGCGACCTGGCCGTCGAAGTCCCGCTCAAGAAGGACGAGGGGCTGAAGATCCTGCGCGAGGGCCAGACCGTCGCCGTCGACATCGAGCCCTGGTTCGAGAAGTCGTTCGATCCCGTCTCCAACCGCACCGCCGTCATCGCCGGCGGCCGGATCGTGGCTTCGGAATCCGGCGACACCACCGCCGCCCTCTACGGCGTCGCCATCGACATCGGCACGACCACGATGGTCGTCGCCCTCGTCGACCTGCGCGACGGCCGCGAGCTCGCCCACGCCTCCGCACTCAACCCGCAGGCGCGCCACGCCCAGGACGTCCTCTCCCGCATCAAGCTCGGCTCCACGCCCGAGGGCCTGCGCACGCTCCACACCGAGGTGATCGCCGAGTTGAACCGCCTCGTCGCCGAGGCCGCCGCCGAGGCGCGGATCGACCGCGCCCACCTCTACGAGGCGATCTTCAGCGGCAACACCACGATGATCCACCTCGCGACCGGCACCGACCCGGCCTCGCTGGGCAAGTACCCGTACACGCCCAGGCTGCGCGGCGGCGAAAGCGTCGACGCTGCCTCCATCGGCCTCGAGCTCGCCCCGGGCGGCCAGGTCTACCTGCCGCCGATCATGTCCGCCTACGTCGGCGCCGACATCACCTCCGGTATCCTCGCCACGGACCTCGCCGCGCTGCGCGGCGTCACCCTCTTCGTCGACATCGGAACCAACGGCGAGATGGTCCTAGCCGCCGACGGCAAGCTCGTCGCCACCTCCACCGCCGCCGGCCCCGCATTCGAGGGCATGAACATCGCCTGCGGCATGCGCGCCGGCCGCGGCGCCATCGAGTTCGTCTCGCTCGCGGGCGACTCCGTCGAGCTGCGCACCATCGGCGAGACCGCACCCACCGGCGTCTGCGGCAGCGGGTTGCTCGACGCCGTCGCCGAGTTCGCCGCACACGGCGCCGTCGACAAGAACGGCCGTTTCCGCACCAACGGATCCGCGCCCGACCGCCCGTGGAAGGACCGCCTCGGCACGCTCGACGGCAAGCCCGTCTTCCGGCTCACCGACACCGTCTACCTCTCGCAGAAGGACATCCGCCAGGTGCAGCTCGCCAAGGCCGCCGTGCGCACCGGCATCGAGTCGCTCCTCGCCGCCGTCGGCCGCACCGCCGCGCAGGTCGACCGCGTGCTCATCGCCGGCTCGTTCGGCTTCCACCTGCGCACCGCCAGCCTGATCCACCTCGGGCTGCTCCCGCGCGAGTTCGCCGACCGCGTCGAGTTCGTCGGCAACACCTCCAAGTCCGGCGCTCGCGCCTTCCTCCTCAACCGCCGCACCCGCGAGCACCTCGGCCGCACCGTCACCGGTGTCCAGGTACTCGAACTCGCCAACGACGCCGCGTTCCAGCGCACGTTCGTCGACGCCCTCGCCTTCGCCTCATGACCGCCGAACTCTCCCAATCCTGCGCCCAGTGCGGCCTGCTCAACTGCTACCGCCGCGACAAGCGTTTCCCCGACTTCTGCCTCACCGAACGCGCCGACCGCGCCCTCGTCGAGAGCACCTCCGCCGTCTACCGCGGCGACGAGCTCGAGGCCCGGATGGCGCACGCCGCCGCCGAGGTCGAGGGCACCTACTACGGCAAGCTCACCCGCGTCGAGGAGATCGTCGCCTTCGCCAACCGAATCGGCGCGAAACGTATCGGAATCGCCACCTGCATCGGCCTCATCGAGGAGACGCGCATCTTCACGCGCATCCTCAAGGCCCACGGGCTCGAGTCGTACGCCGTGCTCTGCAAGGTCGGCTCCGTCGACAAGTGCGACGTCGGCATCCCCGATTCGCTCAAGGTCAAGAAGGGCTCCTACGAGGCCATCTGCAACCCGGTCCTCCAGGCCGAGCTGCTCAACCGCGAGAAGACCGACCTCAACGTCATCGTCGGCCTCTGCGTCGGCCACGACTCGCTCTTCATCCGCCACTCCGCCGCGCCCGTCACCACCCTCATCACCAAGGACCGGGTGACCGGCCACAACCCCGCCGCCGCGCTCTACACCAGCGGCTTCTACTACCAACGCCTGCTCAATCCCGCCTCCAAGCTCTGACCGAGCTCCAACCTTCAACGACACCATTCGCATGGCTCGCTATTCCAACATTCTCCAGGCCGTCGGCCGCACGCCGCTCGTCCGTCTCGAACGCCTCGGCGCCGGCCTCGCCTCGCCCATCTACGCCAAGGTCGAGTCCCTCAACCCGGGCGGCAGCGTCAAGGACCGCGTCGGTCTCCTCATGATCGAGGAGGCCGAGAAGGCCGGCCTGCTCAAGCCCGGCGGCACCATCGTCGAGGCGACCGCCGGCAACACCGGAGTCGGCCTCGCCCTCGCCGCCGCCGTGAAGGGCTACCGCCTCATCGTCGTTCTGCCCGACAAGATGAGCGGCGAGAAGATCGCCCTCCTGCGCGCCTACGGCGCCGAGGTCGTCGTCACCGCCACCAACGTCGCGCCCGACTCGCCCGAGAGCTACAACGGCGTCGCCGACCGGCTCGCACGCGAGATCCCCGGCGCGTTCCGCCCCGACCAGTTCACCAACCCGAACAATCCGCTCGCCCACTACCGCTCCACCGGCCCCGAGATCTGGGAGGACACCGAGGGCCGCGTCGGCGTGCTCGTCGCGGGCATGGGCACCGGCGGCACCATCTCCGGCACCGCGCGCTACCTGAAGGAGCGGAACCCGAACATCGTCGTCGTCGGCGCCGACCCCGAGGGCTCCATCCTCTCCGGCGATTCGCCGCGCTCCTACAAGGTCGAGGGCATCGGCGAGGACTTCATCCCGAAGACGTTCAACCGCCAGCTCGTCGACGAGATGGTGCGCGTGAGCGACAAGGACTCCTTCAATACCGCGCGCCGCCTCGCCCGCGAGGAGGGCATCCTCGCCGGCGGCTCCGCCGGCACCGCGCTGGCCGCCGCGCTCAAGTTCGCCCAGCGCCTCGCCGAGCCGCGCGAGATCGTCGTCATCCTCCCCGACACCGGCCGCAACTACCTCAGCAAGCTCTACTCCGACGAGTGGATGCAGCAGAACGGCTTCTGGCAGGAGCGCGCCGCCCGGCCCATCCCGCTCGGCCGTGTCCTCGCCGAGAAGTCGGCGCTGCCGCAGCTCATCGCCGTGCGCCCGCAGGACCGGTTGCGCTCCGCCATCCAGCTCTTTCAGGAGCACAACATCTCGCAGCTCCCCGTCGTCGAGGACCGGCGCGTCGTCGGCAGCCTCAACGAGGCCACGCTCATGAAGGCGCTGCACGACGGCGTCGACCTCCAGAACCAGGAGATCCGCGCTGTCATGGGAAAACCGCTGCCGTCACTCGACGAGTCCACCGACCTCGCCGAGGCCTACCGCATCCTCCTCGGCGGCTCGCCCGCCCTCGTCGTCACCCGCGCCGGCCGCCCGCTCGGCCTCGTCAGCCGCTTCGACCTCATCACCACCTTCAGCCACCGCGACTCCTATGAAATTTGAAACTCTCGCCATCCACGACGGCCAGGCGCCCGATCCCCGCACCGGCGCGGTGAGCGTGCCGATCTACCAGACTTCCACCTTCCAGCAGGACGCCATCGGCAAGTTCCGCGAGGGCTTCGAGTATTCGCGCTCCGGAAACCCGACACGCCAGGCGCTCGAGGCCGCGCTCGCCCTCCTCGAAGGCGGCAAGTTCGGCCTCGCCTTCGGCTCCGGCAACGCCGCCACCACCGCCGCCCTCCAGCTCGTCAAACCCGGCGACCAGATCCTCGCCAGCGACGACACCTACGGCGGCACCTACCGCATCTTCGAGAAGATCCTCCGCCCCTGGGGCGTCGACATCCGCTATGTGGATGCCAGCGACACCGCCGCCGTCGAGGCCGCCATCGGCCCGAAGACCGCGCTGCTCTGGGTCGAGTCGCCGACGAACCCGCTGCTCAAGCTCGTTGACATCGCCGCGCTCGGCGCCCTCGCCCACCGCCGCGGCCTCCTCCTCGTCGTCGACAACACCTTCGCCAGCCCCTACCTCCAGCGCCCGCTGGAGCTCGGCGCCCACGTCGTCGTCCACAGCACCACGAAGTACCTCGGCGGGCACAGCGATGTCGTCGGCGGCGCCGTCGTCACCTCCGAGCGCGATCTCTACGACCCGATCAAGTTCTACCAGAATGCCGCCGGCGCCGTCCCCGGTCCGTGGGACTCCTGGCTCGTCCTGCGCGGCATCAAGACGCTCAAGGTCCGCATCGAGGAGCAGCAAACCACCGCGCTGCGCATGGCCCGTTTCCTCGAAGCGCACCCGGCCGTCGAACGCGTCTACTACCCCGGCCTGTCGAGCCATCCCCAGCACGCCCTGGCCAAGCGCCAGATGCGCGGCTTCGGCGGCATGATCAGCCTCCAGATCAAGGGCGGCTTCCCCGCCGTCGAACGCCTCGCCGCCAAGCTCAAGCTCTTCGTCCTCGCCGAGAGCCTCGGCGGCGTGGAATCGCTGCTCTGCTACCCGCCGCGGATGACCCACGCCTCCATCTCCCCCGAGGAGCGCGCCCGCCGCGGCATCCACGACAACCTCGTCCGCCTCTCCGTCGGCCTCGAAGCCGCCGACGACCTCGAAGCCGATCTCCGCCAGGCGCTCCGAGCCTGAACGCTCTAAACTCCGCATTCCTCTCCACCACGCCATCGTTTCCATGAAAACATTCCGCTCGTTCTCCCGCCTCCTCCTCGCCGCCGCGCTCGCCGCGCCGGCCTTCCTCCCCGCCCAGTCGGCGGAGAAGGTCCACCTGAAAGTCGGCATCATCCCGGTGCCCGAGCACTCCAAGCTCGTCATCGCCCGCGACAAGGGCTTCTTCGCCGAGGAGGGCCTCGACGTCGAACTCGTCGAGTTCGCCAACAGCGCCGACGGCATCGCCGCCCTGCGCGGCGGCAAGAACGACGCCGGCTCCGTCGGCGTCACCGCTCCGCTGGTGCACATCGCCAAGGGCGCCGAGAACCTCCGCATCGTCGGCGGCCTCGGCGGCGAGGGCTCCGCCGTCGTCGTCCGCGCCGAGACCGCCGCCAAGGTCACCGATCTGAAGGGCCTCAAGGGCCTGAAGGTCGGCACTGTCCGCCTCTCCTCCAGCGACGCCGTCGTGCGCTCCGAGCTGTTCAAGGCCGGCATCGACTGGCGCACCGATATCCAGGTTTTCGAGCTGAAGAGCCCGGCCGCCGTCGTCGAAGCCGTGCGGTCCGGCGAGATCGACGCCGGCGTCGTCTGGGCGCCCTTCGACACGAAGGCCGAGGAATACGGCCTCAAGGTCCTCGTGCGCACCGGCAAGCTCTCGCCCGGTCACCCGTGCTGCCGTATCGCCGTCCTCGCCGAGGACCTCGCCAAGCGCCCGCAGGTCTGGGTCTCCTACCTGAGGGCCATCCTCCGCGCCGAGCGCTTCCTCGAGGAGCACCGCGCCGAGTCCGTCGACCTCGTCACCGCCGCGCTCAAGATCGACCGCAAGCTCGTCGCCGAGGTCATCGAGGGCGGCAACACCGAGTTCAGCAGCGATCCCAACGTCGCCGGCATCGTCCAGTTCTGGGATGCGCTCCGCCAGAGCGCCTTCGTCCAGTCCGACCGCGACATCCGCCGCGACATCGACACCACGCCGTTCAAGGCGGCCCTCGACTCCCTCCTCTCCGCGCAGCCGGGCGACTCCTACTGGAAGGCCAAGCTCGCGCAGTTCAACGCCCGCAACTGAAACCGCGCGCACCCACGGAGCCCGGCGAACGTTTCGCAGCTCCGCGTTTCCCGACGGCCGCCACCACGGACCGCCGTCGCCCGACGCGCCCAGGAACAAGAAATCGAAAATGAAAACAGCATCCAAAGTTCTCGCACTCCTCGCCCTCTCCGCAACGTTCGCCGCCGGCCTCTCCGCCGCCGACGCCAAGCTCATCCGCTTCGGCGTCAGCCCCGGACCCTACGGCGACCTCATCACCAAGGCCATCAAGCCTTCCCTCGAGAAGAAGGGCTACAAGGTCGAGCTGGTCACCTTCCAGGACTGGGTCCAGCCCAACCTCGCCCTCGCCAACGGCGAGACCGAGGCGAACCTCTTCCAGCACGGCCTCTACCTCGCCAAGTTCTCGAAGGACCACAACCTCCAGCTCTCGCCCACCATCCTCATCCCGACCGCCGGCCTCGGCATCTACTCCGAGAAGGTGAAGTCGCTCGACCAGCTCAAGAAGGGCGACGAGGTCACGCTCCCGCTCGATCCCACCAACCTCGCACGCGCCCTGCGTTTCCTCCAGAAGGTCGGGCTGGTGAAGCTCAAGCCCGAGATCGACCCGACCAAGGTCACCGATCGCGACATCGCCGAGAACCCGCGCGGCCTGAAGTTCGTCCCCACCGAGGCGGCACAGATCCCGCGCACCCTCGGCAGCGCCACCCTCGCCGTCGCCTCCGGCAACTTCGCCATCGCCGCCGGCCTGAAGCTCTCCGACGCCCTCGTGCTCGAGGAGCTCGACGACTCCATCAAGATCACCCTCGCCGTCCGCACCGCCGACCTCGACCAGCAGTGGGTCAAGGACGCCAGGGCGGCCATCGAGTCCGAGGCTTTCCGCGACGCCGTGGAGAATCCCGCCAACATCTTCTCCAGCTTCCAGAAGCCCGAGTGGTACAAGGCGAAGTGGGGCAAGCCCGCCGCCAAGTAATCGCGCCACTCCGCCTCCAAGGTAGGGCGAACCGTCCCCGGTGAGCCGCCGCAAACCCGGCTCTCCCGCGGACGCCTCGCCCTGCCTTCCGTTTCGCTCCGCCCGCTCCTCTCCATGCTCGAACTGAAGAACATCCACGTGCGCTTCCCCGCCGGCGACCACACCGTCGACGCCGTGCGCGGCGTCTCGCTCAGCGTCGCCCGCGGCGAGATCTACGGCATCGTCGGCACCAGCGGCGCCGGCAAGAGCACGCTCCTGCGCACCATCAACCTCCTCGAACGCCCGACCTCCGGCCAGGTCTGGATCGACGAGCGCGAGATCACCGGCCTCGACGCCGAGTCGCTGCGCGCCGTCCGCCTGCGCACGGGCATGGTCTTCCAGCACTTCAACCTCGCGCACTCCCGCACCGTCGAGGACAACATCGCCCTCCCGCTGCGCGCCGCCGGCGCATCCGAGGAGCGGATTCGCGAGCGCGTCACCCAGCTCCTCGAGCTCGTCGAGCTCTCCGACAAACGCCACGCCTTCCCCGGCCAGCTCTCCGGCGGACAGAAACAGCGCGTCGGCATCGCCCGCGCCCTCGCCAACGAGCCGCCCCTGCTCCTCTGCGACGAGCCCACCTCCGCCGTCGACCTCGAGACCACCGAGTCGATCCTCGACCTGCTCGCCGGCATCAACGCCCGCCTCGGCGTCACCATCGTCATCATCTCCCACGAGATGGCCGTCATCAAACGCATCTGCCACCGCGTGGCGGTCATGCAGGCGGGCGAGGTCGTCGAGGAGAACGCCGCCTACGACCTCTTCGCCACGCCGCAGCACGCGCTCACCCGCGAGCTGATCGAGAAGTCCCTCAATCTCACTCTGCCGCCGCGCCTGCTGGAGCAGACCAAGGGCACGCTCGTGCGCCTGGTCTACCGCGGCGAATCCGCCGAGGAGCCGATCATCGCCGCCACCGCACGCCAGCACCAGATCCACCTCAACATCCTGCACGGTCGCATCGAATACATCGCCGGCCGCCCCATCGGCATCCTCATCGTCTCGCTTGAGGGCGACTCCCGGCACATCGCCGACGCGCTCCACCACCTCGAGATCAAGGTCGCTCAACTGGAGATCCTCCGTCATGGGTAGCACACCGCTCGACGTCCTCATTTCCGATCTCGCCAAGGCGCTGTGGGAAACCGCGCTGATGAGCGGGATCAGCCTCGGTCTCGCGCTGCTCCTCGGGCTGCCGTTGGGCTTTCTGCTCTTCCTGAGCCGCCGCGGCATGCTCCTGGAGAACCGCGTGCTCAACCTCCTCGGCGGCTTCGCGACCAACCTCGTGCGCTCGCTGCCGTTCGTGATCCTGCTGATCCTCGTGCTGCCGCTGGCCAAGCTCCTTACCGGCCACACCACAGGCCCCGTCGCCGCCTCCGTCCCGCTGGTCATCGCCTGCGTCGCCTTCTACGCGCGCCTCGTCGAAGTCTCCCTCTCCGAGGTCGACCGCGGGGTCGTCGAGGCCGCCCGCGCGCTCGGCGCCACCCACTGGCTCGTCGTCCGCGAAGTTCTGTTTCCCGAGGCGCTGCCCGGCCTGATCCGCGGCTTCACCGTCACCGCCATCAGCCTCATCGGCTACTCGGCGATGGCCGGCGTGGTCGGCGGCGGCGGTATCGGCTTCCTCGCGATCAACTACGGCTACTACCGCTACGAGACCGGCGTCCTGATCGTTACCGTCGCGATCCTCATCGCGCTCGTCCAGGCGATCCAGGTCGCCAGCGACCGCCTCGCCCACCGCCACGACCGGCGCCGCCGCTAAACCATCTCCCAACCAAAGGAATCATCCATGAGCACCACACTGAGCCAAGACACGCTGTGCATCCAGGCCGGCTACTCGCCGAAAGTCGGCGAGCCGCGCATCCTGCCGATCGTCCAGAGTACGACCTACAAGTACGACGATATCGAGCAGGTGAACCGCCTGATGACGCTGCGCGAGGTCGGCTTCAAGTACACCCGCACGGGCAATCCCTCCGTCTTCGGTTTCGAGGCGAAGCTCAACGCGCTGGAGGGCGGCGCCGGCACCATCGCCACCGCCTCCGGCCAGGCGGCGAATCTCCTCACCCTCACCAACATCGCCCGCGCCGGCGACCACATCGTCGCCGCCTCCACGCTCTACGGCGGCACGTTCACCCTGCTCAACTCCACGCTGCCGAAGTTCGGCATCGAGGCGTCGTTCTTCGACCCCGAGGCGCCCGCCAAGGAGATCGCCAAGCTCTTCCGCCCGAACACCAAGGCGCTCTTCGGCGAGACCATCGGCAACCCCGGTCTCAACATCCTGGACTTCGCCAAGCTCGCCGCGCTCGCCCGCCGCTTCCGCGTGCCGTTCATCGTCGACAACACCCTCGCGTCGCCGTTCCTCTGCAACCCCTTCGAGCTCGGCGCCAACATCGTCACCCACTCCGCCTCGAAGT
>Ga0116170_10004930_pt1 | contig 12080 bp, 7 predicted proteins | sample AD_JPNHW1_MetaG_FD_89797 | JGI IMG/M metagenome (GOLD analysis project Ga0116170, IMG submission 89797) | Active sludge microbial communities of municipal wastewater-treating anaerobic digesters from Japan - AD_JPNHW1_MetaG | ecosystem: Engineered > Bioreactor > Anaerobic > Digestate | place... | reverse complement strand
CGTTTCAGTTTATAAACTGTTTTTCTTTCCATACTGAAACCTCCTGCAAGATCAGCAAAGTGTTCAATATCGGTCGCCATAGAATCAAAGATATCAACGATAAGGCGGTCAAAATGGTCTCGCATGTATTGTTGAGTTTCTTTGCCTTGAAAATCCCATTCGAAGGATTCGAGACTTTCGGTATTCACTTCCATTTTATCTTTATTAAGTATGACACGCCTCATAGGTGTGGGGTAACCGCATAATGAACCTGTGTTGATATCCCAAAGAGTGTTTCCTTTTTCAGTTGTTTTAAAGCCAATATTCTGCATGTGGGAATGACCGGTAAAAATAAACTGCAGACCGGCATCGGCTAAAATTGTTGAAGTGTTTTCATAATCACCCAGCATATCGCGTTTGCTGAAAACCGGATAAATAGGGGATGGCGGCAGAACCGGATGGTGAGTCATTGCGAAGATATAGTTGCCGGAATCATGTGCTGCGCGTATCTGCGATAAAATCCAGGCGAGGTGGTCATTATCAAATCCGCAAAAACTTCTGCCGTTACCGTCGTCATTCAGGCATAGCAGCCTATATCCCGGAGAAAGCTGTACAACATAGGAAAGCGGATCGGTATATTCTGCAATAGCTTCATTAAATCCAAATTCATAGTACATTTCTCTAAGCTCACTGCGGTATGCTTTTTCATTGTCCGTATTATCATTATTACTGCTATTCAATTCACGCAGGCCATAATCATGTGTTGCTGTTATAACATAAACCTTTTTTCCTGCGGCTTTGAGTTTTTTAAGTTTTTCAATAAGTTCTGTATGGCTCGATCTTTCACCGTTGTTGCTCAAATCACCGGCTATCAGAATAATGTTAATGTCGTCCTGTGCAATGAACTTATCAAAAGCAGCGTCAATAATAGCTCCTGTTTCATTCAGGCATTTTTGATCCTCGTGATCGGAAAAGCCCAGTGATTTTAATGCATAATGATGGATATCGGTCACAAGATAAAATTTCAGTTCATTGCTCATGCTGCTTCTCCCTTAAAAACCTATATTTGTGTTTCTGCCGCGGTAAATATTGCAAGTTGTTCATAATAAGCAAGACGGTTATTTGTGTTTGAATACAGATAACCGTCCTAGTAATTATAATCCGGTCTTTTCGCGGATATATTTCCTCGCAAGACAGGCATATTCAAATGCATTTGCTATTTGCGGGTCCTGTTCCGCTTCAACAACTATCCATCCTTCGTAGTTGTTTTCGGCAAGAATATCAAAAACAGGAGTAAAGTCATAGTCTCCATCACCCGGGACAGTAAAACTGCCATAACGCACAGCATCAAGAAAACTATAATTGTTTGCTTTTGCCTTTTCTAGCACCGAGTAACGAATACCCTTGACATGAACATGTTTAATTCTATTGATATATTTTTTTAATACGGCAAGGGGGTCTTCACCGGCAAAAGCAAAATGGCCGGTATCAAAAAGCAAATAGACAAGGTTCGGGTCAGTAATTTCCATAAGTTTATCGACTTCAGCAGCTGTCTGCACACCGGTACCCATATGGTGGTGAACGGTGAAATACATTCCTTTATCACGCGCAAGCTTACCCATGTCGTTGAATCCCTTTGCAACCAAATCCCATTGTTCTTCCGTGTAGACAGGCTTATCTTTGAAAATGCTGACAGGCTTACCCTGAATGCTGTTGCCTTGTTCTGACACGCCTATAACCTTTGCGCCCATCTCATATAAAAAATTCATATGTTTTACAAAAGAATCCATTGTCGCGTCATAGCCATCGGAAAGCAGTAAAGAGGAAAACCAGGCATTGCAAATTTGCAATCCTCTTACTTCCAACTTGTGTTTGAGTATAGCGATATCCTTTGGATATTTGTTGCCGACTTCACAACCTTTAAAGCCTGCCAGTGCCATTTCGCTGACACATTGTTCAAAAGTGTTTTCTGCACCTAGGTCGGGCATGTCATCGTTTGTCCAGCCGATCGGAGCAATTCCGAGTTTGACTTTTTTGCTGTCTAACATTTCATTTCCTCCGTTTTTTTATTGTAAGCGGAAATCATCCGCTTAATTATTTGTTAGTAAAGTCTTGCTTTTTCAATTTCAGCTTTCATATTTTCGTATGCAGACTGAACTGTTTCACTTTCTGACACTTCAGCCACACCGACTCTCCACCATGCGTCATAACCATGGCTCATGCTCCCGTGTTCAACTTTAATATCAAAAAGAGTGCAGCCTTTTTGCAACTTTGCGTCTTCAATAGCCTCACGAAGCTGAACAATATTTTCAATGCGATATGCTTTACAGCCGTATCCCTGAGCTATTTTTGCAAAATCGACAGGCACAACATCACCGTCAAGCAATCCGGTCTCGTTGTTTCTGGCTAAAAAGCGGGTGCCGAAAGTCTTGGTGCCTTGACTGTTCTGAAGGTTTTCAATACATCCCCAGCCTGTGTTGTCAAAGAGCATGATATTTATTTTTGCGCCTTCTTGAATTGCGGTATATAACTCACTGTGCAGCATTAAAAAGCTTCCGTCACCGACCATTGCATATACTTCACGTCCGGGTTCTGCAAGTTTGACGCCCAATGCACCGCAAATTTCGTAACCCATACAGGAAAAACCGTATTCCATATGGTAGGTCTTTGGCAATGTCGAACGCCAGAGGCGTTGCATGCAACCCGGCAGGCTGCCGGAAGAACCGACGGCTATTGAATCGGATTCGATTAATTTATTTATTTCGCCAAGAACTTTTGTCTGTGATAAGCCTTCCGGTAAATCTTGGCTGATAACAAAATCCACCTCGGCAATATATTCGTTTCTTGCACTAAGGATTTCGTCATTCCAACCGGACCTATAATTTGCTTCGCTCAAAACTCCTGTTAAGTCAAGAAGTGCGGAGTTCGCATCAGCTACTATTGAAACCGAATCCATTTTAAAAGCATCGAATGCGCAAATATTAATACTTAATAATGTGACATCAGGGTTTTTAAAAAGCCACTTTGATGCTGTGGTAAAATCGGTTAAACGTGTGCCTACAGAAATAATCAAATCTGCCTGTTTTGCAATTATATTGGCAGCAGCTCCGCCGGTAACACCGATTCCACCCAAATTTAATGCGTGATCCCATCGGATTTGACCTTTGCCGGCTTGTGTTTCTGCAACCGGGATATTAAATCTTTCTGCGAAAAACTGCGCTGTTTCCCATGCCTCGGAGTAGGTTACACCACCGCCAATTATTAATAGGGGCTTTTCTGAGCTTTCGATTATTTTGGCAGCTGTTTCAATTTCGCGTTGTGTAGCAGGTCTTCTGTCAAGATACCAAACTCTTTTTTGTAAAAAATAATCAGGGTAGTCGTAAGCTTCAGCCTCAACATCCTGCGGCATGGCAACGCAGACAGCGCCTGTTTCGGCCGGGTCAGTTAAAACACGCATTGCGTTGAGCATAGCTGTCATCAATTGTTCCGGCCGGGTAACTCTGTCCCAATATCGGCAAACAGCCTTAAATGCATCGTTGGCTGTGGTTGAATATCCGGTTGGCAGTTCTATTTGCTGTAAAACCGGGTCCGGTTGCCGGCAGGCAAAAGTGTCACCGGGTAAAAGCAGCAAAGGTATACGGTTTGCGGTTGCTGTACCTGCGGCTGTGACCATATTAAGCGCGCCGGGCCCGATGGAAGATGTGCAGGCAATGATCGAACGGCGGTTTTTTTGTTTTGAATAAGCAATAGCAGCATGTGCCATACCTTGTTCGTTGTGACCTTGGTAATAGCGCAGATTGTGCCCGCCCTGTTCAAGCGCTTGCCCGATTCCAACAACGCAACCGTGACCGAAAATGCCGAAAATACCTTGCACAAATTTCTCTTCTTTGCCGTCAAAACACACATACTGATTATCAAGGAATTTGATTAGTGCTTGAGCCATAGTGAGTTTCATGTGAACTGCTCCTCTTCTTGTTATACTTTTTCATATGGCCAAATCTTTGCATTTTTGTCAGTTACCCATATGTGCTCCGGTATGAAGTGCGGTTTGATGTACGGGTTATTATCCAAATTGCGGATTACCCATAAATACCACATAGCATATCCGGGCGCTGTTGTTTGCGGATGGGTTTCACCTTTGGTAATAAAAACTGTTGAATTGTGGTGAGTTTTTATAACATTCTCATCAAGTTCGGCAAAACCGTATCCGTTTTCAGGCAGAAACTTATAAAAATAGATTTCCGGTTGCGGATGATTATGCGGAGGATAGCTTGACCATTTACCCGGAAATCCTATGACCTCACCTAAAACTAAATTGGAATAGGGCGCGTTTGATTGATCAAAAACCGTACGGACAATTCTTGTGGATGCTTCCCGCATGGTGCCTGAACCTCGGTTTTCACTTGCACATTCATCAGGTGAATATAATTTGTCGGGAAAAATTCGTTCATTTTCGGTTCTTTGAACAGCGATTTCAGAATCTGAGGCTGCTGTTATTGTCACCTTAATATCATTTGGCACATGCAGAACCCAAGGCGAAAAATCAAAACAGTTCTCTCTGCTCACTTTTTGTGTTGTATCGCACCAACTGAAAGTTACGACGCCTTTAATAAGCAGATATGCCCTTTCTAATTTTTGTGCTTCGGTAAAACTTTCGCCGGCGGTAAGCCGCAGAATTCCGAAATCCATCATGGAATTTTGTTCCTTGTCGCTGATTGCCCCTATTTGATTGAATCCGTTTTGAAATTGCGCAGGACCTTTGATATGCATTTGAATACCCCCGTATTCTTTCTTTTATAATTTAAGCAATTCATTATTGATTAATTCAACACTATTAAAGTTAAAGGAATTATCACCGGCTGACTCCGCAAATTTTTGAATAAGCTGCCAATTTTCCATAACGGTTTTGGAATGGATAGCTTTTTTAACCTGAAGTACTTTGCCGGGTGAGCTGAAGAATGTTCCGTTTGTTTCGGCAAAGGTGGATGCAGGGAAGAAAACATCTGCATCCGAAGCATTGCCTGCTATTGTTGTTCCGATCACAGCAAGAAACTCAAAAACAGGCATTTCAGCCGGCAACTCGTCACCGAAAACAATTAGTGCCTTATATTTACTTATGTCATCGCGTTGCTGTATACTTAACATTTCCCTCAAACCGTAACTGTTTATGCCTTGGTGAAAAGCGGAACCGAACATCTTTGTAAAAATATCATCGGTTTTTGAATTTCCGAGCGAGTTAACAATGCGTTTTTTGTTAATACCGAATGTGAAAATATCTTTCGTTTGTAAAATGTTTTCCGCAAATTTAAAGGCTAAATAAGCTTCTTCAATTGTCAAGCTTTCTGATATAGCTATACCGATAGCACCGGAACCGAACCTGCTGATGATCTTATTTATATTTTCAGTAAATGCTTGTAATGTTTCGTTAAATCCGGCACTAATCAGTTTGCCGTTTTGTTTTAACATCGGGTTGACAATTCTATCCTTGCTTTGAACAGAACCATATCCGAATCGGCCTTCAGCGCACAACAAACCTGATTCTCCTGCAGGCAGAGCGCGTACCAGGGTGTTGCCGATACTGCACAGGTCTATCTGGCATCCGACTGCGCAGCCCGGGCAAGTTGTGCGTGTCACGGTTTCTTCTACGGGGACACTTTTCACACCTTGTGTGCGTTCACGTAATGCACCGGTAGGGCAAAGAGCGACACACTGGCCGCATGAAATACAATTTGTTTGGGCTAACGGTACGCAGAATTCAGGGGATACAACAGTTTCAAAACCTCTATCAACAAGCCCAAGCGCAGTAATCCCCATCATTTCATCACAAACACGCACGCAAAGGCCGCAAAGAACGCATTTTTCAGCATTTTGTTCAATGAACGGATGTGATATCTCCACATGCTTTTTACGCTTTATGCCATCAAATATTGCAGGATTAACATCATATTCATGGGCTAATTGAATCAGTTTGCATTCAAAAAAGTCGTTGCAGCCGCATTCAAGGCAGCGCGATGCTTCTGATTTTGCAACTTCTTCTGAAAAACCGAAAGTAATTTCTTTAAAATTATGTTTGCGCTGTAAGGGAGTCAGCCCGGGCATAATGGCTCTTGGCTTTCTTTCTCTGTCGGTAAAATCTTCTGTTTTTACTGTTTTTTCAACAAAAAACGGCTTTTTATAAGGTGTATTTTCCCCGTTGAGATAACCGTCAATAACACCTGCAGCTTTGTGGGCTTCTCCAATGGCTGATATTGCGATGTCAGCACCTTTGTTTGTTGCATCGCCGACCGCAAATATACCTTCGGCTGATGTTCTGAAGGTCATTTCATCGGCAATAATGGTTTGCCATTTTGTCAATTCCAATCCTTCCAGCCCTTCCGGTACGACTTGTTGTCCGATTGCCATGATAACCGTGTCTAAATCAATACGCTCAAAAGCGCCTTCAACCGGTACCGGTTTGCGTCTGCCGCTTGAATCGGGTTCCCCCAGTTCCATAATCTGCAATTTCATCCCGGTAACTTTGCCGTCTTTTCCATATATTTCTTCGGGATTCGTGAGGAATTTAAAAACGACTCCTTCTTCCTCGGCCTCATCGATTTCAATAGCTGCCGCAGGCATTTCATCGCGTGTGCGGCGGTATATAATTGTAACTTCTTTTGCGCCGAGTCTGACAGCTGTTCTGCAGGCATCCATTGCTGTATTGCCTCCGCCGCAAACGGCGACTCTGTTTCCGATATTCGGTGGGTTACCGAGTACGGTTTCACGTAAAAAATCAATTCCGCCGATAACGCCCCTTAAATCTTCGCCTTTAACACGCATTTTGCTGCTTTTCCAAGCACCTATTGCGACTATAACCGCATCATTTTGCTTCTTCAAATCTTCCAGGGACGCATTGATGCCGATCTTAAAATCATTAATAAGCTCAATGCCAAGGTCTCTTATGACAGCAATCTCTTTGTCCAAGACATCTTTAGGAAGCCGGTATTCGGGTATACCGTAACGAAGCATACCTCCCATTTGAGGCATCATATCATATATTTTAACACTGTGGCCTTTCAGACGAAGAAAATAAGCAGCTGTTAGCCCGCCTGGACCGCCGCCGATTACAGCGATTTTTTTACCGCTGTCAGCCAATATTTCGGGGATATATTTGTTCTCATCTAAAAGTTCAATATCACCAACAAAACTTTTAATTTGGGCTATTGCGATCGGCTCTTCAACAAGCTGTCTTCTGCATGCAGTTTCACATGGATGCGGGCAGATACGGCCAATGGATGCGGGGAGCGGTAATTTCTGCTTTATAAGTTTAACAGCCTCTTTGTATTCACCGTTAGCTACAAGCCCTACATAACCCTGGCAATCTGTTCCGGCAGGACAAGCAAGTGAGCACGGAGCTTTACAGTCACCGACGTGATCCGAAAGCAATAAATTTAAAGCGCATTTACGTGAACTTATAACCCGTGGAGTATTTGTAAGGATACTCATCCCTTCGCTCACTTTTGTTGCGCAGGCTCGCAGGAGTTTTGGACTGCCGTTTGCCTCGACAACGCAAAGCCCGCATGCGCCATATACTTCAACTCTTTTATCATGGCACAGAGTTGGGATTTCAATACCGTTGGTTCTGGCTGCTTCAAGAACAGTTATGCCTTTTTGCACTTGGATTTCATGGCCGTCTATAGTAATTTTTAAATATTCAGTCATATTATAATTCCCTTTCCAAAAATCGAATTGCTGTTAAAAAACTCTGACGGCGTTAAATCGGCAAACCTGTTTACATTTACCGCATTTAATGCATATATCCGAGTTGATTATATGAGCTTTTTTCACTTCACCCGATATTGCGTTAACAGGGCAGTTCCTTTTGCAAAGTGTACAGCCGGTACATTTCTCAGTGTCAATCTCAAAAGTCAGGAGTTCGGTACAGTCTGCCGCGGGGCATTTGCAGTCGTTGATATGTGCTTCGTATTCGTCCCTGAAATATCTTATGGTGGATAAAACAGGGTTTGGCGCAGTTTGCCCGAGCCCGCAAAGTGAACCGTTTTTAATTTCGTTGCATAGGTCCTCAAGCAACTCAATATCACCTTGTTTGCCTTTACCGGAGCATATTCTGTCAAGAATTTCAAGCAGCCTTTTGGTGCCGATTCGGCAATGAATACATTTTCCGCAGGATTCTTTTGCGGTAAAATCGAGAAAAAATTTTGCCATGCTTACCATACAGGTGCTTTCATCCATTACAACCATACCGCCCGATCCCATAATGGCACCCGTTGCATTAAGCTTTTTATAATCTATAATTGTATCAACAAGCTCTGCGGGGATACATCCGCCTGAAGGACCGCCCATTTGAACACCTTTGAATTTTTTGTTATCTCTGATTCCGCCGCCTATATCAAAAATAACGTCTCTTAGTGTTTTACCCATCGGAATTTCAACAAGCCCGCCGCGCTTGATTTTACCTGTTAAAGCAAAAACCTTTGTACCTTTGCTGTCCTCTGTTCCCATTGAGGCAAAAGCCGGACCGCCATTGATCATAATCCACGGTACATTTGCAAATGTTTCAACATTATTTATATTGGAAGGTTTATGCCAAAAACCGGATTGAGCAGGGAAGGGGGGCTTTAATCTTGGCATGCCGCGATGGTCTTCCAAAGATTCGATCAAAGCGGTTTCCTCACCGCACACAAAAGCACCGGCACCGGCTTTTATGGTGAATTCACAGCAAAAATCTGTTCCAAAGATGTTCTGGCCTAAAAAGCCTGATTGTTTAGCCCGGTTAATAGCTTTATTAAGTCTGGAAATAGCAAGAGGGTATTCGGCTCTGACATAGACAACAGCATTTTTAGCGCCTATTGCATAAGCACCGATTAGCATACCCTCAATTAAATTATGCGGGTCGCTTTCGATAACCGCTCTGTCCATAAAAGCGCCGGGATCTCCTTCATCGGCATTGCATATAAGGTATTTTACATCTCCCTGGCTCTTGCGTGCCGCATCCCATTTAAACCATGTCGGGAAACCGGCGCCGCCTCTTCCGGCAAGCCCGGATGACTTGATTTCCTCGATAACTGCTTCGGGGGACATCGTCAGGGCCTTTTTTAATGCCATATAACCTTCATCAGCTAAATAATCCTCAATCTTTTCAGGATTGATAATTCCACAGTGCCGCAATGCTATTCTGGTTTGTTTCAATAAAAATTCATTGTCTTCGGGGCTAACCTCAAGATTGATAATTTTATTAATATCTCGGGTTTGAATATACTCTATAATAGCAGGAACATCTTTTTCTGATATTTTAACAAGGCGTTTTAAATTTCCGTCATCTGTGTAGATATCAACAATTGGTTCTAAAAAACACATTCCGATGCAACCTGTTATAGACAATTCGGTATCAAATCCGTTTTCGTTAATAGCATTTTCCAGCAAGCTAAATACTTTCCCTGCACCCGCGGCTGTTCCGCAGCTTCCCTGACCAACTGCTATTTTCATACCTTAGCCTCCCTAAGTTCCTTGAGGATTTTTTTGGTTTTATCAGGTGTTAAAGTACCGTAGGTGTTTTCGTTAATCATCATCACGGGAGAAAGACTGCAACAGCCAAGGCATGCAACATTTTTTAGAGTAAAAAGGCCGTCCTCAGTGGTTTCACCGTCATAAATCCCCAATTCATCATTGATGGCCTGTTCAATATGTTGGGAACCGTTTACATGGCACGCTGTGCCTTGGCAAAGTAAAATCAAGTATTTCCCAACAGGTTTAAATCGGAATTGCGTATAAAATGTAGCAACTCCGAATACTGTTGCGGGCGGGATATTCATTTCTTTTGAAATATGCCTTATGACATCTTGGGGCAAATAACCGTAACATTCTTGGGCGTTTTGCAAAACTGTAATAAGGCTGCCCGGTATTTTTCGGTATTTTTCGATGATATCATTCATCAGAGATAAGTCGCTGGCGTTGCAATTGCAAGGCATAATCGTACCCCTCTCGCATATATTTATTACAACTAACATATTTTAACTATTATACATAATATAACAATTTGTTTCAAGCCTAAAAGATTATGTTGTACAATTACTTTTCATTTTTATTTCAATTATTTTACTTGAATAATCATTTACTGTATGCTATATTAATTTTCATGAAAAAGTATTTGCAAAATTTAGGAGGGAAAAAATGAAACTGCTGAATGTTGGAATAATAGGGGCTGGCAGAATAGGCTCGCTTCATGCAAAATCAATTACTTATAATGTGCCTTCCGCAAAAATTCTCGGTATCACCGATGTTAACAAAGAGGGTATTGCGGAACTTGCGGAAAAGTTGGGAATTGAAAAAATTTATGCTGATTACAAAGAGATGCTTGCCGATAAAGAAATCGATGCCGTTCTTATCTGCTCATCAACCGATACGCATGCGGACATTGCCATTGATGCTGCAAATGCCGGCAAACATATTTTTTGCGAAAAACCGGTTGATCTGACCCCGGAAAAAGTTCAGGCTGTTATTGAAGCCGTTAAAAAGGCCGGTGTTAAACTTCAGGTTGGTTTCAATCGCCGTTTTGATCATAACTTTGCTCATGTAAAGAGCATGGTCGATTCAGGTAAAGTTGGTGATGTTCATATTGTGAAGATCACTTCCAGGGATCCTGCTCCGCCACCGGCAAAATACTCTGCTGTTTCGGGTGGGATGTTTCTTGACATGACAATTCATGATTTCGATATGGCGCGTTTTCTCGCTGATAGCGAGGTTACGGAAATTTATGCAAATGCGGCCTGTCTTGTCGACCCTGAAATCGGCAAAGCGGGTGATATTGACACTGCAATTATAACATTGAAGTTTGAAAACGGTGCGCTTGGTGTTATTGACAACAGCCGCCGCGCAGCATATGGTTATGATCAGAGAATAGAAGTTTTCGGCAATAAAGGCGCTGCTGTTGCTTCCAACGATACTGCAACTAACGTTGAATTTCTGGGCGAAGAAGGTGTTGTAAGCGATAAACCTTTATACTTTTTCCTTGAGAGGTATATGCAGTCTTTCAGGGATGAAATGCTTCAATTTGTTGATGCTGTAAAAAATGATACACCAACGCCTACAACCGGTACAGATGGGCTCAACTCATTGCTTGTGGCTCTTGCCGCTAAAAAATCTGTTGCGGAAGGCCGGCCGGTTGCTGTCAGTGAAGTAATATAACGCTAAATTTAATGAGCAATAAAAGACACAGAGCTGCCTGTTGAAGTAAAACAAGAACCGAAAGAATATTATAATTCAATAAATTAATTGAGAAACAGACAAATCAATTTATGGTTTGTCTGTTTTTTATGAAAATTAAATTGTTAATACTTGGTAATATCAATAAGACTCATCAGATTTGGTTTATTTAATTAATAATTAGAACCATTAAAATCTTAAGATGGAATATTAAAACAAGAAATATAGGCAAATATGGCACATTTAACAAATTAAACAAATAATTTATGTAACTATTGTAATATTAAAATATATTTGCTATACTAACATTAGTTATGAATTGTCGATAAATATGATATTATTTAACTTCAATTTTCAATATCGGTTAATGAACAGAGGCTTTAAGAAGTTTTGTGAGGAGTCGTTTTAATGAAAAAGAGATTTAGGTTTTTAAGTTTATTTTTAGCAGCAGCTATGATTGTGACAATAGTGCCTTTATCAACAATCAATTCTTCGGCATCCTATAACGGAACATTCCAGTTTGACAGTGCCGGGGATTTTACCGTTATGCAAATATCGGACATTCAGGACAATGCCGATGTTGATGATACAGTTATTTCTATGATTACAAAAGCTATATCACGCTACAGCCCGGACCTTGTTATTTTAACCGGTGATAATGTTTCAGGCAGTATGCTTCAGTCTTCGGTTGAAAGTTCAATTGACGAATTCCTTGCACCACTGATTAACACCGGGACAAAATTTGCTGTTACTTTCGGGAATCATGATGCTCAGGGAATTGCGCCTTCAAAAGATACTCAATATAATTATTATATTTCTCATGGCGGCAGTTGTGCCGTTGATTTTGATGTCGATTCATTAACGGGTGCCGGCAACGGTGTTATACCCATATATCCTTACGG
>Ga0116170_10004929_pt1 | contig 12082 bp, 11 predicted proteins | sample AD_JPNHW1_MetaG_FD_89797 | JGI IMG/M metagenome (GOLD analysis project Ga0116170, IMG submission 89797) | Active sludge microbial communities of municipal wastewater-treating anaerobic digesters from Japan - AD_JPNHW1_MetaG | ecosystem: Engineered > Bioreactor > Anaerobic > Digestate | place... | reverse complement strand
ACGGTCGGGTTATCGGAAACTTTATTATTCAGGCCCTCCGTAATGAAGATATAACAATTTATGGTGACGGATCTCACACAAGAAGTTTCTGTTTCGTTGCCGATATGGTTGATGCGATAGTTAAATTTATGGATCTGGGTGATGAAGTTATCGGGCCGGTAAACATTGGTCATACTCAGGAAATCTCAATGAATGAACTTGCAGAAAAAATAATAGCTCTTTCAGATTCAAAGAGCAGAATCAGATACATGCCGCTTCCTGAAAATGATCCGCAAAGAAGAAAGCCGGATACTGCGCTGATAGAAAAGCTTGTCAAATGGAAACCGGAAACACCGCTTGAAGCTGGTCTTGCGCAGACGATTAAATATTTCAAGGAGATGAACAATTGAAACTCTCGATCCTTGTTCCTGTCTACAACGAGGAAAATACTGTGGAAAAGCTTGTAGATAAGCTTCTTGAAATAAAAGGTTCAGGTGTAATTGAAGATGTCGAGATAATTGCTGTTGATGACTGCTCCAAGGATAATACTCTGAAAATACTTGAAGATCTGGAGAAGAAGGGTTTTATCAGACTCTTGAAACATGAAGTTAATATGGGTAAAGGTGCGGCGATAAGGACTGCGATCGGTGCGGCAACAGGTGATTATATAATATTTCAGGATGCCGATCTTGAGTACGATCCTGCTGATATTGTCAGGATGGCTGAAGAGATCATTGAAAAAGAGCTCGACATTCTCTATGGCAGTAGATTTTATGGAAAAGAAACAAGTCCGCTCGGCAGATTTCATTTTTTTGTGAACGGAGGGCTTACCACTTTATCTAATGTTTTTACAGGCTTGAAGCTTACAGATATGGAAACATGCTATAAAATGTTCAGAACACAAGTGATAAAAAAGATAGAAATTGAAGAGAACAGGTTCGGTATTGAGCCTGAAATAACTGCAAAAGCAGCTCGGCTTGTCGCTGAAGAAAATCTGAAAATTGCTGAAATTCCGATAAGTTATAACCCAAGAAGACATGATGAAGGCAAGAAGATCGGCATAAAGGACGGTTTTCGCGCTGTTTACATTATTTTAAAATACGGATTACAGAAGTAATCTATTTACAAGTAATATACGGAGGTTGATATATTCTTTGCAAAGTTTGTTCAATCGGAGGCTATTATGAAAAACGGTATATTGTTTTCGGAAAAGCAGAAGTTCACTCAGTGGTGGATATGGCTTATTATCATTGGTTTTGATGCTGCTTATTTTTTTGTAATTTTCCAGCAGGTTTTTTTTGGTGTCCAGTTCGGGAGAAAACCGGCAAATAATACTGTTCTTCTTCTTTCATGTGCTGTCATGCTTATTATTACGGCAATTTTCTTCTTTTTCCGTCTGGAAACTGAGATAGATTCATATGGCATTCATGTGCGGTTTTTTCCGTTCCAGCTTTCATTCAGGCATTATCCGTGGGACAAAATAAGGAACTGTTATGTCAGGAAGTATAAGCCGATTAAGGAGTACGGCGGATGGGGAATTAGAGGTCTCGGTGATAACAGAGCTTTGAACATGAAAGGCAATATGGGCATCCAGATCGAATTCATCGATGGAAAAAGACTGCTTATCGGCACAGGCAGATTCGATGAAGTCTCAAAAATTCTCATAGGTCTTAAATAGCTTTTTTCGAATTGCTTTTTTCAGCTGAATTTGATAGTCTCAATTGTTTTTAACTTTTAACAGGAGATGATTATGAACCAGAAAGTACAGTCAGTTCTTAATTTATTTGATGAGATCAACAAAGTTCCCAGAAAAAGCAAACATGAAGAGAAAATAAGCAAGTGGCTTGTATCATGGGCGGAAAATAACGGCTTTATTGCTGAAACTGATGAAGTGATGAATGTTCTTATCAAAGTTCCTGCAACTCCGGGATATGAAAATAAGCCGGTTGTAGTATTTCAGGGTCATATGGATATGGTTTGTGAAAAAACTCCGGAAAGTAAGCATGATTTCTCAAAAGATCCTATAAAACATGTTATAGACGGTGAATGGCTCAAGGCGGACGGGACTACTCTTGGCGCAGATAACGGCATTGCACTTGCACTTTCTATGATTCTGGCTACAGATAAAACAATTGTCCATCCTCCGCTTGAACTTCTTTTCACAGTTGATGAAGAAACAGGACTTACCGGTGCCAACTACCTCAAACCGGGCTGGCTTAAGGGAAAGATACTTCTCAACCTCGACAGCGAAGATGAAGGTGTCTTCACAGTTGGATGTGCAGGCGGAAGGGACACAAAGATCGAGTTCAAACCCGAGTGGAAACCGTACTGTGCGGATAGAGTTGTCATGGAGCTCAAAGTTTCAGGACTTTCGGGCGGACACAGCGGTGTCGATATTAAGCTCCAGAAAGGCAATGCAAATCAGATACTTGCAAGAGTTCTTGATTTTATGACCGATGTTACACCTGTAAAAATAGGCGATATAAGCGGCGGAAGTGCTCACAATGCTATTCCAAGAGATGCGGTGTGTGTTATCGGTGTCAGAAAGGATGATGTAGAGAAAGTTAAGAAAATAGTTTCTGAAACAGGTTCGAAGATCAAGGCTGAATTCAAAAAGACAGATTCAGGCATGTCAATAACTTTGAAGGAAAAAAATGATTTCGAAGGTCTGATGATGACAACTGGTGACAGCATGAAGTTTATAAATATGATGATGTCAATGCCTCATGGTGTTGCAGCGATGAGCAGTGATATAGAAGGACTTGTAGAAACATCAAGCAACTTCGCAACAATAAAGAATAAGGACGGTGTTATATCTATACTTTCAAGCCAGCGCAGTTCTGTAATGAACCGTCTGGACTGGCTGACAAGAAAAGTTGAGAAAAGTGCTTTTGTTGCAGGGGCTGTTGCGACAAGCGGAAACGGATATCCGAGCTGGGAACCAGATATGACCAGCCGTCTTCTTGCAAAATGTGTTGCGACATATGAAAAAATGTATAAGGTCAAACCTGTTGTTGAAGTGATTCATGCAGGACTCGAATGCGGAATAATCGGTTCAAAAAATGAAGGGATGGATATGATTTCATATGGTCCGACAATAAAGAATCCGCACAGTCCTGACGAGAAGATGTTTGTTCCGAGTCTTGAAAAAATATGGAATCTGACAGTTGAACTTTTAAAAAGTTACTGTCAGGAGTAAAAAATGAAAAAGCTTGTTTTTATTCTGCTTTTACTCGGGTTTTCTTTTTCATGTTCATCTTCACATGAAGGTGTTGTGACAGAGGATCAGATACCTAAATTCACCAACAAAGTGCAGATGAAGCTTAATGACGGAAAGATAGAATTCCTCGGCTGGTACACAGAACCTCTTAAACCGAGACATGGCGAGAGCTTTAAGCTTGTGACATATTGGAAATTCAACGAACAGCTTGAAAAAGGATGGAACCTGTTTTTTCATTTTGAAGACAAAGACGGGAAAGAGAGATTTATTTACGATCATCAATTTCTTGAAGGAAAAGTTGAAAAGCTTGCACTCGGAAAAATTATAAAAGATACTGCTGAGATAAAAGAACTTCCGAAATTTTTTGATACTGACACAATGTTTATCCGTGGCGGTTTTTTCAAAGGCAGCCAGAGAACTATTCCCGAAAAACAGTATAATGATGGCGAAAACAGGCTTGAAATGGGTTCCGTGAAAATTACAGCTCCGAACATAATCAAGAAAAAAATGGATGTGTTCACCATTGCCGGAAATTCAAGAGATCAGTTGAAGATAGACGGAGAGTTGAAGGAAAGTTTCTGGGCTAACGCTTCGAAAGATGACAAGTTCTGGATATCGAACGGAAACGGTTTGAGTCCTGTGAAAACAACCGTTATGACGGCAATGGATCACAAGAATCTGTATTTCGCATTTGATGTGGAAGACTCGGACATTCACGCAGAGCTTACAAAAGACGATGAGCCTGTTTATGATAAGGATGATGTCGTTGAAATAATGATAGATCCAAGAGGCGAGGGCAAGATTTATTACGAGATTCAAGTCTCTGCCGGAGGTGTGAAGTTCGATTCAAAATTCAACGGCAGAAGAAAGAACCGTGACGACAGTTATGATTCAAAGATCAAATATGCAGTCAAACTCGACGGAAAGATAAATGATACTAAGGAGAATGACAAAGGCTGGACAGCTGAGATAGCAATTCCATGGAGCTCAATTGAGGATGCGCCTGTTAATCCTCCCAAAGACGGCGACAAATGGAAAGCTTTCATTTACAGGATTAACCGTTACACAGACAAAAAGTCGACTTCTGAAGATTTCACGGCATGGACTCCGCCTTATGCAGGTGATTTCCATAATTTAAAATTCATGGGAGAACTGGTTTTTGTTTATGAGGAAATTCTCTAATTTATTCAAACTGCTGCTTCTCTTAATTGTAAGCTTTCAATTGTCAGCACAGAATGGCGGGACATCTCTTAAAAAACAGATCATAGACGGCAGGATTGAAAAAGAAAAGGGTGAAGTGGAATATGCAGTAAAGGTGTCAAAGCAGGAGATTGAGGTAATAAAAACGATTGCCTATAATGCGCTTTTGAAGCACAGAAAGCTACAACTGCTTAATAAGTCTTCGCTTTTTCTTAAAGAACGCTGTTTTGCTTTTGACTATGAATGTAGAAAGATCTACAGCATGTCGATTGCATATCTGAAAAGTTCGCTGATAGACTCTCAAAAAGATATGGATGAACTTGAAAAACTGTTTGAAGAAAGCCATAACAGACTGAAAAAACTTGAAGAAAAGCTCGCCTATCTGGAAAAAGGTGTTGATATTGAAACATTTCCAAGTACAGGTGCGGCGGCAATACCTGAGCTCGAAAATCTTTTTGCCTGCAATTCTTTCAACGGCTGGAACACAAATAGAGGCATATTCGTTCTTCCAGGAACAAAAACAGATCTTCCGGTACAGGTGTTTGTAAAAGATGTAATAAAAATAAACGGTTCAGGTTCTGTGATGATCCTGGAAGCAGGTGATTACACACTCAATATCAGCTATGTCAAAACCCCTGATGTGACAGCAGGAGAAATAGTTCCGGCAGGAAAGAAACTGTTCACCGGAACCGCAGGAAACCCGATAGTCCCCGGCTCAGTCCTTGTATTCTTAGTCAAAAAAGGAAAATTTATAAACCCGGTATTTATGTGCAGATGAAGTCAGTGGAGAGAGTAGGCAATGAAAAAATTAAATGATATTATGGTGAAAAGAGCTTACTATGAGTAAATTCAACTTTTTTATTAGTAGTGTGCAACAGGAATTTAAGCACGAACGGTTGAGATTGTTTGATTATATTCAGTCTGACGCTTTGTTGAGTGAATACTTTACCCCGATAATGTTTGAAAAGCTTCCGGCAGCAAGTCAATCTCCTAATAAGGTTTATATTGATGAAGTAAAACGCTCTCATGTTTATTTGGTCATACTCGGTTCGGAATACGGATATGAAAATGTAAACGGTATAGCTCCTACAGAACTTGAATACGAATGTGCAAAAGAGAATCATCTTTACAAAATCGCTTTAATCAAGGGAGACAATTTAATTGAACGCCATAAAAAGGAAAAGGTTTTTATCAAAAAAATACAGGGAGAGCTCACTTACAGACGGTTTGATAATGTAGAAGTATTAATTTCTTCGGTTTATGCTGCTTTAGTTGAGTTTCTTAAGCAGAAAGGAATTATACAAACTAAAACTTTTGATGAAAAATTTCATCCTACAGCGACTATTGATGATATAGATGCTCAGAAAATCAACAATTTTCTTGCGTTGGCAAACTTCAAAAGAGGATTTCCTTTGCAACCAGGTACGCCGTCTGAAAAAGTCCTGACTCATCTTCGACTTCTTGATAATAATAAACTTTGTAATAGTGCCTTGTTAGCATTCGGGAAACAACCTCAGCGATTTTTTCCGACTGCTGTTATTAAATGTGCTCTATTTTATGGAAATAAAGTAGAAAAGCCGATTGAAGACCACAAAATATTTGAAGAAGATGTTTTTTCTCAGGTTGATCAGGCAGTAAGTTTTGTGTTGTCTAAAATAAAATTATCGGTTGGTTTGCGAGAAAAGAGTGTTCAAGCATCACTAAAATATGAAATTCCTCGTTCTGTAATTGCAGAAGCCATTGTTAATGCTGTTGCTCACAGAGACTACAACAGCAACGGAAGTGTTCAGGTTATGCTGTTTGCAAATCGATTGGAAGTGTTCAATCCCGGACGGTTGACTTCGGAACTGTCACCCGCAAAAATAAAATCTGACCACGGATCTTATCCGACAAATCCCAGATTGGCAGAACCGATGTATCAGGCAGGATACATCGAACGGTTCGGCACAGGCTTGAGCGAAATTATTAAACTATCTTTGGAGTCCGGACTTCCAGAGCCTGAATTTGATTTTTCAGAAGGATTCAAAGTAATCATTTGGAGATCTCAAAAAAGAAGTGACCAAGTTAGTGACCAAGTTAGTGACCAAGTTAGTGACCAAGTTAGTGACCAAGTTAGTGACCAAGTTAGTGACCAAGTTAGTGAAAAATTAATAAAAGTGTTATCGGCAATATCCGGTGAAATGAGCAGCGGAGAGATTCGTAAAACAATAGGAGCAAAAAATTTAACTTATTTCAGGAAAAACTTTCTAGACAAACTGATCGCTTTGGAGTTAATTGAAATGACGATACCCAAAACGCCTAATCATCCAAGTCAGAAATACCGTTTAACGACTAAGGGATTGGCTTTGGTAAGCACAAAAAAAAGCGCAAATAAACAAAACCCTAGCAGGAGACCAAAACAATGAAAAAAAGAAATGAGATCGATGCGAAGTTTATGTGGAAGCCGGAGCATATTTATGATTCGGAAGAGGCTGTTCAGGAAGATTTTCTTATTGTGGGGACTGCGGCTGACGAAATGCCGAGGTTCAAAGGTCATTTGAATGATCGTGATTCTCTGCTTGCGGCGCTGAAGATGTCGACCGATGCGATGAGGCGGATAATGAAGCTGGAAAGTTATGCGAGTCGCAACAAGGATGTTGATATGACTGTCGGAAAGTGGCAGGAGCTTGCAGGGATGGTCGTGTCTGTGCAGACAGGTCTTGCGAGTGCATCATCCTTCATGGAGCCTGAGCTTCTTTCATACAGCGAAGAGCTTTTGAGAAGTTTCAGGGACGATCCCGATTTTGCAGTCTATACAAGATATTTTGATGCTTTGCTTCGGAACAAGCCGCATACTTTGTCAGATAAAGAAGAGATGATAATGGCTCAGTTCAGCGGAATTTCGCTTGCAGAATATGAGACTTACAGCACTTTTTCATCGACCGATATGAAATTTGGAAAAGCGGTGATCGAAGGTGAAGAGATCGAGATAAACATGCCGGTCTATGCAAAATACCGTACCAGTGACGACCGTGACATCAGAAAAAAAGTTTTTGATTCTTTCTGGGCTAGCTATGACGGATACAAAAACTCGATCACCAAGATGCTCCATTACCAGATAAAATATTACACAACGGTTTCAAAGATCCGGAATTACCACGATGCACTTGAAGCCGAAATGAACGCAAATGAGCTTCCTTATGATTTTTTCTATACTCTGCGGGATAATATCAGAGCGATACTTCCTTCGCTTCACGAATATCTTGCACTTAAAAAAGAAGTTCTCAATATTCCCGATCAGGGTTATCACGATGTCTATGCAAAGATGGTTACAGGAGCAAGCAAAAGGAAATTTGAGTACAATGATGCAGTTAAGATAATAAACGAAGCGATGAAACCGATGACAGAAGAATATAGAACCGTTCTTGCAAAAAGCATGGATCCGGCAAACGGCTGGGTTGATATTTATCCCAATCAGGGTAAACGGAGCGGAGCATATATGTCAGGTGAAGCCTATGACACACATCCTTTCGTTCTGCTCAATCATATTGATGATTACAATTCGGCATCGACTCTTGCCCACGAAATGGGTCATGCGATGCATTCATACTATTCAAACGGCAATCAGCCTTTTGAAAAATCGCAGTACACCATATTTGTCGCTGAAGTTGCAAGCACATTCAACGAGATAATGCTGATAAACCATCTTCTTGACACAACTGAGGATAAGGAAGAGAAAAAATTTCTTCTCAATCACTTCATCGAAATGATCCGTTCAACTGTTTTCAGACAGATGCAGTTTGCTGAATTCGAAGATGCTCTTTACAAAAAAGTTGAGTCGGGAGAAGCACTTACACCGGATTTTCTCAATGAGTTGTACGGAAATACTTTAAGCCGTTATTACGGTGAAGAGTACGGACTGATGACAATCGACCCGCTTTACAAGAACGAATGGGCGTTTGTTCCTCATTTCTATTACAACTACTATGTTTATAAATATGTTGTGGGATTTATCGGTGCGCTTTCACTCGCAGAAAGTGTCAGAAGCGGAGCAGTTCCCGCAAGTCAGTACATTAACGGATTCCTCAAAGCCGGAACATCAAAACCGCCAGTTGAAATTCTCAAAGATGCCGGAGTTGACATGACTTCCATCGCTCCGTATAAACTCATCGAAAAAGTATTCATTGAAAAACTCAAAGCGCTCAAAGAACTTCTATAGTTAGATCAGCATCTTACCCGAAAATATACCCATAAATACCTAAAAAGTTGTCACCGTCAGTGAAGTCGGACAAATTGTACGAATTCTGAAAACAACATAATAATTTGCCATTACATTCTGAGAATAGTATAATAATTTTGGATTTTACTCTTGGGTGAGATAAAAATGATCGGGAGATATCTAGGCGAAGAAATAAAGAAAAAGATGTTCAAGGGAAAAGTAATTGTAGTAATGGGGGCGAGACAGGTCGGGAAATCCACTCTGGTTGATATGGTGCTTGAGGGTTTCAGAGATAACTACAAAATACTGAAACTTAATGGTGATGATTCTGATACAAGAACAATTTTTGAAAATCCGACTTCAACAAAGATCAGAAATATTATTAGCGGGCATAAGATTGTTTCTATTGATGAGGCACAAAGAGTTCCTGAGATCGGACTTGTTCTGAAAATAATGATTGATAACTTCAATGACATTCAGGTGATAGCAACAGGTTCATCATCTTTTGAACTTTCGGGAAAGATCAATGAACCTCTTACCGGAAGAAAATTTGAATATACTCTTTTTCCGCTCTCTTTTGAAGAAATGGTCAGGCACACTAACTATCTTGAAGAAAAAAGAATGTTTGAACAGCGGCTTATTTTCGGTTCATATCCTGATATTGTGAATAACATTAACGATGCAGGAGATCTTCTGAAATGGCTAACAGGAAGCTATCTTTTCAAAGACATAATGACTCTTGAAAATATTCAGAAACCGGTTCTGCTCGAAAAAATAATTAAAGCTCTTGCTCTTCAGGTCGGCAGTGAAGTAAACTATAACGAAATTGCTCAGCTTGTAAGTGCAGACAACGCAACTGTTGAAAAATATATCGACCTTCTTGAAAGGGCATTCATTGTTTTCAAACTTCCTGCACTTGCCGGAAATGTGAGAAATGAAATTAAGAAAGGTAAAAAAATATATTTTGTTGATAATGGGATAAGAAATGCTGTGATCGGTAATTTTAATGCGGTACATTCGAGAACTGACACAGGTGCGCTTTTTGAAAATTTTATAATATCTGAAAGAAGAAAATACTTAAATTACAGAAGAAAAAATGTCTCAAGCTATTTCTGGAGAACTACTCAGCAGCAGGAAATCGACTACATTGAAGAAGGATCGGGTGATTATAGTGCATACGAATTCAAATGGAATCCTAGAAAAAGAGTTGTAATATCAAAAACTTTCTTATCAAATTATCAGGTTGTAAAAGAGAAAGTGATAAATCCTGAAAATTTTGACAGCTTTCTGGTTGATGAACAGCCTGAATAGTTTCTTACTCGCAAACATACCCGTAAATACCCGAAAAATGGATCCTGCTGTTATTCGGGTATGTTTCGGTATCCGCAGGATTTTGGTTGACAAAAGGTGAATTCGGCATAAATTGGCGGTGTTTATGTTTCTTTTGAAGGAGGGATCTATGCGTGCCGAGAGATCATTCAAAAGACTTCCAGAGGATAGGGTTTAGAGAGTCAGTTTTCTGATAATTCCGATCTTCCGGGATCTTTTTAAGTAAATAATCATTAAATATTTATTTTTTGGAGATATATTTGTCATGGATCTTATAAATATAGGTTTCAATGAATATTTCAGGGCACTTTTTGAGGAATTCAGAAACAAAGGGTTTGTGCCTGCAAGAGTTATAAATGAACAGAAGGAGCTTTACACGGTTTTAACTGAAAACGGGGAAATTCATGCCCGTGTTTCAGGAAAGTTCATGCATCAGGCAGTTGTGAGATCTGATTATCCTGCTGTGGGTGACTGGGTTGCGGTCACACATGAGGGGGATCTTGCGATAATCCATTCAGTAATTGACCGTAAAAGCAGTTTTTCACGCAATGTGTCAGGATCAAATAAAAGAAAAAGCGGCGGGATCACAGAAGAACAGGTTGTTGCCGCAAATATTGATACGGTTTTCATCGTGACCGGACTTGATGAAAATTACAATCTGCGGCGTATAGAGCGGTATCTTACCCTTGCATGGAACAGCGGAGCGTCACCGGTAATAGTGCTGAACAAGTCTGATCTTTGCGAATATCCGGAGGAAGCAGTTTCTGAAGTGGAAAACATCGCTCCCGGTGTGCCTGTTCATGCGGTCTGTGCAAAAGATCACTATCCGGAAAAGCTTGAGCCGTATCTGAAAAAGGGCAAAACTGTCGCATTGCTCGGATCTTCTGGAGTCGGCAAATCGACAATTGTAAATGCTCTACTCGGGAAAGACATCCAGTCGGTCAATGAGATCAGCGATTCGGTCAATAAAGGCCGACATACCACAACTTCAAGACAGCTTTTTCTGATGGATAACGGAGCTATGCTCATTGATACTCCCGGAATGCGTGAAATTCAGTTCTGGGGAGAAGAAGAAAGCATTTCGGCAGTTTTTGAAGATATCGAACAGCTGATATCATTGTGTAAATTTAAAGACTGTTCGCATAACGGAGAGCCGGGATGTGCAGTTTCCGCCGCACTTGAGTCGGGAGATCTCGATCACGGAAGATACAGGAACTATCTTTCACTGCAGACCGAACATGCAAGACTGGAAGAGCGGAAAGTGAAATCGATACAGCAGATCAAAAAAGAATGGGAAAAGGAGATCGCAAAGAAAGTCAAAGAGATAAGCAAAAGAGACAAACGGAAATACGGACGGTGACCAATATAGACATAACTTTATCTTGATATTTATATCTATGTATGTATGATTCTTTATGTGTTTGTGTGTTTTTTTATGGAGGCAATTATGCTAAACCAGAAAGAGTATGTTTTGAAAAATTTCAATTTTGACAAAGAAATGGTTGAAACTATTAAGAAATTGGGTGTTAAAAACCTGAGCGATTTTGTCAGAACAGCGGTTAATGATAAAATCCGCGAAATTCAGTTGCAAGCTTTAAAAGAACATTACCAGTCAAGTGATATGGCTGAAATGGCGGATGATTTTGACTGCACAACCGGTGATGGACTTTAAACTTATGAGGTTTTGATATGATACTCAAGAAAGGTGCTATCGTTCTTTTGTCTCTTGATCCGGTAAAAGGATCAGAAATTGCAAAAACCCGTCCTGCCGTTGTTGTGAGCAATGATGTCTGCAATGAATATTCGCCAGTGATTACGATTGTTCCGTGTTCCTCAAAACTTGACAAAGTCTATGTCACGGAAGTTTTAATTAAAGAAAGTCTCGATAAACCGAGTAAAGCATGTGCCGATCAAATAAGAACAGTTGATAAGTCCAGAGTAGTCAGAATACTTGGCGAAGTCTCAACAACCATAATGAAACAGATCGAAAATGCCATAATGATCCATCTGGATATAAGGTGAAGATAATTCAAAAATCGCAATCGTATTATGTGAGTAATTATTCAGTCAGAGCATAAGTTGCAAAGCTTGCAAGCCAGTGTTCTCCGCCGTAGCCTGTTTTATCCATGCCGTTGAGTCCGGCGTTCAAATGAATT
>Ga0116170_10004928_pt1 | contig 12085 bp, 7 predicted proteins | sample AD_JPNHW1_MetaG_FD_89797 | JGI IMG/M metagenome (GOLD analysis project Ga0116170, IMG submission 89797) | Active sludge microbial communities of municipal wastewater-treating anaerobic digesters from Japan - AD_JPNHW1_MetaG | ecosystem: Engineered > Bioreactor > Anaerobic > Digestate | place... | reverse complement strand
CGCACTTTCAGTAATTCAGCCGGGATATCATGACCGTCTGCGAATAAAACTTCACCGGCACTGTCGATTTCCCAACCCTTTTCCGTGAACCAGCTGATTGCATCCCCGATAGAACGCCACCGGGTGCTGCATGATGTTTGTGCAACCAGCCGCTGGGCGATTTCTGCCATTTGGATAAGCTGGTCCCACCTGACTTTATTCTGCGCAGTCGAACCCCAGAATCCTGCTGCGTGAGATTTATAAATCCGGATTTTATCGGCAAGATAAGCAACGAGTTCTGCATCGTTCTTGCAGGGCTGGATAGTCTTCAATTCCTTGTTGAAAAGTTCCGCTTCTATCGTGCGGGAGGCATAGGTTAGTTCGGTGAGGGCAATACCGGAAGCCCAGAAGCGCAGCGGGGTCCTCTTCTCCGCTTCGATCGCCAGCTTCTCAAACGAGGGGATGTAATCGATCCGTTTCATACACTCGCTCAAGAGATTAAGTGCCTTCTCCCGCTGGAGATCGTTGGAGATGATGAAGGAGGTATCCTGCCCGGGATCTACCGGGGATTTCTTTACCGTGTCAGTGCAGAGGAGAACTGCAAGCGCCTGAATCTGCCATTCGTCATTTTTTCCAGCATGGGGTTCAGGGAGGCCGAATTCCTGTAAAATTCTCCGGCAAAAGATCCCGAAACGCTCCGGGTCTTTCAGATCAGTAATCGCATCGCTGTTGCCCGAGAGCATGGCCAGAATACAATTATTGTCGCAGGAGTCCCGATCGGTTACATTCTGCCAGGTGGAGAGGGGTTTTTCCAGTTGTGTCCGGGTAAATGCCGGTAATGAATCTCCGAGTTCATGGATTTTCGCCGGGTTGACACCATAATCGAGAAGGGCTTCCTCAAGGGATTGTTCCCGTACGTTATTTTCTCCCGCTCGTATCTCGAATACCTTGAAGTACGTGATTTCGCTGCGGCCCCTCGGCAGCCAGATTATCCGGCGTTTATCTTCGTGAGATTCTGCATGAAATCGTTCCCTCAGCTGCAATTCAGAGATTTCTTCGGCCCAGAGCTCGATCTTGGTATCTTCCTGGACCGCTGCAAGGAGGTCTTTCCAGACCCGGTGAGGATCGCACCAGACGATATAGGGGGAGGTGTGACCTGAGCGGCTGAATGCACCATTGATTTGCTCAGTGAGCCACTGACGGAAGCTGTCGGGTGCCGTGGACATAAATGAAATTTACTCTCCTAATGTTGTTCTTTTTCATTTGCGGGAATTAAAATGTATACAATTTTTTTCAGCTCCCTTGATGGGATTGGATTATCTGAATCGCCAAATTTATCGTTGATAGGTATGAGTAGAAAATCCATTCGAGATAGACATCCTGATCATATTCTGTTTTTTGACCGGGTTTGTGATGTCTAATACCGAACTCATTTGCGATATGAAATAATTCGCCCTCGTCCTTTCTTAAGGGGAGTTTTCTTATTTCGGGTCGTAAAAATTCCAGAACATCCGCGAGAATTCTGACTGCTTCTTTTTTCTCTTCTGTGGACGCCCTGTGCCTTCGAAATTTTAGGACGGCGTATTTTACTTTTTCATTGACATTCTTTGGATCATATTCTGGGATTTCTGTTGCGAGAAGTTCATGAAGGCCAGGGCCGCCTTTCAAAAGGATCTCCCCGTCCGGAGATAATTCATATCCTTCGGTATAATCATTCAACTGAGGATTAATCTGATTTAGAAATTCTGATTGGCCAGTTTTCTTATCAAAGGTTGAATAATGCCACCCACAATTCCCGTATTGATGATATGACCCACCTATTGGCTTTGATATTAAATCAAAGACTAATTCAATTATATCGAAAAGATCCTCCTCGGAATAATTTACAATTTTTTCCTCAATAGGCCAAAGACCGGATTTCCTCAATTTTCTGAAAACATACATTTCTGTATCTCTTCCGGTGATTCCTGGCACAAAACCGGCATCGACACAATTGTAACCAAGTGCTTCCTGAAAATAAAATTGATCTTGAAGATCTCGATATATGCCCAAAAATAACCGCTTCAGCATTTCCAAATTAATTTTTTGTATCTCCCTGTTTTTCCCGGTTCTCACCGAGTAATATTTCCTCTCGTCGGTCACTCCCACCACCCGCACTTCGGCAGCTTACCCTCCCGGCACCACCGGCGCTCATCCGCCCGCCACTCAGCCCGGTCTGCAATAGCCTTCTCCACATCCTTCTTCGCAATCACTTCAGCTGCGAGCAGCCCGGCTTTCTGCAGCGGAGAAATATTCACCCGCACCCCGTCATTGATATCCGGATCGTACCGTTTTTCCTGAGCATAGAACTCATCACCGGTTTTCGGCTGCGGAGATTTCCCATCGCGGGACGTCCATTTGTCGAGAGGTCCTGTCTTCACGATCTCTCGCAATGCCGCTGAATCAAACCCGGTATCGGCAACGTCCTGCAACACCTGGGCGAAGTCTTTCAATTCGGCAATCCAGTTATCGAGCTGAACCTTCCGGCTTGCCTGATCCCCGGTCAGCTCTTTCCGTACTTCTAGTGCCCTGAGTTCCGTTCCGTACCGGTTGATCAAATCCCCGACGTAATGCGTTCTGATCTTATGCAGGATATCGGAATCGATCTTATGGTAATAGACCAGACAGGAGAATGCAGGCTCCCTCCGTGATCCCCGACCTTTTCCTTTCCCGGCACCTGTACCCGAGGGGTTACTGGACAGTTGCCATGCGATCGGGCGCTTCTTGAATTGCGAAATATGGTGCTTGAAGAACTCCCCTGCGAGCCATCGTTCGAGCGGAATCCCGACAACCTCTTCAAACTCTTTCTCGATCTCGTGCACCTTTCCGCCAGGGAATTCTGCGGCAATGCGATCCCTGACCTGTTGGAGCAGCGTCGGGTGAATAAGTCCGCTTGTGATTGGCATAATTCCGTCAGCATCCACCCATTCCGGCACTGATGCATTAGTTTCTATCTGCTTAGGCCAGCGATGGCCGAGTAACCGAAGCACCATAACTGTAAAAAGATCCTCAATATAGTGTTTTTCTTCAGGGATGCATCGCCAACCTTCTTTTTCAATCCCTTTCTTTAGAAGCCAGTATATGGAGATTGGATGATGTTTTAACTCTTTTGAGAATTGTTCTATTGATGTTTCAGGTTGTTGAGAAATTCCACTTATGATAGGGCCTATATTTTCATTTTTATCATCGGTGGGACATCCATCTATCAATTGATTATCATCTACTTCTATTGAAATAGAATTCTTTTGGTAAATTATTGACAACTTATTCGAAATGGCTTGAATATCGTTTTCACTAGAAGTAACATTTGAGAAATTTGAAAAAATATCAGCAAAACCTAATTTTCCCCATTGTAGAAATTCGTTAGTAATTGGCGGAAGTGAAGAGTTATTTTTTAACAATGAGAACGAATGGAAATCTCTCATATATTTATTTTTTAAGGAGGGATCAATACCCGTTCCTTTAAAAACAGATTCATCAATAATTTCTTGAAATACGGATAGATATAATGAAAAAGTATAGGATTCTATTATTTTGTTTTTTACATAAATTTGCAATGAATTACAATTTGTTAAGGATTCCGCGACAAAAAGTCTTGAAATTGGAACCGCTGCATCCATCCTCTTTGCGATCTCAACCGAACAAGATGCTAATAAGGATAATTTTGCAACTATATCTTTTTTGCATAACGGTAGTCGCTTTAAATCATTTGTTTTAATACTAATTGTAGGGTTTATTGCATAAATCATTTGAACTGCATATGCAGAATTAACGAAAGCTAGTATCCAAAATAAGTCGTGTGAATTATGCGGTATTATAACGGGTCCAGTACAATCCCAAATCGAACCCGCCTCCATATATCGTGCTCTTAACCGAGTGCTCACCGAGGAATATGTGATACCGGGTTTTCCCCATAAATGTATTCCAGCGGAACGAAAAGTTCGAGATGACCGCATTCGGAGCATTCCTTTTTCAGATACATCTATCGAGAAATCATTGTTCCCGTACCACGGTATGGATCTACCACCATTCATATAGGGATTAAAGCCTGAGCGAATTTCCCACCAATTTTTTACAAATCTTGCATTATTTCCAGTAACCATCCCCGCAGGAAGGTCGGCGATATTCTCAAGCTTGACACAAGAAAATTCATTTAATTCCGATATATGCAAACGATAAACGATCGGGTGTCCTGGCACTCTTAAAAAATCTGCCCAACTTCTTTCTGATGTAAAGAAATGTGATTTTCCGTTGGTTAAGCAAAATAATCTTAAGGAAGTTTCCTTTTTCATTTCGGCAGTAAGGTCAACAAAAAGTCCTTTACGTCCTTTTGAAGAACGATGTAATATTAAAAGAATGACATTGACAATTATTCCCGTTATTTCAGAAAATGCGTATGGGCCGAGGTGAATGAAAAGGTAAGGATCAGTTTCATTATATAAATGATTTCTTAAGTTAAGGTGCCTCTCAAGGTACATGAAACTTTGTTGGGATACTAATGCAACAAGGCCTTCTTTTTGAGATAATTTTAAACAACGTTCAATGAAAACTGTATACAAATCTTGGCTCGATTTTGGATAATTACAATAAATATATTCTTTCATTGCATTTCCAAAACTTGAGCAGTGCATATACGGCGGATTCGCAGCTACTACATCATAACGCCGAGCGAGCAGATCAAATAATGCAAGCCCTTTCACTGCTGATTGAGAGAAAAACACCTCGGTAGGTAATGCTTTCTGTGCCTCGTTCTGGAAGTGAGTTTTAAGCCGTTTCATTACCTGCTGTTTCCAGCGAGGGAAGTTAACTCTCTCAACAACTTCGCCGGATTGTGAATCAAACCTCTGCTGTTTTGCCTGCTCTTTGAGTACTTTAAGTTCTTTCTCGACCGGCTCCTCAATCTGCACAAGTGATCCAATTTCATGAACATTTTGCAATCCCTCAAAAACGGTGAGGAGAGCAGGGCGAAGTGGGATGTCCTCCGGATACTTACTCAAAAATGCATCGAGATGATCCTTACCTTTCGGGAGCCGGATATTTGTTGCGATGATGTGGTCGTGGTATTCGGAGAGGCCCTCTCCGGTTAATGGTTTCTTTGTTTTCGTAAAAACCATTTCAGCTGCCTTCATCCAGAGCACTGCCTTCGTGATCTGGACAGCCCGTTCATCGATATCGATTCCAAAGAGGTTATTGTTTAGAATGGACTGGCAGATCGCTTCCGGCTCTCTGATTTCCCCCTCCTCCTCATACATCGCATATAGGAGATCGAATGCTTCGATAAGGAAATGTCCGGAACCACACGCTGGGTCAAGGAAGGTAAGTTCTGTAACTATTTTATTCTCATTGGGTGCTTGGTCTGGGTTCTTGATGTAGTACTCCCATGATTTTCCGAGCTGCGAATCTGAATGCATCCCCATCCAAATTGTTCCAAGTGAATTCTGTACAAGGAATTTTACCATATAGGGTTCAGTATAAAGTTGTGTAACTGGAATTATATCCGGACCTTCTAGTTTTGCCCATCTATTCGAACGGACCCAATCGAATATCCGATCCTTCTCCTCCGAATTCCAGTACTGGTATGCCCAGCCGAATGCATCCGGTGCGGTGAAGACTTCATCAGTCGCTCTCCCGCCATTGGCCGGGGCCGAACCGGAGAGCAGGGCAATGCAGTACTTCAGTGCGACCACGGAAGGCCGGAGAGCGACAGCCGGTGAATCTGGTGCAAAAAGATCGGGGAGCTCTTGGGAGCGCTCCTGGAATTCTTCCGACAGCATCGCGAAGAGCCCGTCATCCTCATCAGTGCACTGCTTGGGATTTGTTTGTGCAAACCGGTCATGCACCATCGATCGCCCATGATACACTTCCTCTTGAAGAATCACCGGATCGATGATCCCCCGGGCTTCCATGCAGCGCAGGGCGAAGAGCCGGTTGGCCCATGAATACGCGGACTCACGGATAAACTCGGCGACTGCGTCCGACTGTGACACTCCCGCGTCGCTGCGGAGTGCCAGGTATGCATCGATCAGCTCCCGGGCCTTCCGGTCCACGGAAGACAGGTTCGGCATCTCACTGATCGGTTTTACAGGCCGGTCCCGCCAGATCCCGATCTGGTTCAACCTGCGTTCAAGATCCCCGGCATTCCAGGTTCCGTCTTCTGTATAAGAGCCTTCGAGTGTATGCCGGAGCTCAAGTGAGAGGGCCCGGAGTATCTTCTTGAGGGGTGCGTCCATATTCTTCCCCGTTTACTCAAGTTCTACGGTCTTGTTCTGACCCAGGGCCGTTTTCACTTTCTTATCGAGCGAGTCCCGGAACGAATTCCATTCCATCTCGGTCTTTATCGTCTGGGTCTTGCCGGACGCCACAATCTTGATCCGCTCCTTCTGCCGCTTCTCCGCTGCAACCGGTGGCTTGATCTTTGCAATCTCATCCTGAACGGTAGAGATCAATTGCGCAATACGCCGTTTCACTTGTTCGACGTTGTTGATGGTCGCCGCAATACCGGTACCCGCATCCAGCTCCGTTTTCAGGTTTTCGAGCGTCTTCTTCGCACCGTTCTCGTGATACTTTCCTGGCATATCAGCATTGGTAAACAGCTGCTGGATTGTCTGCTCGGCAGCGGTGATCTCGGCATCCGCCTCTGCTTTCAGCTGGCTCACCAGTTCGGTGATCTCCATCTGGGCAGTATTCCGGGACTGCTGGAGGGTCTTCCAGACATCGTCCTGCATGATCGTTGTCTGGGCGAGTGCAGTATCCCAATTCTTCAGGAACGCTAATGCCCGGCCATTTTCATCGAGCCGGAACTGGATTGCCGTGAGTTCATGAGCGAAGTCACGCATCTCGGTAAAAGCAGTACCCCATTTTTCCGTGAATGTATGCGATGACCCGATTGCCTGGACATATCCCGGCAATTTCTCCTTCACTGCCATAATCTCGGTTATCACATGATGGGGATTGGAGAGACCAACGAACTGCTCGAATGCCTCCTTCCCCTCAGAGAAATCTTTGGAGAGGGGGAGCCTGGCTGCATTCGCCCATCGCATCGTCTCATCTGCGAGTTTTCCCTGTGCTTCTGCAAAGACCTTCATTGCATCCGAGAGTCCCTGCGGAATCTCCGGAATATTCCGTTTACCGATGAGGGCAATCAATACTTTCCGCGCATCGACGAGCACGGTCTTGTCCGTTTCGCTCTCCTCCATCTCTAGCTGGACCTTGTTGAAGTCCCGGCTGTTCTTGAGAGCATTCTGGAGCGAAGAATCCGCCGGATTGGTGAAGGGCTTCTTCTCGATAATCACCTTCATATCTCCGGACCGGACCAGTGCCGCGACACCGGCACGGATCGCTCCCTGATGCCACCCATACGGAGGGCGAGAGAATTTTTCAATCAGATCGTTTCCTAAAACACGCTCTTTGATCGACCGCTTCGAGTCCATGAACGCACTGATCTCAAACAGGAGCGGGGATTGTTTGTCGATACTCCCGGCCTTATCGTAGATCTTTATCCCCTTCATATCCGCAGTCAGGGTATGATCGCCTTTCAGGATATCGACAATAAGGTTCTGCTCTTTCTGGACACGGTACGGGACTTTTTCATACTTGGTATAAATTCCGGGCATGAACTGGGCAAGCTCCGCCCGAAGAGCCTGGGAGGGTGTCTGGTCCTTTTTCACCGCAAGAGACCGGGAGGATCCTTTGAAAATAATCTGGGCTTGGCGTAAGGACTCACTGACACTTTCCTGGATCTTATTCCGCTGTTTTTTCAATTCATTCTCTTCACGGTTCGATGCCAGCTGCTGGGCCTCGGTGGATTTGTGAGGATCACCTTTCCAGAGATCGATCACACTTTTCATCGCGATGTAATATTTGACCTGATCATCGAATTTTGGCACCGTGCCGGAGAGAACAAACAGGGTATGCTCATTCGTATGATGAGTACTATCCTCTTCGATATCTGCGATCTGTCTGCCCCCGAGTCGTTCCAGGGGCGAATAGATCTGAACCCGGATATCGCCATCCCGGGTCACTTCCTTGGTATCGTAGGTTATCCTTACCGGGCATTCCCAGCCCATGAATGGGACCGTGGAGAAATCAACAAACTTGAGATCCAGATCTTCGATTCCTTTCAGAACATCCTGCCAACGATATGAACCCATGGCCTCGATGACTTCTTCCTCAAAATTCCGGCCCTCTTTGGTCAGGAACTCATAATCATCGCCGATCCGGGCAACGATCTTGGCCTTCTGCAATTTTTCCAGTTCCGGGGTGATCTTCCGCACAATAGCGGCAACATCGTCATCGGTCCGTTCAACGAGCAGTCGTGCAAGGTTCTGCGGAGTTTTCGGGATATACCCGATTTCCCGGATAAGATATAACACCTCAGCAACCCGCCGGGTAAGCTCCGTTGCGCCAGAGACCCGCTCGGTGATCCTGCTCAGCTCTTTTCTGACATCAGGATTTACTTCACTTCCTTCAAGGTTGCCATACACCTCATCGAAGGACACCAGATCCCCAACGGGTGCCTTGAGATATTTCCGTCTGCCGTTGATGATGATATCCTGCGTGATCGCAAGAAGCGTTCGGGTTGAACCAGAGAGCTGTTCACCACGGCCACCGGCACTTCTGAGAGATTTTACAATATCCGGGATGAGATGAATATGATACGGGAAGAACGGATAGAATTTCTCGAAGCTCTCCGGAGTACAATCCGGCAGTTTTTGCAGGGTGTCCTCAAGTTGCCCCATCCCTCGCAGGACACCGGCATTTGCCTGATAAACGGACGCAATCTCTTTTTTACCGGCTACATTCTTCTTGAGAAGACGGTCTTCGAGCACACGTTCGATATTTTCCGTTGTAAGGGAGATCTTGAACCGGAACCGGGCCTCGATCTTTTTCATATCAGTCTTGAGCCCTTTCGCATTCCTGATGATCGAACTCATGTCTTCATGGGTTGTCACCGTTACCCAGATCTTCCCTTGTCCCCGTGAACCGGCTTCCTCTACAAATGCCTGGAGGAGGTGGAGCCGGTCTCCGTCGTCTCCTATCCACTGCCCAGTCTCATCCATCACCAGCATCAGCCGGCAGGGTTTCTTCTCCCTCTTCTCCTGTGCTTTGAGATCGGCAAGAAGTGTTGAAACCAGAAACTGAATGTTGAACAAATCCCCGCTCTCTGCACTTTTCAGAGCAGATTCCACTTCTTCAGCGGTGGAAAAATTATCCGGTGCTACTTCACAGACAGCAGCATACAGTTTCTTCCGGTAGAATCCGGGATTTTTCTGGATATCCTTCCATGGCTTGTTGATCAGACGTTCTGCAGCTGAATGCAGGGCATCGAGCTTTCCCATTTTGTCAAGCTCGGACTCGATGACTTTTGCAAAAATATGGTTTGAGCTGTATCCTTTGGAGATGTAATACTGGTTTAAGAGGACAAGAGGGAGGGGGGTATCCTTGCTGCCGATGAGAGTATTCAGGTTGAATGCCAGGACATTGGTGTTACACTGGGAGATACGCGAAAGATGACGAATCAGTGCATCATGGCGCTGGCTGGAGGGGGGAACACGGCTTTTGAAGCGTTCCGTTGCAGGAACTCCATCCAAGGTCCGGTTTTCAATCAGGAGAGATATGATCTTGGCGAGGTGGGATTTACCGGACCCGAAATAGCCGGAGATCCAGACCTCGGTCTCATCCGTTGCGGAGAGAATCGTATCGGTATAATGCTCAAGCACTTCCTCCAGGAGCTGCTCAAGGGCAGGAGTGACGACAAAGTTGCCAATCTCAGCTGCCAGCTTCTGATCATTCTCACGCTCTCCGACTTTGATGACCGGATCAATCTTCTCTTCGATTTTTGTCTCGAATATCTCTTTAATAAACATACAATCCCCCTAAAGGATATCTCCACGATACATGTACTCATCAGCCTGATTCAGAAATGAATAGCGGCGAGGTTCTGTCAATGTGCCCGGGATAAGAATAACGACTGGACCTTCAAGCGATTCCTGCTCTTTATCCCACAACCGCTGCATCAACATCTGCGGCCCGGTAACCGGATACAACGCTGCCATCGATTTGAGAACCACGACGGGCTTATCGGCATGCATTTCCCTGAACGCTGCCTGGATCTCTTCAGCAATTTTCGTCAGCCAGAGGTTCGCAAGTTCCTGCTCCGGATTAGAACCCGGTGCGGGATCTTCCAAAGTTTCTATGACAGTTTCGAGTCCGATATCATTGGTTGCGGCCCTGGTTATCTCCAGCAAATCGAGGTCCCTGACCATAAATTCAGTATTCAGACTTTTAATCTGTGCATCCCACTCCCTGAAAACATCCTCCTCAATATCCGGGGGATAGACAACGGCGAGGAAGGGCGCACCGGTTTTCCTGCCAATGTGATGATAACGGGTCTGGATCCAACCTACTGCTTCGCACAGATGCTTGTGCCATTCCGGCATGATGGTCATAGTTGTTCTCCGGGCATACGTACCAGTTCAAGGATTGTTGTCGGACCTGATCGTTCGAACCGTATCCATTGTTTCATCGCCATTCGGTTTAACGCATCGATAACATCGACTTCGTTCCAGAGGAAAAGCCGCCAGTCCTTCGCTGCGATCAATGCCCTGCCATCGTATCCTTCTGCCATCAGAATGCAAAGCAGGTGATAGGCAGTTTCGAGGGCTATCGATGGACGCTGAATTGATTTATTGACGGTCCCTTTCAGGATGCCGAAATCTCTAAGAGATGAAAGAATTGATTGAGCACATTTTCGTACCGTTGTTTCGCTCCACTGTTTGATTGCAGGGACCTCGGTCTCCTTTGAGACGATATAATCCTCAACCGCTTTTAGCTCCATTGCTGTTTTCTTACTACGCCACTGATCCCAAATCATTTCAGTAACGATATCATGTGCCATCCTTTCGCGGAAGGCAAAGTAAAGATACGCGAGAGTCAGGAAATTTGGTGAATTAATCCCATGGCTTGTCGAATTTGCGATATCTTGAACAACCCAGGACGGACATGAGAGGTATCGTTGATCAAAAATTCTCCAGACGTTTTCCCGGCTATAAAAAGAATTCTTATGAACAATGTTATCGATCATGACCCGGTCCATAAGATATTTTTTATCGTTATTGGTATGAGCTTCGGAAAAAATGATGAACATCTCAGGGACCATGGATCCCCGAATCAAATTTGTCGAGGAGTATTTCCCATTTGACCGGATCGGTTTGAGATCGTTCAATGAGTTTATCTGTCGTCGTTTTTGCATGGGGCTCCTCCTTCATCCAGAAAATAAAACACTTGAAATTTCGGGTTCATTTCTAATTTCATGGGATTAGCGATAACATTTGTCATTCATTCGTAAAAAGAGCCGTATTAAGAAATGATCGTTTCCCCGCTCCCTTCAGTAAAACCTAAGCCCCCCGTCTTATAGAGTACTGTTCAGCCCAAGGGCCCAAGGGCGGGAGTGAAGTATGGCAGATTTCATACAGAGTGCAAATGTCAAGAGTGCAACCCGCACCCTTGCAGAACCCATTGCGGATGTTGCGACGTTCAACACGATCGTCCAGTCGGTCATCACCGACAATCCCTTTGAGTGTGTAGCGTATATGACTGCCGGTGAGAGCCACCCCCCGGTTGAGAAGACCAAGGAGGCATACACCGCGAAGTTCGTCTATCAGGACACCGAAGCCAAGTCCGTCGGGACGGGCAGCCACAAGTTCGACACCCTGGCAAAGTTCAATGCCGGTGTGACTGCGATCCTTGCAGCCGCTGCGGTCAGCACGGCACACGGCGGCACAGTGGTCCACGATCTCGGGAAGGACGCATTCTCGGCAACCCTGCGGTGCCACGACGCCAACGGCGAGATCTACACGGTGAACTTCAGCCGCAACCGGATCACCATCACCTCATATGAGGATGATGCAATCCGCACGAATGTGGAGACCTGGGCGGACACCGTTCCGGCCCTCGCCTAGAACAGCCTGACGAACAGAGCCGGCGGGGAGAGTGGCCCCCCGGTCACCCTCTCTTTTTGGTTCTCTCGTCATTGTGGAGGACCGTTATGGAAACGGAAATTCTCGGG
>Ga0116170_10004925_pt1 | contig 12087 bp, 11 predicted proteins | sample AD_JPNHW1_MetaG_FD_89797 | JGI IMG/M metagenome (GOLD analysis project Ga0116170, IMG submission 89797) | Active sludge microbial communities of municipal wastewater-treating anaerobic digesters from Japan - AD_JPNHW1_MetaG | ecosystem: Engineered > Bioreactor > Anaerobic > Digestate | place... | reverse complement strand
CACTTCACCTTCCTTCGAAACTTGCACGATAAGGTAGGCGCCTTGTGTCAAGAACTTAGAAATTCCCGTGCTTAGTGACGCATATTGCTTTGTGTCGATCTTATTTGTCTTTGCAAAAGGACTTTCCGGCCACCATTTCAAACCTTGCGGCAATTCGATGTCCTGTATGCTGGTTTGGAAAAGCGTTTCCCTGAATTCTGCAGATGCCAGTTTTTCAGCAACTTCGCTGGGATCAAGCTGCCAGGGATCACAGCCGCGCTTCTCCCAAGTTGTAGACAATTCGTCCAGGGCAAAAGCCCAAGGATCAAAACCAGACTTTTTCAATGCTTCTGCAACCAGGGCGACATAGCCTGAATTCGCTGAGAGAAGGATTAAGTCTTCTGCTTTGCTCGGAGTCATCACATTCTCCGCTGCAACGTCGTAAGGGTATAATGCACCAAGGGGACGAAAACACTGAGACCCTAACATGGGATATGCAAGCACACTCTGCTTGACACCCCGTGGGACGCAAATCCTGAATTGATCCTCTGGCTTAAGAAAGGCGCTACATTTCTCTCCTTTTTCGTCGCACCAAATGAGCATATATCCGTCCAAAGGAAGGTCTGACCAAGACTCCGGCAAAATGGGGAACGATACTTGCAAAGAATGCAAGCCGAATGCCTGCGGTAATTTGCACGAAACGCTGCTCAAAAGCAAGAAAAGCACCAAACCGAATAGGCCGCCAATCCTTTCGAATTCGACAACTGCTTCATTCATAGAAGGATCTCCTCAGCCTATGAAACGGTTAACAATGAGCCATTCGATTCAAAATCTGTAACGATTGTTCTTTAAGAAATCGTGAGAAGATCGACAGACTTTGGAAGTATGCCGTTTCTATTCTGTCTTGCTCGTGCAGTAAACTACTAGAAACTCTCATTCTGAAACGCTCAGTTTCTGCGCTCAATGTGAAGTGAAAAGCCCTTTCCTCCAATCGGCCAACATGGCCCTTACAGGCTCCGAAGCCCAATCGGGATAGGTCCAAGGCAGAACACGGAAACTCCCCTTTTCGTAGATAAGTGTCAACTCGGCGAAGATGCCGTCGTGCAAGGCGATACGGTGGGCGCGGTCTTTGGTAGTAGCAAGAACAAAACGGCCGGGAGCAAGAAGGCCTGGGTCAAGGTTGAATCGCCGATTTCCACTTTGAGCGAAATCGGCTTCGACGGCATTGGTACGCAGTTTTATGTCAGCGAGCGTCGCCGGATCGACCAGGTTTTCAAAAAGAAGATAGAAGCGAACAATCCCCTGCCCCATTTCTCTATTATAGTAATCGGTCCAGAAAAAATCCTGAGGCGCGGTTTCTTCTTTGATCGGCCCGAACTCGGAGACCAAACGCAGTCTTACCGGTGCAAAATCCGCATCAGAACTAGCGAGCACCCCCATAACCAGAAATTCTTTGTCAAATGCTTTGTTTGTTCCCACAGTGATTGCCTTCTACCAGATTTTATCGCATACTTTAGGTCGATGAACACACGAATTATAGCCTTCTTTGCGATTCTCGTAGCTCTCTTTGGCATCGACTCCACTGTTTTTTCTCAGGTCGATGCGCCGGATGAACTTGTCACGGTCTTCAATACGACGCCACTCGAATTTGACCTCCACCAGTCAATCTATTCCAACGAAGCCCAGATCTTCACCGCCCTTTATGAAGGACTTTGTACCTACGACCCGGTATCGCTCGACCCTGTGCCTGCCGTTGCTTCGTCGTGGTCCAAGAGTTCCGATGGTAAGACCTACACATTTGTTCTGCGTCAGAGCGCGCGCTGGTCTGACGGAACGCGTGTTGTTTCACAAGATTTCAAGAATTCCTGGCTTAGACTCTTGAGTCTTAACGGCGACTACGCGACCTTTTGCGATATCATCGCAGGAGCACGCGACTTCAGGCTGGGCATTACGAAGGATCCAGGGACCGTCGGCATTGAAACCCTCGACGACCACACGCTCGTCGTCAAGCTTGTTAGGCCTGCTGCTTACTTTACACGCCTTTTGTGCCACCATTCCTTTGCCCCTATTCATCCTTCCATGTTGAAGGCGGAAGACTGGCAGGCACGCATACCATTCCCTGTGGATGGTCCATATCGATTCGTGAGCTATGATGCATCCGGTTTAAGACTCGAGAAAAATCCCTACTATTGGGATGCAAACTCTGTCTCGATTCCTAAACTCACCATGCTTTTTTCTGACGACGATGTCCTTGCATCGAAGATGTTTAACAACGACCAAGTGCAGTGGCTCGCGGGGCCGGGAGATTTTGACTCCATTCTCCTGCAGTCTGCGATTCAGGTTAACCCGATTTTTGCGACACATTATTGGTACTTCAACTGCCAGACGGCGCCTTGGAATGACGCCCGCGTACGCGAGGCGCTTGCCTACCTTGTGCCATGGGATTCTGTTCGGAGTAGCGACTATTATGCGGTCATAGCGCAGACCCTCGTTCTGCCGCTTCCAGGCTACAGCGAAGCGCGCGGCATAACGGAATCCGATAAGAACAAGGCTTTGCAACTCTTAAAAGCTGCAGGGTACCCAGAGGGCCAAGGCCTTCCAACAGTGCGTCTTTGCTATGCTCAAGGCTCAAAGGACTCCGAACGCGTGGCCATGGAATTCCAAAAGGCATGGCAGAATGCCCTGCCTACTTTGTCGGTCGATCTCGCCCCTGTCGATTCCTCTCGATATTATGAGCTTGTAGACAAAGGCAAGGTTGATTATACGCTCGCCAATTCGACTTGGATAGGCGATTTTGCGGATCCTGAAGCCTTCCTGCAAATGTGGGCGTCGGAATCCCCATTGAATAACGCAGGATACAAGAGCCAAAGTTTTACCGAGACGCTCGAGAAGTCCTATGCAAAAGATGGTAAAGAGCGAATGTCCCTTCTTGCCAAGGCAGAGACTATATTGTTGCAAGAGGCAGCGGTGCTGCCTATCTATCACAGCCTTGCCGCTTCTGTTATTGATACCGATCTCGTCAATGGCTGGTATCAAAATGCACTCGATATACATCCCTATAAGTACCTGAAGTTTGGAACCCCTCAGGTGCAACCCAATATCGCAAAGGCAGAGCAGCATCACGAGGCAGGTCTGTAACACCGAATAGGGTATGGCGATCTAGAGCAATCTCTAGCAGTTTGTAACACCACGTATTGGAACAACACTTGCAGGAAGGGATACCGACATGAACGAAGATGGCACCAATGAGACTGACCAACTGCTGCGCAACCTTGGTTTTCCACTCTTGCGCGTACACCATTCCTACTCCCACCATGATTTTGTAACGCCCAAAAGGCGTATCCTTGTTATAGGCCCCATGGGCTCAGGAAAAACCGAGTTTACCGCGAGAGTGTGGCGTGACAGCAAAGTCGCCCTAAAGAAAAAAGGTCAGGTTGCGGCTCTCACTTCAAGCAAAGGCATAGATCGAAGACAGGTCTTTGTCGTGCGCGAAGCCTTGGACAAGGCGCGCTTCCCAGACTATCCTGAGGATGCCCTTGCCTATCGCGGCGGCTACGAACGCTGTGGTAGCTTTATAGGCTCCGCGCACGACTCGTTTGAGCTTGAGGTGTTATTGGCGGAAAATCCTACGGTTGGCACATGGATAATCGACGAGACAGCTTTCTTCGACGAGCGTATTGCATACCTCATGGCAGACGAATCGATGCGCCGCGGGCTTTGCTTTATCTGCCCTACCCTGGTTCTCAATTTCAGAAAAGAGATCTTTAACCAGACGGCACGATTGCTCTTAGAGAACGCCACAGACGTCTTCCCGCTTACCGCATACTGTGAGCACGAGGACTGTCTGCAGGACTCCCTCTATACCTATCGATACTACGTAGTAGATGGTAAAGAATGCCCGGCGCTGTACTTTGACCCGCTCATCATCATAGGTGGAGACAGAGTAAAATCCGATGGCAAGGAGCCTAATTACTGTACCCGTTGCGACATACATCATTACCTTCCGGGCAAGGAGTACACCTTTTTTACACTCAAGCCTCTTGGAGAGCAGGCAGCAAGAGGCAACATTGCGCCTCTCATGGCGGAGCTAAACGCGCTTAATGGCAATGTGGAGCAGTCCAGGCTATATCAATCGCTAGTTAGTCATTATATCGACTGCGAAGAGCCCTGTCCTATTCAGATGAACTCGCTCCTCGTACCTTGCATTGCAGAACGAGCGCTCGTGTATCTCTATGCGGAGCAGAATCTTCTTTCCACAGAGCAGGTGCGTTATATTGTCAAAGACCTGGCGCTGGACAGAGAATATCTTTCGTTGCGTCTTTCAGATAACAGGCGTCCACTCGATCTATCGGACTAGTCAATACCACTGGGCATCAGTGAACAACACAGGACTTTAGTGAACGCCGCTAAGCAGGGTTTGAATATCGGTTAAAAAGGAAAAAGCGCGCTTCTCGTCGGGGAAGACAGCGCGGAAGTTGCCGGCGCGGCCGCCCCCTGAGCCACCATATTCGGACATCTTGGCCTTCAGCGCCGCGGCCAGGTCCGACGCGGCCCCAGCCAGCGGAGCCATAAAAAGCACTGTGTGCTCCGTCTCAACGAGCGCTATTGTGACCGCCCCGCGACGAGCGCCGGCCTTGACGCTCTCCAGGGCGGCGGCCGCACTTCTGTCTGCATACTTGAACACGAGGAGCCTGGCCCCTTCGGGAAACATACTCGATGCGGAAAGCGTATAACATTCGCCCGTACCCGTAACCGAGCCGTCCATAGCCGCATCCACCTCGAATTTCGCCCTTTCTTTAATGAGGCCATTGCGCTCGAGTTCCAGTGTCTGCACCTTCGTGTTCAAGGCGCTGACGCGTTCGACGAGCACATCCACCGACCCTCCGAGAAGCGCGCCAGCATCCTTTGCAAGGTCAAAGTATTTACTCAGTAAGAAAAAAACCTGTCCCCCGCCCCAAAATAGATACGCGTCCCACCCTTGTATTTTTCACACGAAAGAATCTTGAAAGCCCGCAACTCAGCAGTCGAACGGGCGTGAGTGCCACAGCAGGCCACCCAGTCGTACCCGTCTATTTCGACAATTCTGATTATCTCTTGCCCTTGCGGCAAGTCGCGCCTCACCCTAAAGCTCGCCAAGTCTTCTGGCGGACAAATATGGGTTATGATGGACCTCGCGTCGCCTATCCATGCATTCACTTGAGCCTCGACCTTTTGGATTTCGGCCTTCTCAAGCGACTGCCCCGTCACATCGATCGTCGTATACTCGGTTCCAAGGTGAAAGCCTATCGTGTGAATCCCATACTCGTGCTCTAAGACTGCGGAGAGCAAATGTTGCCCCGAATGCTGCTGCGTATGGTCACGCCTGCGTGCCACGTCCAGCACGAGTTCGACTTCATCCCCTACCTTGAGCATCGAGATTCCATCGACATCTGAACTGTCCAAAACCGCTTGAATAAGGTGGACTATGTTCCCTTGTACGTCCTCTTTGACTTCTACAAGCTTAAAACCTGCAAGACTTCCCAGGTCGCAGGGCTGCCCGCCCCCACCCGGAAAAAAGATTGTCTTATCAAGCACTACTTCGTCCACACCTGCGGCAGCCCCGGAGAAATCGGTGACACCAGAACATCCCTTTGCCCCAGTGTCGACCTTCCCAACCTCGACTTTCCTAATGTCGAGGATCTGCGCCATCGTCCTGGAAATCTCAGGGTGCGTGTAATACAACCGTTCCGTATTCATTCTGTGCTACCCTCGCTTCCCGATCCTTGGAGTCCCGGTTCTTGGAGCGCCGGCGTTTCGAGCTCCCTACCGGCTTCGTAGGGCACGTCTTCTTCCACAAAAAACTCATCGTCTGGGGCAAAAGCCACCGTCGCCTCCCCCGACTTTTGTCGCTCCAGACGTATGGCTATGGCTTTGGTAACCCCTGACTCTTCCATGGTAACCCCCAAAAGCACGTCGGCAGCGGCCATTGTCTTCTTATTATGCGATATCACAATGAATTGACTCGTTCTTGAGAATTCACGAAGCAGATTGACAAAACGCAACACATTCGCTTCGTCCAAGGCTGCATCGATCTCGTCAAGGAAACAGAAGGGCGAGGGTTTTACCATATAGGTTGCAAACAGAAGCGCGATTGCGGTGAGTGTCTTTTCGCCTCCAGAAAGCAGAGAAATCGCCTCGAGTTTTTTTCCTGGCGGCTGGGCAAGAATCTCTATTCCCGACTCCAGGATGTGGTCAGGATCCGACAGCATGAGTTCGGCACGGCCCCCGCCGAAAAGTCTGCGAAACATGTTATGAAAGTTCTTTTTTATTTTGTTATAAGTACTTAAAAAGAGCTCTGCACTTTCTGTCCTTATCTCGTCGGTGATTTTTCTCAGGTCGTCGCGCGCCTTGGTGAGATCTTCCATCTGACTTGACAGAAAATCATAACGCTCCTTCACTTCCTTGTATTCTTCCGGCGCCATCAAATTTACTGAGCCGAGATCGCGCAATTTGTTCTTGTACTGCGCCAAAAGCTCGCGCCTTTCCGTCAATGACTCACGGATTTCCTGCATGCGGGACTCGAATTCGCTCAAGTCCCTGGAATATTGCTCAGCAAAGCTCTCACGTAAGTTTTTAATCTCGGTTTCGGTCTGGGCCATACCCAGATGGATCGATTCGAGCTCAGACTGAAGCTTTTCGAGCCGTGCGGCAAGCTCGCCCGAATCCTTCTTGCGTTGCACAAGGTCGGAGTTGCGCAGCTCAATCGACGCTTCCAGCTGGGTCATCTTAGCGGAGAGCTTTTGTCCTTCCGCCTCGATTTCGGCGATTTCCGAAACCAAGTCTTCGTACTCCTCTTTGATTTCGGCAAGCCGCCTGCCTTCGGCGAAGGCTTCCGCCTCTTGTTCCTTGAGAAAATTCTCCTGGCCCGCAATCTCGCGCCTGAAAACGGCAAGCGACTCCTGAGCAGCTTCAATCTGAGCAAGGACCTGTGCCTTACCTAAGCGCGCATCCTCAAGGGTCTTGCGATAACCATCTATCTTCTGGCGCAGACCAAGATTCTCGGCTTCGAGTTCATTTATTCGTGCCTTGTTCTGTCCCACGGCCTCGATACCGGAAGAAATCGCAGCATCTATTGCTCGCTTTCTCGTCATAATCCCTTCTGGAGAAAGGAATTCATCCAAGAACTCCGGGGACATCCTGCAGTAGCGGTCAAATTCCCCGATGAGCACATCAAGCGACGAGGCCACCTCGCCAAGGTCGCCCAAGGCACCAAGAAGCTTCGCCAAAAGCTCCTCGGCGTTCGCACCGGTAAAGCCTCTTGCCCTCTCAACATCGGCTGCAAGAATTGTCTTGCTTTTCACTTTAGCCTTAAGGGATGCAAGCAAAGCATTGATGTTGTTTTCAAGCGCCTTTCTTTGGGTAGAAGAGTACCCAGTCTCCCGCAGGCGAGCATCAAGTTCGCGCACGATGGTTTCCGTTATACCATCAAGTTTTACGCGCTCATCCGCAATCTCCGATTCGAGCGCCCTTATTGCGGCCTGACATTTTGCAATCTCATCATCGTTGTTTTTGAGTGCCAGGCTCGCAGCCTTAATGCCGGACTCGAACTCCTCGATATGACGCTCCATTTCTTTGAGATGAGCCTTATCCCCAGCAAGGGAGGCATCCTTTTCCTCCTCTTCCTCTCTGAGCTCCGCGATTTTGTCGCGCACAACCTTGGAGCGCAGCTCGAGCTGGTCGATTTTGGCCTGAATTTCCCGGATGCGGTCAGCAAGAAGCCCTTTGTGCTTTTCTTTGGCGTTCTTGTCTATGGCGAGGCCGTACAGCTTCTTTTGAAGCTCGACAAGTTGGGTCTCCATTTCGTTGACCGTGTCGAGGCTCTCCGACATCGATTGGCTCAAGGCGTCGAATGAGGCTTTGGTTTCGTCGCGATCCTTTTTCTTGGCTGCAAAATCGGCCTCTTTTCTCTCCTTGTCACGCAGGAATTGTCGAAGTCGCAAGAGGTAAACATCGCACTCAACCTCGAAGATCGAGTCCTTGAGCCTTCTGTAGGCTGCAGTTTTATCCGCCTGAATTTTGAGACTGTCGTGGGAGCGTTTGACTTCTCCCAAAACACCCTCAATCTGGCGCATATTTTCTTCGGTTCGTTCCAGCTTGCTCTGCGCCTCTTTGACGCGCACCTTGTGTTTGGTGATTCCGGCCGCTTCCTCAAAAAGGTAGCGCCGATCTTCGGGTTTGGAGGAAAGGATCTGGTCGATTTTGCCCTGCTCCATGACGGAGTAAGCGGATTTTCCGATGCCCGTATCCCAGAAAAGTTCCTTTACTTCTTTGAGTTTTGCTAATTTCCCATTGATGTAGTATTCGTTCTCGCCCGAGCGGTAGAGTCGGCGCTTTATTTCAATTTCCGGCACATCCAAGGGCAGGGTGCCTTCTTCGTTGGATATGGTGATGGCCACTTCGGCCACGGAGAGGGGTTTACGGGTTTCGGTACCATTGAAGATGATGTCTTCCATCGAGTCAGCCCGGAGGCTCTTGGCCGACTGTTCGCCCACGACCCATTTGATGGCGTCCACAACATTGGATTTGCCACAGCCGTTGGGCCCTAAGAGGGCAGAAATGCCTTCGCCGAACTCAATTCGAGTCCGGTCTGCAAACGATTTGAAGCCGAAGATTTCGAGACTTTTCAGGAACACTCGCGTCGGTCCTTATAGCAATCAGATTTTGTAAGCGTAGCATGTAAAGACCCAAAATCGCAAGACAAGACGAACCTTTCGCCGAGCCTAAGGTCATGGCGAGTGTCTACGTTTTATAACTTGCGACTTGCGACCTTGTGCCTGACATTGAGTAGCGCAGTCTTGAGTGAGCCAGTCTTGAGCTAGTCGTCCTGCTTTACAAGGAGGTCGTAGGCTTCCTGTGCGGTGGTACAGGCTAAGAGTGAATCCCTCAGTTCTGCAACTTTGAGCCGCGCAGAGAAGAACGAAAGTGTCTGCAAGTAATATGCGTGCTGGTTATACGCCGCGGCGATCATGAAAAGGAGGCGCACAGGGATGTCGTCCAGCGACTGGAAATCTATGATATCGCACTTTGAGATACCCACCGAGACGACAAGGTCCGTTATAGAAGAAAGCCGGACGTGAGGAATGGCGATTCCCCTGCCTATGGCGGTGCTCATGAGTTCTTCTCGCCTTAAGATTTCCGAGGTCAGCTCCTGCTTATTCTTGATCTGGGGTGCCGTGGCAAGGTTTTCAGACAGCTTTATGAGGGCGTCACGCTTTTTAGGTTCGTTGAGGAAGATGATCCTGCCTGGCGAGATGATATTCTGTATCTGGATTGAACCAATGAGGCCAGCTGGACGATTGGACGACAGGCGTTCGTTGACCCAGCGCTCGATTTCGCTCTTTTTGAATCTCCAAACGGTACCAATTTTGCCAGCAGGGATTTCTCCCTTCTGAGCCCAATCGTAAACGGTTCTTTCGGAGACGCGAAGGTAGCGCGCGACTTCTTCAATAGTTAGGATGTCGTCATCCATGCAGGGTTCCCCCTCTTATTGAATTTCTTGACATATTATTGAATCTTTTACCATGGTCTGTCAAGTATTACTTTTTATGCCTGTCAGTCCACAGAAAAAACAAATAAAAAAGTGTAGCCCGTAGCCACCTAAAAAAGATTCTTCGGGCAGGTTTGACAGGATAGTGGGAATACCAGGCGAGCCATCATAGACTGACATTTTACTCCTCGTCCAAAAACTTACGTATTTGGTCTGGGTCAAAGCCCTGAAGCTTGAGCTTTCTATAGATCTGGTCCTTCTGACGGGAGCTAAGGCTTTTTGCTTTTGAGTCCTCTGCAGAAGAGTCCCGCGGTGAGGATCCAAGGACGGAAGCAAGCTCTTTCTGAAGCGCGCGGGCGAGGGCGCGGCCAAAGTCGGTGGAGGAAAGCGCCTCGCGGATCGCGCCCTCGCCGACGCCGCGGGCGCGGAGCGCCGCGGCGACCGCGGCGGGGCCAGCCCCGCCGCGCCGCGCGCGTTCGCTTGCCCACGCAACGGCATAACGAGTATCATCCACAAAGCCCCGCGCCTCCATCAAAGCTACAACCGCCTTGGCACACTCGTTAGAATACCCTGCGGCAAGCAGCTTCGCCTTTAGGCCCTGGCTATATTGCTCCGCCCGTGCACAGAGCCTAAGCGCCTTTTCCTCTGCGCTCGCTTCCTCAGAAAGACGTTTCAGCGCTGCAAAAAACTCATCTTCCTCATCAAACTCATAGCCACCGGCGCAAAGCTCCCTGAAAACGCTCAAGACTTCTGTCGCGCCTTCTGCCTTACTTTGCACCAGATCCTGCCATGCATCGGCTTTGTTGTCTTCTGCCCCTGCCTCGCGTTGCGGCGGCACAGCCTTGCTTACAACGCCACTACGCTGTGCGGATTCCACAAGCCTTTGAGCTTTTTCAAGAGGTATAGAAAAAGAAAAACCCCCGGCTACGATCTTGATCGCTTTGCCGGAGGTTTCTAATTGCACGGAGGTAATCCGCACAGCACCGTTTCCTTTTTTGCGTTTAGCGCTTAGAGAACTGGAACCTTCTCCGAGCTCCCCGCTGACCATATTTTTTGCGCTCAACCATTCTAGGATCTCTTGTCAGCAGACCGTTGGCACGAAGCGTCACATGATTCGCAGGATCAACCTGATTCAGGGCCCTGGACAAGCCATGGGCACAGGCGCCAGCCTGTCCATTGATTCCACCACCCACAACATTGATCACGACATCGTACTTGTTTTCGCTTGCAGTCACAATTAATGGCTTGCGCACAACTGAAAGTAACTCAGGAACTTTGAAATACTGAGCCACTTCTACATCGTTGACTATAAACTTGCCGGTTCCCTCGCGAAGAAACACCCTCGCTACTGCACATTTTCTTCTGCCAGTGCCAATTCCAACATTCCTGACCATTCCGTTCCCCTTTATTATAGGTCGATGGCGACCGGCATCTGGGCCGCATGAGGATGATTTGGACCTGCGTAAACTTTTACATTCTTGAAAAGCTTGCGCCCAAGCGCTCCCTTTGGAAGCATACCCCAAATAGCAAGTTCCATTGGCTCGACTGGATTGCGCTCAATAAGTTGTTCAAAAGTATTCTCTCTCAAGCCACCTGGATAACCACTATGCCTATAGTACATCTTGTTCTGTCGCTTCCTGCCGGAAATCGCCACTTTGTCAGCATTGATTACGATAACAAAGTCGCCAGTTTCCTGACTCGGCGTGTATGTCGGCTTATTCTTGCCGCGCAAAATTGTAGCTACCTTAGCTGCTACTCGCCCTAACGGCTTGCCCTCGGCATCAATTACATACCAATTACGCTTGGCAGTGGCGGGGGTTACGAAAACAGTCTTCATCGATTTTATTCCTTAACCTTATTCGCGTATTTCCCAATAAGTTTTGCTAGAAACGCGGATGGCATAATCACACATAAACCGAACTGTGTCAAGCATCTAGCGCAAAACAGAAGGGAATTCAGTTGCTCATTCCTACTGGTTCGCGTTGTTAGAAACCCCAGTGTCGCTACTCTTGTTATTGGCGGCTTCTTCTTTTTCTTCCTTCTCAGCTTCCTTCTTATCCCTAATGTCGGCAACGCCAACCAAAACTGCCACGACGCCAGCAAGCACGGCAATCACAGGCACCGCACCCCTAAGAAACGTCAGCACATCGTTCCACCAGTTAAGACCACCGGGGACACACATAACTATTGCTACAATCAAGAGTACGATACCAATCAACAATGCAGTCATCTGTCCTCTCCTTTACACCTTTTCCAAGAATAGCATTAAATAATGTATCAACAAATTATTTACATTATAACAGAGTGTTGTTTGTTGTGGCAAGGCAAACCGCTCGGAAAAGCTCTCCTAGTCTTGGTACATTGCTATTTTCCCACATACTGGCTATAAGAAATCCATGATACAAACCGGGGCTCTCGTACTTTATAAGAACCAAATAGGACTGGTCACTGGCTTTTCGGACGGAAAGTACTCCGTTGCATTTCAAGACTCGACAAACCTTCGGGTAAGGGAGAAGGATGTTGTCATAATTCATACCGGCCCTGTGTCTCGTTTTCCGACTCCCCGAAAGGATGGTGACTTT
>Ga0116170_10004919_pt1 | contig 12094 bp, 15 predicted proteins | sample AD_JPNHW1_MetaG_FD_89797 | JGI IMG/M metagenome (GOLD analysis project Ga0116170, IMG submission 89797) | Active sludge microbial communities of municipal wastewater-treating anaerobic digesters from Japan - AD_JPNHW1_MetaG | ecosystem: Engineered > Bioreactor > Anaerobic > Digestate | place... | reverse complement strand
AGAAAATGATGAAAGTTATTTCTATTATCTCTGGGGTTGCAATGATTATTGGTCTTATCGCTGGTGTCCTATATTTAATCTTTGAAAAAAGTTATCTGGACATAATTGCTTGCTACGGATTAACATTGTTTGTGTTGCCAATTTTAGCAATACAAATTTTAATGCCAGCCAACATTGAACAGTATGGGACAAAAAGTATGGGAGCTTGGTCTTGGCTTTTCTTCCTTGTAATGTTTCCGTTTGCTGATGTTTGGTTTTTTTCTGGAATTAATGCTTTATATCATTTTTTCCCAAACTATCATCTTGTAGCAGACAAAGCATTAAGAGAAGAAGCATGGATTATTTACAACCATAACTTTTGGCTCTGGACCGCAATTATTTATTTTTCTTTGATAATCATTGGATTTATAATCCGAATAATCAAAGAAAGGATAAATAAAAATAAAGTTATTCTTGCATAATATCAAGCCCATCAATTGAAGTCCATCTTCATCGGTGGGCTTCTTTTTATATAGATGAGTTCTGAAGTGCTATCATTGGAAACAACTCAAAAATCTTAGAAAATTCCAAATCTCTTTTAATAGCAGTCCAGTTGAGAGTTCTGAACTTGTCCACTAGGGGGAGCAATATTAAAAACTCGAACTTCTGTTCGGGTTTTTAATATTTCTCCGTGAGTGAGTGATTGGTATCACTCGCGTGGTAGGGATCGAAGACCTTGAGTATATTTTCTGGAATTTAATAATTTCAGAAAATACGAAAGGTGTACTGAACCTGTAAGGTTCGATAAGGCTAATGCCGGTCCTACCCACGGAGCATTATTGACAAGTATGTTCTACTGTGATATTATCTAAACAACTAAATAGATCTTTGAAAATGTTTTAATTGGTTTTCAGAGGTGATTTTGTCGTTTCTGAAAACCAATTAAAAATAAAGATCATGGATACAAGTGAAATTGAAAAAGACGAAGTTTTTAAAATTTGCAATATTCAAGATTTGCAAAGTATTAAAAAAATCAAAGAGAATCTTTTTCTCACAAAAGATTCTAGGGACTATTGTAGGTTCGTTAACACTTTTACAAAAAAAGTATCTGACGAATTATTGATTAAAACCCGAAAAGAGATTGAGAATGGGGTATTCCTTCTGAGGTGTTATGAAACATATTCCGATAATGGAGATTGTTTGTTAATTAACACAGAAACAATGACAACCTCCAGTTGTTTTGAGGATCTGAAAAATATTAAAAACGGGATATTTATATTAACGTGTCTTGAAGGAGATTCTAATGGTAACCACAGGCTTATTAACATTAAAATCATGAAAGAGTCTGGATTGTTTGAAACTAAAAAAAGTTTTAGAGATGGAGTCGTGCTTCTGACAGGAGAAGGTGGAGATTCTGCATTTTTAAATACCATTACAATGAAGGAGTCTTCTTGGTTTACCAGAAAAACTGATTTTGGCAACGGAATTTTTCTTGTAAAGGATTTTTTTGATTATTTCGAATTTATTAAGATTCCAAGAATGGAAAGATCGAATACTTTTAGTACCAAGGAAGATCTTGGTAATGGAATTTTTCTTTTAAAAGGTTCCGATGATGTAAAATACAAGAAATTCTTTAATCTTTCAACAATGGAAAAAACAGACTGGCTCTCGTTCGAAACTCAAGAAAACTTGGGAAATGGAGTTTTTAAATTAACTTCACGTGCGGGGCAGACCGCCGAATTGTCAACTGTCGGGATGAAACTATCCCCTTGGACATAAGAATTTAAATCATGTTTATAGCTACCCAGTAGAAAACGAAAGGTAGCTATTTTTTTATTTTATCACACTGGTCCTCCAAACATCGTCCCAAGTTCGGAGCAATATTAAAAACTCGAACTTTTGTTCGGGTTTTTAATATTGCTCCGTGGAGCTCTGACTTGAGTCAGAGCGTGTAGGGATCGAAGACCTTTTCCATATAAGTGTACTCGCGAACGGAAAAGGTGTACTGAACCTGTAAGGTTCGATAAGTGTACTCACGGTCCTACCCACAGTCTTTCTTGATTTATTCTGTGATAGTTGTACAGTTAATATATTAATAATCTTATTAAATAATATGAAAAAATATTTATCAGTTTTAATTCTATCAACTCTAATTATTCCTTCTATAGCTCTAGCTTCTTGGTGGAATCCACTAAGTTGATTTAATAGTTGGGGTTTAAAAAAAGAAGTAAAAGAAGAAATAAATATGATTTCTGGACGAAAAGAACAAGTTATTGTAAACAATGAAGATGTTAATAAAATAGATAAAACTCCTAAAACAGAAGAAAAAGTTAAAGAATTAAATAATAAAACAGAAACTAAAATAAACGCAATTAATGTGCCTGTTTCTAGTATAAATCAGAATTTAGTAGATTTGTGTTCTAATTTAGATGGCGTCCAAACCATAATACCATCAGGAAAATATTTATATAAAAATATCAATAAATGTTTGACTAATGAAGAAATAGAAAAATATGAAAACGAAATTTCAGAAAAAAATAAAGAAAGAGAAAATATTTTAAAAAGATTAGCAGAAATAAACGGTCTTAATAATTATTATTCTGATTTATCTACAGAGAAGTTGAAAGAAATATTAAACGGGGAAGAAGAAAAAGAAAGAAATAGAATATTGTCTGGAATAGATGAAGATTTAGCAGAAGATTATTATCATTCTGATTTATCAAACAATGAGTTAAAGGAGGTAATCAAAATAGAACAAGCCCAAAAGAGTTGTTTGTCTAGTATTTCCCCTTATTATAAGTATAAATGGGATGAAAATAAGAACAATTGTAAAAATATATTAAAAGATGGTTATTATGTTGGTTGTTGTGGTCAGATAATAAAAGGAGTAGAGCCATCTAGTTTAAAATGCGGGCGTTGTTTTGGTAGTGCATCTGCTTAATATTTATCTACTCTCAAACTGACCTGTCTGCCTCTCGATCCCACCTTATAAGCATCTCAAAAACCCTTACTACATTTTAGAGGTCAATGTTTTCAACCGACTATGAAAAAGCACTCACCTGGGTGTCTTTTTTGTTTATTTCTTATAGATCAAGCCGTTTTTTAATGTATGAATCTGTTTTAAAATGATATAATTATCATATGCAAAGTACATCAAAAGGGAAAAAGTTTATAATTATTATTATAATTTTATTTGTTGGTGGATTGATTTATTTTATATCAAACGCGGCACCTTCTGAGTTTAAAGAGGATTTAGGGGTGAAAACTTTCTTAGTGGAAGATGAAAAAGTGGAATGCTATGGAGAGGGGAAAATGGAGTGTCTTATTGTAAATGGGGAATATTTTTACAACTACATAAAAGGATTTGATTATGAAGAAGGATATAAATATACAATATTGGTAAGAGTAAAATTGTCACCTGAATATAAAAAGATTATTTTAGGCCAATTAGCTGATGCGTCAATTTATACCTACAAATTAATTAAAGTTATAGATAAAACAAAAACAACAGAAACAACAGATTCTCCAAGTATAGAGATTAATTTTCTCAGTACTGATGTAATAGATATTATAAACAGTAAGTTTACTTTAGATCTATATGGATATGACTTACAGCTTGCAGATGCTTCGGCGACATTAATTACCAGAAAAGAATATAGTGCAACATCTATTCCGTTTTCTATCACTTTGCCATTCCCGGATAATCCAATTAAACTTATAGAAAAAAATAATGGGGGTAGGGTTATAGAAGATAATTACTATATTACTATCAGCTGGGATAATAATGGAGACGGGAATCAAGGGGGCAATTTAAGATCTACCCCTGGAGACATCTCAATAGATTGGAATAATCAAAAATCTGAGGATTCCGAAATTAAATTAATTGATGGTAAAAAATATACTATTTACTTGAAACAGGTAGACTAGGTTGCCGTATTTCTTAAAAAAGCCCTCACTTCGTTTCGAATTTGTATCAAATAAACAAAAGTGTTAGCGACTGATTCTTCATTTGTAAGGGTCGCTTTTATCTACTTAACTTTACAAACCGAAAAATGTATTGTAAAAGAAAAGATTGTGTAAATTCTAAAAATCAAATATATGGGAAAGGAAATAACCTATGATATTATTTTGTCTGATAAAATTAAAGATTTTAAGATAAAACTTTATTCAGAACCTTCTGACTGGAAACACATTGACCTATCTGAATTAATCAACAGGGCCCGAACTTTAGGGAAAAATTATATTGAATTTATAAGAATTGATTTTTTCAGAGAAGATATCAATCTTCTTAGGAGCCTCGGTGTCTATGAAGAATTTTATGGTGGTTCAACTTGGTGTTATAATCTTTTTTTAAACAAAGAAGATTTTGATAAAAATGAAATAGCCAAAGAAGAAGCTTTTGTAAAGACATTCTGCAACCTTTTTTATAATATAAAAGTTTCAAATTAATTTTATAAAAAACAAACACACTAGAGGTGTTTGTTTTTTTATTTTTCACCATACTACTTTTTCGACGGGGTTGCTTTTTGTTTATGTTTTTAATATAATGGAACCATGACAAATAACTCAATAGAAATAGAAGTAAAATTTAAGATAAAAGATTTATCAATTCTAGAAGAAAAAATAATTTCTGTAGGCGGCGAAAAAATACATAATGATGTTTTCCAAAAAACAACCAGAATGGATACACAGGAAGAATCTCTTTTGAAAAGGGGAGTATTTTTACGTGTTCGTGATGGTGAAAAGAAGGTAATAACTGTAAAGTCAGATATACCTGAAAGAGATGAAAAATTTAAAGAAAAACAAGAATTAGAAATTGAAGTCAGTGATATCTTACTAGCCGAAAAAATAATGTCTGAATTAGGTTTTACTAAAAAATGGATAATGGAGAAGTACAGAACCGAATATGGATTAAATAAAACAATTTTAGCCTTAGATAAACTACCGTTTGGAAATTATTTAGAAATTGAAGGCGACAAAAATTCTATAGAAGAAACTATTAAGATATTGGGATTAGAAAACGAAAAAAGGATCACGAATTCTTATTGGCATTTATTTGATGAATATAAAAAAGAGAATAATTTAACAGGGGAGAATATCGTTTTTTAAGGTTTAGATCTATGGAGGGTGTGAAATTTTTTATGATATAATATAATTATGCAAAAAATAGCAACACGAATTTTTATTTATTCATCTATCGTTTTTGGAATTATCGGTATTTTAGTCGTTATAACTGCCTCTGGTCCAGATACTCCAGACTCAAACACAAGCGAAGTATTAATCAAGCTTTTGTTTGCGACCGTCTTTATCATACTGCCTTCATTTGCGTTAAGTATTGCCAGTAAATATCTAAACGATAAATCTTAGTTATAATGGTTTTAGTCACTTCTGCAAATAAAAAAGTCTAAACATTTTTAAATGTTTAGACTTTTTAAAACTTCTGATAGATTAAAACAGATCGTCGGGGTCATTGTTTTCAATGTAACCCTCATCGTCCATCGGATTTATACCGTTGGAGCCCTCTTCTGTATCGCGAGAAATAATTTCTTCTATTGAGTCAAATTTAGAATTTTCCATCTCTTAAAAATTTTTAATTTACCAAACTATATCACAAATTAATCTTTTGTTAATGATACTCAATTAGGCGTCGTTAGGGTACTTTACTAGGCATTATTGACTTTATTGGTTTTATAATGTATAGTACGAACAAATACAGTATTAAATAAAAATAGGAGATAAAAACATGAGACAGACAAATCTGACACTAGATCAAATTCTTGATTTATTATTGAACGATGACAACGCCAATGGCCACCCTAAGTGTATGCTCACCAATGAGGTTGGAGTAATTTTTTGCGAGCAAAAAGATGAAGCAAGCGAAAAAGCACTACTGACCCTCCTTGAAAACAAGCATCTAGAATGCAGAGCTATTTCGTTTTGTTTTCTTTCTGTCAACGAAGATACCGCAAAAAAGCACCAGGCCTTGCTTGCTGAATTTAGGCTAAAGCCTGAGAATCAGATATTTCTTGCAGAAGCCGATGAAATGATCTCTCAATTTAAGAGGTAGTCTGACTGACAATTATCTTGTTATAAAAAACCTGTTGACCCAGGTTTTTTTTATTTCTAACATATAAAATATTTGATATAATTTATTTGGGATGGAAACAGAATATAAAACAAATGAAAATATTGGCTACGAAGAGTATGCTAAGTCTATCGGAAAAGAATTGAAGATAGATGGCTTTTCTGTTGCACGAGTTATTGCTGAATATAAAGAAGCCTATAGGGTTAAAAATGTTGATGGAGAATTTCTGGCTAAGATTACAGGTAAGCAGATATTTACAGCCATAGGGAGGGAAGACTATCCTGCTGTTGGTGACTGGGTTTTGATTACTGAAGCCGATAAAGAGCATGCGGTTATTAATGAAATATTACCAAGGCGAACCATTATTAAAAGAAGGTTTGGTAACAAAAATAAAATTGGAGAAAAGAATGATGTTCAAATTATAGCGACAAATATAGACGTAGGCTTTGTTATTGAATCAGTAGATAGAGATTATAATCTGAATCGTTTTGAAAGATATTTTGCTATCCTAGAAGATGGTGGAGTAAGGGGTGTTATTATTCTGAATAAAATCGATCTTTTGACCGAAGAGGAAATAGAAAATAAAATAAATGAACTAAGAGATAGATTTAATGGCATAGATATTATTTTAACAAGTACCATAAACAGTAACGGGTTAGAAGAATTAAAAAATTATATAGAAAAAGGAAAGACATATTGTTTCCTTGGCTCATCTGGTGTTGGTAAATCATCTTTGATTAATAAATTGATAGGGGAAGAAGTAATAGAAACTAGTGATATTAGTTCTTTTTCAGACAGAGGAAAACATACAACAACAGGCAGACAGATGTATTTCTTGGATAACGGTGGGATGGTTATTGATAACCCTGGAATTAGAGAGGTTGGAATGACTGATGTTGCTGGAGGAATAGATGATTTCTTTGATGAGATTTCTGCTCTTGGAAATAAATGTAAATATATAGACTGTACTCATACTCATGAACCAGGATGTGTTGTCTTAGAAGCCGTTAAGTCTGGAACGATAGACGAAGATAAATATTCTAATTACACAAATCTTAAAAAAGAAGCTGAATATTACAGCATGAATGATAGTCAAAAAAGAGATAAAGATAAAAGTTTCGGTAAATTTATCAAGAAAGCCAAGAAAGAAATAGAGAAATATAAAAACTAAAGCGGTTCTGGTGTTTTTGAAAATAAAAATACATTACCAAAAAATGGAATAGTAATAATTTTAGCTTAATATGGTCGTCTATTTTTAGGCGACCATTTTGGTTTGCGTTGACAATATTTTTAATTAAAGTTAAGGTGTGGGTAAAATTAGTAAATTAAAAACCAAATAAAAAAAGAGAAAATGAGAAGGGAACAAGAATGTGGCACAACAAAAGATGCCCTTTTATTGAAAAGTATGATTCTGGAAGCTCAATTCCAAACATCAGTTCAGGGTATTCTAATTGTAGACAACCTAGGAAAAACAATACTTTTTAATAATCGATTTTGTGAAATATGGAATATTCCACAAGAAATCCTAAATACAAAGGATGATAAAAAAATGCTAGATTTTGTTTCTAATCAGCTGGCTGATCCAGAAGAATTTAGGAATAAAGTTGAAGCTTTATATCAGAGCAAAAACGAAAAGAGCAAGGACGAAATAATGTTTTTAGATAAAAGATATTTTAACCGGTACTCTGCCCCCTTAATTAATCCTAAGGGTGAACATTGCGGTAGGATTTGGTATTTCTTAGAAATAACAGATCTTAAAAAAGCAAACGAGGAATTAAAAAAACTCAACGCCGAGAAAGATAAATTTTTCTCCATTATTGCTCATGATTTACGTGGACCTATGGGTAATTTTCTAGGATATACTGAATTAATGGTAGAAGACTTAGCTTCATTAAGCACTAAAGAAATAGAAGATTTTGCCTTAATGATGAGAAACTCTGCTGTCAAATTATTTGGGCTGTTAGAAAATCTTTTAGAATGGTCAAAAATGAAACAGGGAATGATACCGTTTGATCCCATTTCGTTTCCTCTCGTTTTTAAGATAAAAAAGATGATTGAGCCACTAGCTGATTTGGTTAAAAAGAAGAACCTAGAAATTAGCTTCTCTATACCTGTAAATCTTGAAGTTTTTGGAGATATTCACATGATTGAAACAGTCATAAGAAATCTAGTTTCCAATGCAATCAAATTCACCCATCCAGGAGGAAAAATAAACATTTCAGCCAACAAGCTAGGTGAAAATTTCATGGAGATACATATCAAAGATACGGGGATAGGTATGAACCCAGAGTTGGCTTCAAGAATATTTTTGTTTGATAAACAGGCAAGACGTCAAGGAACTGAAGGTGAGAGTAGTACGGGTCTTGGTCTTGTAATATGTAAAGACTTTATTGAAAGGCACGGGGGAGAAATATCCGTGGATAGCGAGGAGGGAAAAGGGAGCGATTTCTTTTTTTCCTTACCGATAAAACCTAATTAAAACAAGAAATTAAAGAGGCGTTAATTTATTAACGCCTCTTTTTTTATTATAAATATAAAGATATTGTAGTATAATGTAGAGTATGGAAAAACATGAGATAATTCCTTTGTTGGAACTTAAAAAAATTAACAGACCCGTAAATGCTAATATAAAACAAAAAGAAAGTTTAACCTTTTTAGATAAGGTTGCTGTTTTTATTACTAAAATAGTCGGAACAATGTGGTGTGCCATAATATTTGCTCTCATCGCACTTATAGGCTTACCAGAGGCTATCAAAGGGGGAAGGGGGGACTTGATAGACTGGCTCACTCAGACATTCCTTCAGTTGGTTTTATTTTCTATTATTATGGTTGGTCAAAATCTTCAAAATAAACATGCTCAAAAAAGAGCAGACTTTAACTTTGATGTGAATGTAAAATCAGAGCTAGAAATAGAAACAGTACTAGGTCACCTAGAAAATCAGAATGAATTACTGAAAGATATTTTAAAGAAAATAGAAAAATAATAACAAAAGAGATGCTAGATAATAAAAGGGATGAGCCTTAAGATTCATCTATTTCTGGTAATTTTATTCACTTTATAATTTACACAACACTATCATTATTTAGTAAATAGATAAACAAAAAAGACTAAGCGCCAGAATATCATTGTTTTTAAGGATATTTTAGTTTTTATGCTAAAAAAGGTTACAAACCGTGTCTTTAAAGTTATCCACAGTTTTACACTTGTGCCAATATGTATCTTGATATATACTGATTGGACATCAGGTGAAAGTCGCAAGACAATTGTCTGAAGTGCAAAATTCCGCCGCAAGGTGGTTTTTTGTTTTGTGGGTGTACTTTTTTATATTATGTGTAATACTTTAAGTATTAATAATCTTAAAAAATAATCTATATGTTAAAAGAATTCAAACAATTTTTATTTAGAGGTAATGTTGTAGATCTAGCTGTCGGTGTTGTTATTGGGGCCGCCTTTAGCTCAATAGTCGCAGCACTTGTCGCAGACTTACTCACACCGTTTATTGCTGCTATAGCCAAAGTTCCCGATTTTTCTAATTTATTTTTTACGATAAGCGGTAGTAAATTTATGTATGGTCATTTTGTGAACGCTCTCATATCTTTTGTTTTGGTAGCAGCGTCGGTCTTCTTCTTTGTTGTTAAGCCGATGAACGCTCTCATTGCTCGTTATAGAAAAGAGCCAAATATTGATCCTACAACGAAAAAGTGCAAAGAGTGCCTAAGTGATATCCCTTTGGATGCAAAAAGATGTTCTCATTGTGCACAAATTTGCGCATAAATTTTTAAGATCAACAATAAAAGCGATACCCTTGTAGTGTCGCTTTTATTGTTTACTAATAGTGATAAACGTGGTACGATTTTAAAATATAAAATAATTCAAATTAACACTCATGAAAAAAGCAACTACAGTAGTTTTTTTCGCTTCTCCTGGAGGAGGTAAGGATACACACTCTCTTCTCCTAATTAAATATTTAGAGCAAGTTTTAAATGAGCCTGTTTTATACATAGGAACAGGTGAAGAGTTTAGGAAATTAGAAAAGACAAATCATACCCATTGTATTGTAAATGGGATTATGACTTGCGGTGGACTAGTTCCAGACTTCTTGGCTGAAAGTGTAGTTGGTAGCGCTATGATGCATAACATGACCCCCGGGAGTCATGTTATTTTAAATGGTTTTCCTAGAACTGTAGTACAGGCGAGGAAGCTTTCAGAAATGGCCAACTTTTATGGTCATAATGTCAAAGTTGTTTTTATAGAAATAACAACACAGGAGGCAATGAGGAGAATCGCCAAGAGAGGAGGGGAAAGAGAAGATGATAATATAGAAAGTGTTAAAAATAGATTTAAAATTTTTGAAAAGAAAAATAAACCTCTAGTAAATTATTTTAAAAAGAACTTTGAACTCATTTATGTAGATGGTGACGATACCAAAGAAAAAGTCCACAACAAAATTGTAAAAGCTCTTAAAATGGGCCCACCCAAGAAAGGGAAAAATCAGAAAGTGTGCTTTTGACGCATGTCTTTAAATATGTTAATATTTGCATTAACAGCACCTTTAAATATATTTTATTGATTATCAGACAAGGCAAATACTTGTCTTTTTTGATAATCAATAAAATATTATATATGAGAAAAAATGAAAGGCTTGTGAAGAACAGGCTGAATATCCGAGAACGGATAGGTGATCCAAACAGGATGACACTAAAAAGAGCCATGAGAACAATCTTAGAAAGATTTCCTTTTGACCCAGAAATCCAGGCTGTTTTTATGAATAGGCCAGATTTAACAAAGAAGCAAGGGATATCTTTTTGCAAGAAAACAAAGAATTTGGGTAACTGGCTTTTGTTATTTAGTCACCCAAATCTGTATTTTTCTTTTTTGGAGATTCTGCATTGGGCAATAGTTGCAGACGAGAAATATAACCACTATGGAGATATATTTCAAAAGCACCCAGACAAAGAAAGGAAAAATTTCTTTCCAGACCTCTCTATTCTTACTAAGGTGTTGGAGAAAGACAGTTTTACCAACTTTGTTAAAACTGCACCATCCATAGAACTACTAATCTTGAAGATAAGACTAGGCAATGATATCGTAGACGAAGCTATTGAAAAAGAAAGGAAAAATATTTGGGAAGACAGTAGCAATGTTATTCCAATTAGATTATTTTCTTTGATTGTTGCTCTGATAGCTTATTTACCGTTACGAATATTGTTCTCGTCGGTAGCGCACAGCTATCTTCAAATGTATTTAAACAAAAGACGTCCATGAAATTAATAATTTAAGGACGTCTTTTTTTGTGGATTATTTATTGATTTTAATGTATACTAACCAAAGTTATTAATAATAAACATAAAATATATGGCAAAAAGAGCAGCATCACTACACGCACACTTAAAATCTAAACATTCACCCAAGACGGCAAAAAGACTTGCAGTTAAAAAGGTTATGTTGGAAAACAAGGCAGACAAGAAAAAATCAGTAGCCAAAAGAGCAAAATAATTTTTTGACGGGATTATAATTTCATGGAAATTTTAGCTCACACTCTTTGGACAACAGCTTCCGCAAGAAAAATAAATAAGGTTTCTGAAAAAAGGGGCAAAACGTACCGGATGAGTTTGTTTTGGTCTGCCTTTTGGGGTGTATTTCCAGATCTGTTTGCCTTTACACTTCCTTTCTTTTTCTCTTTTTATAAAACGATAATAGGAGGGGACCAGTTTGTTTCTTTTGCTACTCGTCACCAAGTTGCTGATGGCTTTACTCTTTCTAGTACTCTGTATCAATATAGTCACTCCCTCATAATATTTATTGTTGTATTTCTAATATTGTGGGCTATTAAAAAGTGCCCACCTTGGGTAATGCTTGGTTGGGCTTTGCATATAATACTTGATATACCCTCACACTCTTTATTGTTCTTTCCGACGCCTTTTCTTTTCCCCATCTCTGACTACCGTTTCCCTTATGGAGTATCATGGGGGAACATGTGGTTTCAAATAGTAAACTACTCTGTACTGCTGTTTATTTGGGGGAGTGTT
>Ga0116170_10004917_pt1 | contig 12095 bp, 10 predicted proteins | sample AD_JPNHW1_MetaG_FD_89797 | JGI IMG/M metagenome (GOLD analysis project Ga0116170, IMG submission 89797) | Active sludge microbial communities of municipal wastewater-treating anaerobic digesters from Japan - AD_JPNHW1_MetaG | ecosystem: Engineered > Bioreactor > Anaerobic > Digestate | place... | reverse complement strand
TTATTCAAAACAAAGTAACTTCTCACCGAAGATAAAAGAGGCAGCAGCCTCTTTTATCTTTATATAAAAATAATTTTCTTCCTGTTTCAGAATTACACAAATAAATTATATTACGGGGTATGGAATGCGGCGGCGGCCTGTTTTCACGGTTATTCAATCTGCGCCGACAGAACAGTATTTTATTAAAACAGATTGCTTCACGGAGTTTACACTGAGCCTGCCTTAGAACCGACCCGCAATGGCAGGCTGCAATGAGTTATTTAAATGCTTTAATATGATCAGCTTATAAAACTTTTATTTCTCAAATTCATTTTTACCGGCAGATGTATTTCTTGCGATATCGAGTTCCTTCTTTGTTACCTGGCATCTTCCAAGTGTAAACCCGGTGAGTTCTGAACTATTTCTGCATGTTCTGCAGTAGACTACAGCTGAATCATTTTTCCACTCCCTGATCTCGACATATCTGGAGCCGCATCTTCTACAAAACATTACTGAAACAAATTCACTCATATAACACCTTTATTTTATAGTAAAAGATACAACTGATATATCTTTTCTTCTCTCTACTCCGCCAGTATAATTATAAGCATAGTTAAGCAGAGAATCAATGATTCCTCCCAGAGTTCCTGTTCTTTTTTCAATAAAATTTATTATGCCTGATAATCCGAGATGCCTGCCGTCAGTACTTCTCAACTCCGGGAGACTGCTTGAAAATACGATAAAATTGTCTCCATGAAGTAAGTTTAACTCAATTTTTCCTGCAATAAAATTTCTGCTGCCAAGATAACCGCTTGAACGCTTAAGGAAACGGAGATAAGCAGCTTTACCTTCCCGTATCATTATAGGATACGCATCTCCGGAATTTACAAATTCAATAGTCATGTTATTTATATCTATAATACTGATAAATAGCGAAAATCCGTCACTACACTCTATCTCTTCCAGACAGTGACGGTTTATCATATCAATAATTACTTCGCTTTTCCTGATGTTGAGTTCATACATTGCCCTGATAAGGCCTGCCAGAGTTGACGCCCTCATTGCTCCGGGAATCCCCTTTGTGTTTAAATTACCCAGAGTAAGAAGGTAAACTCCCTTTTCATACTCCCTGAAAAAGTGAAAAGCCCCGCCGACTTCTCTTGCTGACAATGATCTCGCGGCAGCATCAAATCCGTCACTGACAAAATCTATAAAAGGGGTCAGAGACTCCTGGACAATTTTAGCAGACTGGAGCTCTCCAGCAAGACGCTCCTCCTCAATTGCCTTCTGAAAAAAAATTGCATTCTGTACAGCAAGCGCAGCCTGATTGGAAAAAACACGGAACAGATTCATGTCGTTAACATCAAAACCATTTTTATTAACCGGATTTATTGCCTGAATAACTCCCAGGAGTTTGCCTTTAAACAAGAGAGGAGCGCATAGAATGGATTTTGTTGTAAAACCTGTATTTTTATCATACATGGGATCAAATCTCGGATCATTATAAACATCATTTACCTGAAGGTCTTTTCTGTTAAGAGCTACCCATCCGGCAATCCCCTGCCCCATTTTTACCCTGTATTTTTCCTTTAACTCATCTCCAGCTTCACCCAAAGCGACTTTAAAAACCAGTTCATCCTTTTCCTCATCGTAAAGAAGTAAAGTACTGGTTTCCGTATCCATAATATCTTTTACCATTTCCATAATTATGGAGAGAAGACGGTTGATGTTTAAAGTGGAGTTAATAATGCCGTTTATTTCAACCAGTTTGGAGAGGTTTTCCACCTGCCTCTCAAGAAGTTCAATTTTATTCGGATTCTGCGTTTCATTCATTTCTGAATATTGGAGCGGAGAATTCATCCTGTCAATTATAATTCTTTTTTAGCGCGGGTAATCATAAAACATATTTTAAGTACAGCTTCTCAAGCTGCTGAAGTTTTTAATCTTTTACGGGGTAAAGGGGCGTGCCCTTTTACCCGGAAGGAACTGTTTATTTATTACTATTATCAATCGAAGCTTTTATGAAATCCCTGAATAGCGGGTGAGGATTTATCGGTTTTGACTTAAACTCGGGGTGATACTGGGTAGCAACAAACCACGGATGTTCCGGAATTTCTACAGTTTCAACGAGATTGTTCCGTGGATAAATCCCTCCGATCTTCATCCCGTTATCCTCGAATGCCTGCCTGTACTTCATTGTAAACTCAAACCTGTGCCTGTGCCTTTCCATGACAGATTCTTTTCCGTAAATCGCACTGATCCTGCTCCCCGGAGTAAACTCGCAGTGGTAGGCTCCAAGCCTCATGGTGCCGCCCTTTTCAGCGATGACCTCCTGCTCCTCAAGAAGTGAAATAACCGGGTATTTAGTTTTATCATTAAATTCTGTTGAGTTTGCGTTTTCAAAACCGCAGACGTTCCTTGCAAATTCGATTACAGCGCACTGCATACCCAGGCAGATTCCGAAAAATGGTATTTTTTCCGTCCGCGCATGAGTGATTGTGGCAATTTTACCTTCAATGCCCCTATTGCCGAATCCGCCCGGGACAAGTATGCCATTTATCCCTGCGAATTTTTCCTTAAGATCATTACAGCCGCAGACCTCAAGCTCTTCAGAATCGAATTTTACAATTTCAAGTTCAGCTTCGTTTGCCACAGCTCCGTGAACCAGCGCATCATAAATAGACCTGTATGCATCCTGAAGTTGTATATATTTGCCTACCACTGCAATTTTAACAGTGTGTTTCGGCTTCCGGAGAGTGTTTATAAAATTATTCCATACCGGAAGTTTAATCTGGCCTATGGGGAGGTTAAAATGTTCCAGTGTAATCATATCAAATTCGTTCCTCTGGAACATAAATGGAATTTCATAAATCGAACCGATGATATCCTCGGCGGAAATAACATTCCGTTCAGATACATTACAGAAAAGAGCTATCTTGGCTTTCATGTCCTGCTCTAATGGAAATTGAACTCTTGCAAGCAGTATATCAGGAATAATTCCAAGCTGCATAAGTTCTTTAACGGAATGCTGTGTGGGTTTGGTTTTCTGTTCGCCGGCAACTGAAATTGTCGGGACAAGGGTGAGGTGAACATTCATTACCCGTTTTCTCCCCAATTCCTGTCTTATCTGCCGGATTGATTCAAGAAATGGTATGGATTCTATATCACCGACAGTACCGCCGATCTCAACAAGTACAAAGTCGAGATCATCATCGTTTGATACATCATAGATTCTTTTTTTTATTTCATTAGTAATATGAGGTATTACCTGAACTGTTCTTCCCAGGTAATCACCCCTTCTCTCCCTCTGGATAACGGTATTGTAAATCTGGCCGGTTGAAACTGAATTTTTTCTGGAAAGCTTCGAGTTGGTAAATCTTTCATAGTAACCTAAATCAAGATCTGTTTCAGCACCGTCCTCTGTAACATAAACCTCACCATGCTGAAAGGGGCTCATCGTACCCGGATCGATATTGAGGTAGGGATCCATTTTAATTATTGTTATTTTATATCCATGCCCTTCAAGCAGCATCCCAAGTGAAGCTACAGAAATACCTTTGCCTAAGGATGAACAGACTCCGCCGGTTACAAATATATATTTAGTATTATTTTCGGACATATAATTACCTGTTTTAAGTAGTTTGATGGGAACTTTTTCCCTTCCGGAGAAATTATGTCGCCATTATACTTCATAATCTTGTACTGTAAACTAAAAATATCGATTTTATTACTGTCTGAATTATACAATCATGTAAACTTTTCAGGAAATTATTAATAATACTTAAATTTTCCAAAATAAATTATTATCTCAGCCGTTTTCTACCGCAGGAGTAATACCGTTTTTTTACTTTTAGCAGCATTAAGATATAAACAGAAATACTTGCCGGCCATTTAAACATTATATTATAACAGGAAAAAAACAAGGCTTGACATTAAATTAAATAAATAACATTCTATTGTCGGCCTTTAAGTTTTACCGGGGGATTTATATGAGTAATTCAGATAAAAGAAAATTCATGCGGTATGCATGTTCAATCAAAACCAGATTTGATTATTATGTTGGAAATCCGGACGAGATTGATGTAAGTATAAGCGTTCCCAAAAAAGGTAAAGGAGTAATTATTGATATAAGCTGCGGAGGCGTATTTATAGCCAGCAACACAAGAGTCCCTGCAGGAATGCCTGTTATACTGAATTTCACCCTTGATAAAGAAAAAATCAGTGTGCAGGGACGAATTGCAAGAACCGGACTATTGAAGAATAACCCTACAGAAGTGGCAAAAAAATTCTCGATGTTTTCATCCAAAGGCGACTCATATATAGCCGTCGAATTTACACATCCTATTAAAGAATTCAATTGTTCAAAACTAAAATAAGATGAAGAAACGTATAATAAGAATTAACGATGTATCACAAATTGATACCTCAAAAGTTTCTGTCTATGATCTTAACAACAGATATGTAGATCCGCTTGGGAACATCTACGGGTTGCGGTATAACAAAGATAACAGAAAAGTAGATATCATTAAACTGGAACGGTTTCATTCAGGTGAGAGCAGGATTTATCAGCAGATAGCAACCCGCCACAGAGATGGAAAATCAGCAGCTGATTCCAGCCTTGAATTAAGCAATAATCATGATGAACCGGAAGAACCGGCTGATAAAGAAGAATTGTTTTTTGAACCGGAAGTCTTTATTGAAGATGTTATCAATCACGCTGAAACACATAAAGAAAGAATAACAGGAATAATAAAAAATATTTACGATTCGGACATTTTTCTGAAAGAGAATAAACAGGAATTAACTGAATTTGAGGACATAGTCCGAAATCTGGAAATAGATGGGATACAGCAGCTTGACAAGCTTGAGACATACTACCGCGAACTGACAAATTACCCAAGGTCAATTACATATTATCAGTCGAAACTCGACAATGCGGGAATGGCTGTTTACGAAAAACTTGCCGGCAGTAAAGAAAGAACAATGCGTTTCATCTTCATGTATGAGATGTCATCAAGCATAAAAAGAATTTATACTAATTTAAAGAAGCATATTCTAAAGATAGATGAATTCACCTCAAATAAAAACATTGATGACAGGCAGAACATGACCAAACATCAGAAGCAGTCATTCATAGATGCAAGGACATCCATCGGAAACACAATACAGGATGTTGAAGATACTCTGAAACAGAATGCTATTCTGCATTCTTTTGCCTCCAATATTGCAAACTATCAATAGACGGCTGAAGCGGAAAACATAAAAAAGCCGTCTCTAAAATTAAGATTTACATCATACAGATATGACAGTTCTATCCTGACTTTCTCTGTATTAAAAAGAACTTTCATCGACGCGGCGTAAACATTATTATTTTCATCATCCGCATTATGCATTCCCAGCTTGAAGCCGGGCAGTATATATACAGTTCTTTTAATTAACTCATACGCAATATCGGCACCAGTGACAATTCTCCATGAGGCTATGGAAAAATCATCATCCCTGCATGGAAAAAATCTGTCATAAACATAAACGTGAGAAAACATTTCTTTATCTGAAGTATAAAAGCTGTTTCCATTTAATGAAAAAAAGAATCCGGAATATAGAGGAATATTAAAAAGATAATTCAGAACAATCTTTGAAGACGGCCTGTCTTCAATAAAATTCCACCCTGAAGAAAAATCAATTTCTCCCGCAGTTATATCATCATAATCGATTTTATACAAACTGTTGTCATAATTTAATTTCAGCTGAAATCCCGAAAAGGAAAAGCCCTCCTCCGCCGATGGATAATCTTTTAACTCATCGGCTGTTCCTGTAATAAAAAACTTTATCCACGCAGGTCCGCTGTTATAACCGAATCCCCCTTTCGCCGTAAGAGATTTATGGCTGTATATAAGTTTTTCATTTTCTGCAAGTGAGTCTTTTTTATCTGTTACATCCGCGGATAAAGTAAAATATAAATTCCCGGGAATACTGTCTGTGTTAAAATAAATTGACCCGCGGCTGCAGGATCTCTCTTCCTGATTGAAGGATGACGAAAAAGATGCCCCGGCAAGGAAACCTCCATAGTTTATTCTGTATGTCATTTCAGGCAATACACCGTAAACAGGACTGTTGAATATTTCTGTTCCGATTTCATTAATCTTTTCCACTGCATGAGCTCTTAAAACAATCTGTTCTCCATCACCGCGCCTGATGCTTACATTTATCTGTCTGATATTAAACTTCTTTTTTGTTTCTGAAATATTTTCATTAAGAACAGATTCGTTGAACAGCTCCCCTCGTGAAAAAATTGATGCAGCAACGTCATCTATCCTGCCGGAAATTCCCGTTACAATAATTTCCGTCACAACAGCTTCATTAAAAAAAAGATCAACGGTTCCATCTTTGTTTAAAACAGCTTTCTTCACATAAAATGCCGTATACCCGCGTTCATGATACCGGCCTGTAATCTCTGCGCATATTCTTTTAACATCACTCTCCGACAGTATATTACTATTGCTTTTAAGAATATCATTTAAGTCCACCACTGGACTGCCGCGGTGAATTCTGATTAAACCTGAACCTTCCGCGGCCTCTACTCTGCATAATACTGACGGAGAAACCAATATCAGAAATAATATAAAAAAATTTCTAATGAACATTCAGCATCCGCACTTTCATTTCAGGTGTAATTTTAAATTTAAACAGGTCTTTTTCTATCCGGCTGTTTATTACTATATTGCTGTATTCAGTCACCGTATGAACAATACCGGAAGATGTCCTCGCCTTTAGTTCAATTTTTGAAGGTATAAAAATTCCCTCAATCTCCGTGTAGTCCGTATACTCCTCCTTCATCATTTCATGACCCGTATCATCGAGGATATATTTCTTCTTTATAATTTTCAGTACAGGGTCGATCCATAAAATCATTTTTGTTTTATTTTTTTTTGAAGTAACAGAATAGACCTGAGCAGTTTTAAATAGCGAGTAGAACTTTATGCCTTCATCAACAACCTCAATGTCTTTCATGCTATCCGCCGGAATAACATTCATTAGAGCAGGGATTGATCCTGTATTTTCAGATTTTTTTTCTGAAAAGAAAAGTAGCTTACGGTCATTGTAGTACCAGAACAATCCTGTATCATTCACAACTATAGTCTGACTCTCCGGACGGATGTAATCGATCCTTATGAAACCTTTTGAAGCAGCAAAATAATTTCCGGAGAAAACTTCAGTAGAACCATCATCAAGATATATATACTGGGTTATTGAAGATTTAATAGAGTTAACCGAAAGATAATCTTCAATGATCTTTTTAAAGTCCTGAATATCGGCAAACAGCGGCTGCGATACTGCGTTAATAATAAAAATAAATAAAAATATAAAGCTTTTCTTCACGGTCTTACCTTCTTCCGGTCATTTTGCCATCTTAATCAATCCAGAATGTCTAACTTCACAAAGGACAAGAGTCTGCAGCCCCCTGCTCTATGGCATCTGCACTCCTTTTCGGAAAAAATATTCAGCGCTAATCTGTGAGCATGTCGAACCAGTAGAAGGGAGCTGTCGCCCTGATTCAAATTGAATATAAAATACAAATTCATTAAATATATCAACACTTAATATATTTTTCTTGAAAAATACTGCCGCTTTTCGGCACTTATTCACTAGCGGCATTAAATTTAATTTTCAGGGAGTCCGGGATTAATAATCCCGTCAACACGATCCGCATGGAATCCTCCGGTCAAAAATTTATGGCCGTCCTAATATATTTAAATGGTAAATAAAAATGATACTAAAAGAGATCTGCAGTAAAATTATCTCTTCAAATGAATTCAAGGATCTAAATCTTAAAAACCTGGAAGCTCAGTCGGTTGAAGGGATATCCCCTGCATCCTTCCCTTTTATAATATCATCAATTTTCCACGCGCACAATAATCAGACATTCATTATAACAGAAAATATTCAGCAGATGAACGATCTCTACCTTGACCTTTCCTGTTTTATCGATGAACAGTACCTGTATAAATTCCCTCCATGGGAGACTCTCCCGTACGAATTTATGTCTCCGCCCGAATCTGTTGAGCGTGACAGGATCAAATCCATCTATAAAATAATTTCCGGGACACCGAATGTTATCATTGCGACTGTTGATTCGGTAATACGCAAACTCCCGGCTAAAAATTTCTTTATCAAAAAAGGATTAACTCTCTCCACGGATGAAGAGTACCCCTTTGATGATATTATATCAACACTGGTTCAGTACGGTTACACACGCGAAACAAGAGTTGATTCATTCGGTCAGTTCTCCGTAAAAGGAAGCATCATCGATATTCATCTGTCCTCATTCGAGAATCCTGTGCGGCTTGATTTTTTCGGCGACACGCTTGAATCGATCAGGGAGTTCGATATGGAAACACAGCTCTCCGGAGGATTTGATACACACGCAGACATTACGATATATCCCAGGAGAGAACTTGTTTTCTTTACAAAGGAAAAAAATGCCTTAAGAGATAAACTCAGAACAAAATTTAAAGATTCGAAGAACCTGCCTGATGAATTTGCGAAGTGGCTGAAAAATGAAAATTACAGTGAAAAAATTCCAGGGCTAGAAGATTTTTTTCACGAAATAACAGATTCATCTTCAATCGTTGACTATCTCGACAGCAATGCATCGCTGATCCTTCTTGAATGGCCGGGACTTATTTCGAGAAAAAACAGAACTGTAAAAAACTACGAAGATATTTACGAACGCAAGAGCAAAGAAATTTACTGTATTCCTCCCGACGTTCTTTTAGATCCGGAAGTGATGGAGGACATTCAGAAAAAATCCATATCACTCCAGACATTTACAGCAAGCTCCGGCGCATTCAACTGGAGCATGAAAAGTATAAAAAACTACCAGGGTAAAATAAAATCAGTCAGAGATGAAATCGAGGAAAAAATCTCAGCCGGATGGAACATTATATTAACCACATCATTCGAGGGACAGGCAAGGAGATTAAGCGACCTGTTCTCTGAACTCGGCTCCGGCAGCGATTTTGAGAATTACGATCCCGGGTCATCCCTGAATATAGTAATCTCTCCATTAAGTACAGGAGTTGAACTTGGTGAATCAAAAACTCTCATCATTACAGATCATGAAATATTCGGGAAAAGCTACCGTAAAAGAAAACATTTCAAAAGCAAAACATCACGTCCCATTGAAACATTTCTTGACCTCAAACCGGGTGATTACGTCGTACACATCAACCATGGAATCGGAATTTTCAGAAGCATAGAGAGGATGTCCGCGGGGGGAGTTGAACGCGACTTTATACTGATCGATTACGCAGATGAAGATAAACTTTACGTATCGCTTGACCAGATAGGCCTTGTGCAGAAATATATCGGCACCGAAGGAAGAAAACCGAGAATAGACGGGCTCGGAAAGAAATCGGCATGGAATAAAATCAAACAGCGCGTAAAAGAATCAGTTGAAGAGATCGCGCAGGAGCTGATCAAGATCTACTCCAAACGGAGCGCGCTGAAAGGGTTCAGATACCCGCCCGATACGCAATGGCAGGAGGAGTTTGAATCACTCTTTGAATTCGAAGAGACGCCCGACCAGCTCACAGCGATTGAAGACGTGAAAGACGATATGGAAACCGATAAACCGATGGACAGGCTCGTCTGCGGCGACGTCGGTTTCGGCAAGACAGAGGTGGCGATAAGGGCATCATTCAAAGCGGTCATGGCTGGAAAACAGGTCGCAATACTTGTACCGACCACTATTCTTGCGATGCAGCATTTTGAAACTTTTAAAAAAAGGTTCAGCGGCTACCCGATAGCAGTTGAGATGATCTCCCGCTTCAGGACGAAAGGCGAGATCATTAAAATAAAAAGTAGACTGGCAAGCGCAGAGATCGATATAATAATCGGAACTCATGCCATACTTACTGCTGACGTAAACATAAAAAATTTAGGCCTCCTTATAATTGATGAAGAACAGCGCTTCGGAGTAAAGCACAAAGAGCAGCTCAAAAAATTCAGGACCATAGTTGACGTACTCACTCTGTCAGCGACTCCGATTCCGAGGACTCTGCATATATCGATGGCCGGGATACGGGACCTGACAATAATCGCAACTCCACCTGAAAGCCGCCAGGCAATTGAAACGTATGTGCTGGAAGAAAATCCCGATATCCTCAGAGAGGCTATTTTAAATGAAATCAGCAGAGGGGGACAGATCTTTTACGTTTATAACAGGGTCCAGACAATTGAAACCCAGATGATATTACTCAAAAAACTTGTACCTGAAGCAACCTTCTGCGTGGCCCACGGGCAGATGCATGAGCATGAACTTGAAGATATAATGATAGACTTCATGAATAAAAAATATGATGTACTGATAAGTACAACAATAATCGAATCAGGACTGGATATACCGAACGTAAACACGATTATCATCAACAGGGCCGACACGTTCGGCCTCTCGCAGCTCTACCAGCTTAAAGGACGGGTCGGCCGCTCTACGAGACAGGCATATGCATACCTTTTCTACCCCAGGCATGCCTCACTGACAGAGGAAGCGCAGAAACGGCTCCAGGTTATAGCCGAGTATTCCGAACTGGGCAGCGGATTTAAAATAGCCATGAAGGATCTTGAAATAAGGGGAGCGGGAAATATCCTGGGGCATGAACAATCCGGAAGTATTATGGATGTAGGTTTTGATCTTTACTGCCAGATGCTTGAGGATGAAATAAAAATGTTAAAGGGTGAAGAGATTAAGGAATATTTCAGGACTTCCCTCTTTATCAAAACAGACTTTTTTATACCTGATGCCTATATGAATGATGATAAACAGAAAATTGAATTTTATAAAAGATTTGAATCATGCGAAACACCGGAAGAAGTCGATATCCTTGAGGCTGAGTTAATTGACCGATTCGGCACTCCCCCGCCGCAGGTTAATACTCTTGTTGAGCTGGAGCGTATACGTGCCATTTCCTCATCATTGAAGATAAGTGAAATTTTAGAAGAAAATAACAGGATAAAAATCAGAATTTCCGCCTTCTGCACTATTCCCGGTGAAAAGCTTGCCTCTGCAGTATCAAAAGACAAACGGTTGTCTCTTGATCCGAAAGAACCTGAACTGCTGATATTTAAATATACTGAAAAAGACGCTGAAAAAAAGTTATACGAGTTAAAAAAATGGTTGCAACAATTTATGTAACTAAACTGATAATTAACTACTTACTAAACATAACTTCAGGAAAATGTAACTGCTCATTTGCATGTGGTAGTTTTAATCTCTCCCATGAATTAACCGGCTGAGATATATTTCACCCTAATTTTGGGCAATTATAAGAAAATTTTATTAAAAACTAAGGACGAAATATGAAAATCAAACACCTATTTACAATCTGTATTATAACTATGCTTGTGATCCCGCAAATATCATGTAAAAAAGACTGGGCGGCAAAAATTGACGGTGAAACAATTTCAATGGAGGATTTCAATAAATTCTACTATCTCCAGAGCAAGATGATGACAAATATTGAATCGAATGAAGAGATTGATAAACTTGCTGAAAATCCTGCATATGCAAACCATCCGCTTTTAAGCAAAGCAGGTTTTCTTGATCACATTATAGCACAGAAGCTTCTCTATAAAAAAGCAATGGATGATAAAGCAATAGATCACAATGAACTTGATACAGTAATAGAAATGATTAAAATTCAGACAGTAGCTCAGTACTACCTGGGAAAAAAATTAAAAGATAAAATTACTGTATCAGATGAAGAAGTTAATTCAGTTTACAATCAGAACAAAGCAAAATTTGTCGGCAGAACCGCAGATGAAGCAACAGCTTATATCAAGCAGCAGATTTTTGCACAGAAGTCAAGGCAGGAGACCAACAAATACATTATGGAGCTGATTGCCGAGAGTAAAGTTGATAAAGAAGGATTCAAAAATGCACAAAGCAAAACTGTAAAAGCACCAGCCGCTGAAGTAAAACCTTAAAAGAAAATTAAACCCGGCATCAATATATACAAAACCCCGTTAATGCGGGGTTTTGTTTTCAAAAAATTTATCTTCATAAAAAACAAATTAAAAAAATATAAAATTAAATATTGACTAATATATTGTTTTAA
>Ga0116170_10004915_pt1 | contig 12100 bp, 9 predicted proteins | sample AD_JPNHW1_MetaG_FD_89797 | JGI IMG/M metagenome (GOLD analysis project Ga0116170, IMG submission 89797) | Active sludge microbial communities of municipal wastewater-treating anaerobic digesters from Japan - AD_JPNHW1_MetaG | ecosystem: Engineered > Bioreactor > Anaerobic > Digestate | place... | reverse complement strand
TGGCTCCCGCCTCCAGGATGTTTCCCGTCTCGTCGCGGACTTCGCAGGATTGACCGGGAAACGCGATGCCGATGGGAACGCCACCCTGGTGGCAGCGATCGTCACCAAGATCTTCCGGGATCTCGAAATGGGTGATGGCGATGGTCGCCTCGGTGGGACCGTATAGGTTCGCCTGCCTGCTCCTCGGAGCGATGGTCCGCCACAATTGGGAGGTCTTGAGCGTGAGCTTCTCGCCGCAGAACAGGCTGAGGCGCAGATCCGGCAGCGCGTTGACCTCCACCTGACGGGCCCCTTCCAGGAACGCCGCCAGGGAGGGCACGGAGAACCAAACGGTGACTCCGCGATCCCGCGTCCAGGCAAGGGGGGAGCGCAGGGCTGACTCGGGATACACCACGAGCGTCGCTCCGCTGGCCCAGGTGACGAACTGGTCGTGGACCGAAAGGTCGAACGTCAGATCGAAGGTCTGGGAAATCCTGTCCTGTCCGGAGATGGGGTACAGGGAAAGGAAGCTCCTCACGTAGCTCAGGACGTTCTCCTGCAGGACCCTGACCCCTTTTGGCTCGCCCGTGGAGCCCGAGGTGAACAACACGTAGGCGCTGCCGTCCGAAGGCTTGGAAAGAAGTGGCCAGGGCTCCCCAGGCGCATGGAGGTCTGCCACCACCAGCTTCACGTTCTCCGACCGTGACGCGATCTCGGCGATCCCCGGGCAGTCCCCGCGCACGACGAGGGTCACGGGGTTGGAGAGCTCGGCCAGGATCGACTCCAGCGCGGCGGCGCACTCCTCGCCGACCACGATGGTCGAAAGTTCCGCCTTCCGTGCGATGTAGGCGTTGCGGACCGCTGGAAAACCGGGATTCATGGGAACGTACGAGCGACCCTCGGCGAGCGCGGCCTGGACTCCCGCGTAGGCAACCGTCGATCGGTGCGCCAGGATCCCGATCCGGGACGAGACCAGTGGGCGGATGGCCTTTCTCAGAGCTTCGACGATCGACCGGAGGTCGCCGTAGGAGATTTCGTCCGTTTCGGTGACCAGAGCGACAGAATTCGGTCGATTGCGGGCGGCCTCGTAGAACAAACCCGCCAGATTGTCGTTCGTCTGCATGGATTGGATCCCTCGATGGATGTTCTAGGCTGGGCGCGGAGCGATCCCTTCGCTCCGCGCGGAAAAGAGCGGCCGGTGGGATTCCGATGGGCATCGCGGTGGTCCATCGGACTCCGAGACGATCCCCGATCGCAGTTCCCCCGACGAAGAAAGGCCCGATCAGATGCCTTTGAGTTGGGCGATGATGTCCAGGAGGTCCTGGACCTTCTGGATGCCCTGCAGCCTGGATGCCTCGAACCGAACGCCGAAGACCTTCTCCATCCGCACGATCATGTGGATGTGGTTCAGGGAATCCCATTCCTCGATCTTCTCGAACGGAGTGGATGCGTCGAATTCCAGATCGTCGGTGTCCGTGATGTCACGGGCGATCTCGAGAAGGGTGGGAAGAAGCTCGGAACGAGTCATTTGTACTCCGGTAAAATTGGGTTTCATTGGGATGCGAGGATCGGGTCGCCGAACCGGGATGCGGAAGGATCTCCTCCCGACGATCCGATCGGATCGATTCCCATCGTGCGATTCACGGGAGCCGGGTGTCCGTCATTGGCGATACTCCGGCTCGTCCGCTTGAAGAATAATCCTCCTGGTTCTTCGATCTCCAGACCATCTGTGTTATTTTCAAGTGCGTGATCCTGATTCCGGGTGGGTCTCGATGGCCCTCCATGTTCGGCATTCGATGAACGATTGTCCGCCATTTCCACCGAGGGAGTCCTGAATGTACCATCCCACTGATGGACTGTCCATGTCCGAAACGGGAGTCATGCTCCCGATCCGGCCACTGTCCACGGCCCGAGTGGCTGTCGTGCACGAATGGCTCTACACGTACGCCGGAGCCGAAAAGGTCCTCGAGCAGATCCTGGACCTGTTCCCGAAGGCGGAGATCTTCAGCCTGATCGATTTCCTCCCCGAGCGAGACAGGCACATCCTGGGTGGAAGGAAGGTCCATACGAGCTTTCTCCAGAAGCTTCCGTTCATCCGCAAGAAGCACCAGATGTTCCTGCCCTTGATGCCCGTCGCCATCGAGAAGTTCAACCTTTCCTCGTTCGACATCATCCTCACTTCCAGCTACGCCGTGGCCAAGGGGGTGCTCACGGGTCCCAACCAGCTCCATCTCTGCTATTGCCACAGTCCGGTCCGGTACGCCTGGGACCTCCAGCACCAGTACCTCTACCAGTGGCACATCCATCGCGGGATCACTTCCATCTTCGCCATCTGGATCCTGAACAAGCTCCGGATTTGGGACCACGTGGGATCCAACGGCGTCGACCGGTTCATCTCCAACTCCCGGTTCATCTCCCGTCGCATCTGGAAAACCTACCGCAGGGATTCCAAAGTCATCTACCCTCCGGTGGATACCAGTTTCTTCGTTCCCGGAAGCACGCGGGGCGACGCCTACGTCACGGTTTCCCGTCTGGTTGGATACAAGCGGGTCGACCTTCTGGTGGACGCCTTCGCCCACATGCCCGACCGAAAACTGGTCGTCATCGGGTCCGGCGAGAACCTGGAAGCGCTCCGGAAATCCGCCACCCCGAACGTCACCTTCCTGGGACGGGCGGAGTCGTCCGTGCTGCTGGACACGATGCAGAAAGCGCGCGCCTTCCTTTTCGCCGCCGAGGAGGATTTCGGAATCTCGCCTGTGGAGGCCCAGGCATGCGGCCTGCCTGTGATCGCGTTCGGCCGCGGCGGGGCCTTGGAGACCATCCGAGGCGGCTATCCGAACGGCTTCCTGCCACCTCGACCCACGGGGGTCTTCTTCAAGGACCAGACCGTGGAAAGCCTGATCGACGCGATCCGGTTCTTCGAGCTGAACGAGAAGACCTTTTCCAGCGAGGATTGCGTGGTCAACGCAAGGCGCTTCACTCCGAAGGTTTTCCGGGAGCGCTTCATGGAGGAAGTCTCCCATTGCTGGAACACTTTCCAGCTCCGCGAGGGCTATTCCTTCCCGGACTGGTGACCGGTCGGATTCCCCCGGGCAACCATCGCCTCAGCGTAGACTTCCTCCAACCGCGGCACGACCTTCTCCCAGCTCCACCTGACGGAATGCGACCGGCATTCTTCGGAGGAAGGGACCGCGATGGATCCGTTCAAGGCCCCTCCCAGGACCCTCGCGAGGTCCTCGGGATTTGGTTCGGCGAGGAGTTGTTCCGAAAAGCCCGCCAGAAGCTCCGGCAAAGCGCCGACCCGGGAAGCCACCACGGGAGTTCCCGAGGCCATGGATTCCGCCACGATGAGCCCGAACCCCTCCAATGCCACGGTCGGAACCACGGAGAGATCCGCCGCCGCGTAGAGTGCGGGGAGATCCGGGTCGGGTACGAACCCCAGAAGCCTCACCTTTCCCTGGAGGCCGAGTCGTTCGATGCGCACCTGTAGGGCACCTGTGAGCGGTCCCTTGCCAGCGATCGCCACCACCAGACGCGGATGCTCGGAGGCCAGGGAACCGGCGGCGTCCACGAGATTCTCCAGGCCCATCCTGGACTGCAACCGCCGCACGCAGACGACCAGCTTCGCATCCGAGGCGATCCCGAACCTTTCCCGGGCCGAGACCCTGTCCAAACGGGCGGCGAAGGCGCTCGGGTCGAATCCCCCAGGAACGATCCTGATCTTCGCCGGATCGACTCCGTAATCCTCGCGCAGGATCTTCGCGAATGCCTCAGACAGGGTGACCACCCGATCTGCCGCGCGGTATGTGGGTATTTCGACGAACCTCCGACGGATCCAGTTGACCGCCTTCCCTCCACCGGAGGCCAGGTTCTCCAAGGCCCAAGGCCCGTGGAAATGCATGACCCAGGGCCTTCGCGACAGCTTTCGCAGAACCGGGCGTCCGTAGAGCGCGAAATGGCAGGTGACGAGATCGGGTTGGAGGGAGGCGACCTGCGAGGCGAATCCGCTCCGGAGACCTCGGAAGCGCACGGCGAGGGAGGCAGTCGCGGGAGCGAAGGGGTGGGCGACCCCACCGCTGAGGCGGAGGGTTTCTTGGTCTCCCGTGACCAGCGCTTGGGCATCGTGCCCGGCCTGGCGTTGGGCGAGGACCGCCTGGGTCAGGTAGCGGGTCAATCCGCCGACTTCCTGTCCGAACCAACCCATGCCCAGGTGTAGGATCTTCATCGCCCGGCTTCCTCCTGCAGTATCTTCACGAACCGTTCCGAAAGCCGTGCGGAATCGAACTTCTCGGCTGCCGACCTCGCGGAACGAGCGCCCACGTTCATGGCTCCCTGGGGATCCTGGATCCACCGCGAAAGGACCTCGCCAAGCGCATGGGGATCCGCAGGTGGCACCAGCCAACCCGTGGTTCCCGGATCCACGATTTCCAGAGCTCCACCCGCCGCGGTGGCCACGACGGGCTTGCCGGCCAGCTGGGCTTCGAGGATCACCAATCCGAACGGTTCCGCGATGGTGGAGGCGTGGATCGCCCCGTCGACGGAAGCGAGCAATCGCGGGATGTCCCGACGAAATCCGAGGAAATGCACTCTTTGCTGGAGCCCCAGGGTCCGTACCTGGTCGCGGAGCTTGGCTTCCCATGGTTCCTCGCCGAACAACGGGGCTCCGACCAGGAGAAGATGTCCATGGGCGAGCCGGGAAAGCGCTTCGATGGCGATGTGCTGTCCCTTCCAGGATGCGAGCCTCGAGAACAAGCCCCAGACCGGCTCCCCAGCGGGAATCCCCAGGCCCTCGCGGAGCCCCTCGATCGGCTTCGCCTCCCGGAAAGGCGTGGCGTCGACCGGATTGTAGAGAACCTCGAGGCGACCTTTCCTGCCGCCTTGGGCCACGAACGCCTCCGCGGAAGCGCGCGAGTTGGCCACCACCTTCGCGTCGCGGAATCTGGAAAGCCTCACCCCCAGACGAATCTTGGCGCGGGAGAAATGCTCGAGGGAAAGGATGTCGTGGAGGTGCCAGACAACGGGTTTGCGCGCCAACAGGGAGGCCATCGCGCCGATCACCCATGCCTTCTGGTTGTTGCAGTGGACCACGTCGAATTCGCGAAGCCTGCGGGACAGGGACCAGGCGTGGGAAAGGACTCCCCAAAGGACGCGAGGCCCTTCGAACCCGGCCTCCTTGGTGACCGACCGGACCCTCTCCGACAACGGGAGGATCTCCACATCGAGACCGCTGGATCGCAGAAGCTCGATGGCCGGCCCGCTCTCGAACAGGATCACCTTGGCGTTCGGGACTCCTTTGGCCAGTTGGGCGAGCGCCACCTCCCCGCCACCGGGCTGGCCCGAGGCGTTGAGGAAGGCGATCCTGGGTTGGTTCATTCCCGCCTCTTGCGCAGCAGGAACTCCGTGAAGACGATCAATCCGACGCCCACCAGCAACCCCGCGAACACCGCGAGCATGACTTTCCCCTGGCGATTGGGACCCACGAGGAGGGCGGGTCGGCTGGGCGGATCGAACACCACCGCGGGAGGATACAGCTGGTCGAGTTCCAGTCGCATCTGGTTGGCCCGCTGGCGTGCCGTGTTGTAGTCGTCCTCCCTGACCTTGAGGTCCGATTCCAGCTCGCTGAGACGTGCCTGCAGTCGGCCCGACTCCATTTCGATGTTGGCGTCCTTGAACTTGGCCAATGCGGAGGAGGCGGCGGTATACCTTCGGTGGGCCTCGTCGACCGAGCGCTGGAGCTGTTCGATGATGGTCGTCAGGCGTTCCGATCGGATCCGATTGAGTTGCTTTTGCGTCATGGTCAGGACCATTTCGGTCATCTGGGGCGCAAGCTCCTGGTTGGACGAAGTGTAGGAGACCCGGATGATCCCGTCTCCCTGGTCGTACAGGCTGACCCCGTTGGCCAGATTCTGTGCTGCCAGTTGCATCCCGATGGGATCTGCCGTATCCACGCCCATGATGGTCGCGACAAGCCTGGGAGCCAGATCGCCGGAAGTCTGGATGGGCTGCCAGAGGATTTCCTGCATCACGGTCCGGGAGGTCATCAACGCCTGGTACAGGGCGAGATCCGGAGAACTCGCCGTCGCGCTGCCGACTCCTCCCAGACTCACTCCTCCCCTGCCTCCGGACGTGGTCGCCGCGGGCACCAGGAGCGCCGTGGAGCGGTACTGGTTGGGCATCTTCTGCGCATTCCGATGGCCGAGCCAACCAGCCACCCCGGCGGCGATCACCACGATCCACGAACGCTTCAGGAACAGGATGAAGATATCCCGGAATTCCAACTCGTCGTTGCTCATCGTAGGTGTTCCAGACTGGTTTTCATGAGGCGTGGTCAATTTACCAAGAAATTCCTGTATTATTCAATCATGAGTGAATCTACCATCTCGAAGTACGCCGTATGGTCCCTGACGGCTCTCGCCTTGTTCCTCGGGACCGCGACCGCCCAGCGTCCCGACTCCTCCCGCTTCGCTCCCCTTCCCTACAGACCACTCGTCGCCACCGGCCCCCAGGCGGGTCCCGAAGTCCGCGATTCGGTTTCCAGACTGGTGGAACAGCTCGCCATCCTGCGTCTCAACGACTCCCTCGAAATCGCCAGGAGGAGCCTCCTGCCCGACACGGGGTTGATGCCGCGCCCGGGCCGGGCGATGCTCAGGGTCGCCGACTCATCCCTCTTTTCAAGCCACGCCGGATCGGTCGGGGGAGACTATCCACTGGGCCCCGGCGATGTCCTCGTCTTGTCCATGTGGGGCCAGAAACAAGCCAGGTACGAACTTGAAGTCGACCGCGATGGACAGGCCCAGATCCCTTCCGTCGGCCCCATCTCGCTCAACGGCGTCGATTTCAAGGACGCCAAGAACCTTTTCGCGCAGCGGCTTTCCGCCTCGTACTCGGGGATCAAATCCGGACTCACCCAGATCGACCTCACCTTGGCCAAGTTCAAGCAGGTCCGCATCTACGTCGTGGGCGACGTGAATCGACCCGGAGGATATCTCCTTTCTGGGGCGACGACGAGTCTCCAGGCCATCGCCATCGCCGGAGGCCCAAGGGATCGCGGTTCGGAGCGAATCGTACGCGTCACCCGCGGCGCCGCATCCTTCGATGTGGACCTGTACGAATACCTTTTCCGCGGCAGGCGTCCCAAGAGGGACGTCCTCCAGGACGGCGACATCCTGATGGTTCCTTCCGCTCTCGGGACGGTCCGCGTCGAGGGCGCCATCGCCCGCCCCGGCCACTACGAGGTCCTTCCCTCCGAATCCCTCGCCGATGTCGTGGCGCTCGCGGGCGGTCCCAGCGCCAATTGCGATCTCGACGCGCCCATCCGTTGGGTCCACGAACAATCCACCAACCGGTTCACCTCGCTGGTCGGGTCCGTCCGGCAGCTGGATTCCAAGGGGCGCTCCGTCGTGGTCACCGCGGGCGACGTCGTCACCCTGCCCCACCGAGGGGTTTCCCGCCGGGCTTCTCCCTTCATCTCCGGGAACGTGCGGAATCCGGGCTCCTATCCGTACGAATCGGGACTCACCCTCCGCAAGCTCATCGCGATCGCCGGCGGTCCCACCACGGGAGCTCTCCTCAGGAGGATCGTGGTGATCCGCACCGATTCGCTCGGCACAGGAGTCGTGCTGAACGCCAACGCCGAATCCGGGCCCGATCTGGCCGTTTTTCCCACGGATTCCATCATCGTCGGAAACCGTCTCCAGACCGATTCGATCTCCCAGGTCCAGATATCCGGCTCGGTGCGCAACCCCGGAGTGTACAACTGGTACAAGGGCATCCGCCTGATCGACCTGTTGACCATCGCGGGCGGGGCGCTGCCCTCCTCCGACCTGAAATCGGTGCAGGTCGCCGAGAAATCCGGCAAAGGGGACGAATTCAAGAGCCAGATCCTGTCCGTCGATTCCACCGGTGCAGGCTCTCCCCTGCTCTCGCCCTATTCTCACGTCATCGTACCTTCGGCCACATCCCCGTCCTCCCTCCCCATGGAAGTGAAACTCTCGGGCCAGGTGAGGTCTCCGGGTGTCGTTCCCCTGCTCTACCCGCAGGAAAGGATCTCCTCGGTGCTGAAGCGGACCGGAGGAGTCCTCGCCACGGCGTATCCGGACGGCGCCGTCGTCTGGCGAGGCGCCGAGGGACGGATTCCGGCCAACCTGGCGACGGCGATGGACGATCCAGGTTCCTCCGACGACATCGTGCTGCGTTCCGACGACTCCATCCACGTCCCCGAACGCCCATCGACTGTCCTGGTCGTCGGCATGGTGAACCATCCGACCAAGGTCCTCTGGAGGAAGGGGAAGGACTGGTCGTGGTACGTCCGTTCCGCGGGCGATTTCGCGGACAGCGCCAACAAGGAAGCCGTCTACGTGCAGTACGCCGACGGCTCCATCCAATCCAACTCCCAAGGGCCCGACGATCCGACCCCCGGATCCACCGTCGTGGTGCCGCGCAAGGACCCACCGCGTCCCGTCACCTCCGTGGAGAAGCTCTCCGGCCTCAGTTCCGTGGTCGCGGCGTTCACCGCGCTGGCCACGGTGTACATCCTGTACCTGGCCACCGAGAAATGATCTCGGTCCTCGTTCCCGTCCGCAACGCCGCCCCTTGGATCGAATCGGCACTCCGCAGCGTGGTCGGCCAGACCATGGAGCCCGGCGAGATCCTCGTCGCTGACGACGCGTCTACCGACGGTACGGGCCAACTGGTCGAATCCCTGAATCTGCCCGGAGTGAGGGTCCTGCGCACGGAGACCAACCACGGCATTTCCTGGCAGTTGAACCGGCTCGTCTCCGAAGCGAAGGGCCGCTGGTTGGCAAGGATGGACGGCGACGACATCTCCCTTCCCGATCGATTCGCCCGTCAGATCGATCTCATGGATCGGAAGGGTCTTGCGGTGTGCGGGACCTGGTGCAGGCGTTTCGGCAACGCCGACACCAGCCATCATTTCGCCACCGACGATGCGACCATCAAATCGGGGCTCCTGTTTTCCGTGCCTTTCTGCCATCCCTCGGTCGTCTTCGACAGGGACAAACTGGGCACCAGCCTCCGCTACGATCCCGCTTTCGATGTCGCCGAGGATTACCACCTCTGGACGCGCCTGCGGTTTTCCGGCACCTTCGGCAACGTTCCCATGGAACTCTTCCATTGGAGGCTCCACCCTTCCAACGCCGGATCGGCACCGACCTCGCAGGGGATCCAGAAATCCCGTGCCGGGAAGGTCCGCGACCTGCTGCTTTCCGAATACGGGCTGGAATTCGATCCCGCCACCAGGGATGTGATCGAGAAGAGGTGCCAGAGCGCCACGCTGGACCTCCAGGACAACCGGAGGTTCCTCTCCGTCCTCCTCGATGTGTCCAAGTTGCCGGAATCCGTCATCCAGGCCTCCCCGGCGGAACTGGCGCGGGTGCTTTCCGCCCAGTGGGACCTCTCGTGCCTGTTTTCCGCCTGGAGCCACAAGGGAACCCTCCGGCTGTGGATGGAAGGTCGGAAGGCGCTGGGCACCGACGCGCCCGTGGGTACCGCGTCCAAGATCTTCCTGAAATCCCTGGCTGGCAGGCTGAAGCGCCGTTGAGACAACCAGCCTCGAACGCGGGCCGGCCTCGTTCTTCGAGTCAGGAAGCATCTCCCCTGCGGACGGATGGTCCGGTCGGGCGGGAGTTTCTAATTTTGCTCCGGACCACTTGCGCGGAGGTATTGGAATCGACATTTCAATCGTGACCTGCTCCAGGAACCGGGCGTCCCGACTGGCCGCCTTCATGGAGGCGATGGATTCCGCCGGAATCGATGGAGTCACCAAGGAACTCGTCCTGGTGGACAACGCCTCCACGGACGACACCTTCGAGCGTTTCACCGCCTGGGCGGCCAGGAATCCGGGGATCAAGGTTGTCCAGGAGCCCAAACCCGGTCTGGGGCGCGCGCGGAACACCGGGTGGAAGGCCGCCAGCGGCAAGATCATCGTGATGACCGACGACGACTGCTACGTGCAACCTGGTTTCCTCGACCTGTGGCTGTCCGTGTTCCGTGAGAATCCGGAAATCGGATGGTCCGGTGGAAAGATCCTCCTGCACGACCCGTTGGACGAACCCGTCGGAATCGACGAGTGGCCCGACATCCGTCGCTATCCTTTGGGAACCTATCTGTATTGCGGAGCCATCCAGGGAGCGAACTTCGCCTTCCGCCGGGAAGTGCTCGAAAAGATCGGTGGGTTCGACGAGCGCATGGGCGCGGGAACCCCCTACGCGTGCGAGGACATCGACGCGGTCTCGCGGGCCAGCCATTGCGGCTATCCGGGAATGTACGACCCCCGCCCCACCGTGCGCCACCACCACGGGCGTCGGAACGGAACGGGAACCCAGTACGCCGGGAACATCTACGCTTCGGGCACCGGAGCATACCACGCCAAATGCATCCTCACGCCCGGAATGCGTTGGTTGTACCTCCGCCCCTTCCTTGCGCGCATCAAGCACTACCCGATTTCGCAATCGAAGATGGAAATCGCAGGTGCCTGGTCCTGGTGGCGCCGTGCGCACGGACGCGCGAGCACTTGACCAGGCTTCCGAACGCATCGAGCCTCCCATGAAGATCCTCCACGTCGGGGTCGGGAACCTGGGACCCGGAGGGGTCGCCACCTATGTGGACCTCGTCACCAAGGGCCTGCGCGAGCGAGGCCATGAAGTGGAGCTGGCCGAACTCTGGCCAGCTCCCGACCTTCCCGCCGCCACCACCATGACCTTCGGGGACATCCCCTATCTCCTCGAGTACGCCCGAACCCACCCGACGGACGCCATCCACCTCCATTCCCAGCTTCCCAGCTACGATGGACTGCCCGACAATTGCCTGATCACCGCACATGAGCATTCCGCTCATTGTCCGGGAGGTTCCAGGTACCTGGAGCGTCCTCGGAAGATCTGCAACCGCCCGTTCGGCACCATCGGCTGCACGCTCCATCACTTCCTGGACCGTTGCGGATCCAGGGATCCGCGCAGCATGCGTCGACGATTCGAGGTGACCAGCCGCTCGGAACTGTTCCGCGGAATCTGGATCGCTCCTTCCGAGTACTCCCGCCGCATGCTCGCCCTCCGAGGGATCCCTCCTGCCCGGACCCGGTTCGTTCCCAATCCTGGACCGGAACCGAAAACTCCGGCGACCTCGGATCCCTCGGGTCCTTCCAGGAATTCCTTCCTGTTCATCGGTCGATTGGTTCCCAGCAAGGGATGCGATGTGGCGATCCGAGCGACCGCGACCTCCACCGACCTGCGGCTTCGGATCGTCGGCGATGGCCCACAACGGGACGAACTCCAGGCCTTGGCCCGAAAACTGGGTGTCCTCGACCGCGTCAGTTTCCAGGGCTGGCAGCCTCGCCAACAAGTGGAGGCGGAACTTCGTGCCAGCCTTGGCCTCGTCGTTCCTTCCCTCTGGCCGGAACCCTTCGGACTGGTCGCGCTCGAGGCGTTTTCCAACGGGGTTCCCGTCATCGCCTCCCGAGCCGGAGGATTGGTCGACATCGTGGAACCTGGCGTCAACGGGCTCCTCGTGGAGCCGGGTTCGGTGCGCCAACTTGCTCGCGCCATGGGCGATTTCCTGGAGGACCCATCCTTGTCCGACCGGTTGGGCATGGCGGGAAACAGGACTCTCGCCGACCGCTTCGCCCTGGGAACGCATCTCGATCGCCTCGAAGAACTCTATGCCGAGGCGTCCAAGGCCGGTGGCAACCCAGAGGGCAGGACCAAACCATGAGAATCGCCTTCCTCCTTCCGAACTATTCCGGACACGTGGTTGGCTCCCTACTCGTCTACTACAGGTTCGCCAGGCACCTGGCGCGCATCGGCCACCAGGTGGAGCTCATCCATCCCGCGGTCGATTCCGAGGAAACCCGCAGGTCCAAGGTGGCCAGGTCCATCCTTTGGGCGATACGTCAGAATCTTCGGAAGAATCCAGTTCCCTGGCAGGAATTCGGACCCGGGGTGAAGGCATCCTTCATCTCGAAGTACGGGAAATTCCGTCTCACCCACGACATCGTCATCGGATTCAGTTGGCGGGGAATCGAGGCCATGAGGGATCTTCGCTTCCAGGGACGGGGATTCGGCTATGTCGTGGAATACGAAACCTGGGTGGAGGCTTCTCCCCAGCAGAG
>Ga0116170_10004914_pt1 | contig 12106 bp, 10 predicted proteins | sample AD_JPNHW1_MetaG_FD_89797 | JGI IMG/M metagenome (GOLD analysis project Ga0116170, IMG submission 89797) | Active sludge microbial communities of municipal wastewater-treating anaerobic digesters from Japan - AD_JPNHW1_MetaG | ecosystem: Engineered > Bioreactor > Anaerobic > Digestate | place... | reverse complement strand
AGCTTTACCTGTGAATTCAGATCGGCATCCGAGAGGTCAATGACAGCATCAAACGGAACCTCCCTGATTTTCTTGTAGTCACTTACTGCAACCATGCACCGCACCGTGACAACATCAGGAAATATCCTCACATTGACCGAATCGGGGCTGTTTACCACCCTGACAGGTACCCTGAACTCGGCCTCAGTAAACTGTTCAACGGGAATTGTGACATGAACCTTTCTTACAGACATTGAGACTCCACTCACTGAAGCAAGTCCGACAGTCATTGTCTCCGATTCATTTATGTTCTTTATCTTTTTGTACCTCGTACTTATATTATTTATTGTATCGATAATACGTTTCGGCCCGGTAATTGTTACAGTGTCGGGTAAAACAACAAGACCGCCCTTTACGAAATACTGCCTTGCAGGAGTGATATCCATATCAGGTTCGATCCTGACCTTTCTGGAGATTATCCTGTCGAGCGAAAAAAACAGTGTATCGGGTTTTATGGATGTTACGTCACACTCGGAATCGAGGAAATTTTTCAGCCTGGGGATCAGTGAGGAAGAAAGGATATAGTAGCTCAGGGTCCGGCTTCCGGCAACACGCCTGTAGCTGATTGAGGAAATATCAAGCTCTACAGGTGTTCTGCTGCCTGCAAGCTTAATCTTAAGGATGGAATAACCAGGACCTTTAAGGAAGACATTCAGTTTCGGAACAGATTCATCGGCAAGTACCCTGTTTTCAGGCAGATTGACATACCTGACAGGGTACTTCATTTCATATTCAATGTCCTTTTCAAGGGAATTAAGGTACCATAAAATAAATGAAAGCAAAAGAAAGAAGGAGAAAGTTGCAAGATCCCTTTTTTTGCTGCTTCCTTCTTTATCAGAAAATTTCTTCCACCATATGCCCTTATTGTGATCCACAAATTTTTAAAGACAAAATTACTGGGCGCTGTCGGCGGTCGGATCTTTCATAAGGGCGCTTTTGTCAACCTTAAGTTTAAGATCGCCTCCAACTTCAAGCATTACAAAATTGTCCTTCACTTCATACACTTTTCCATATATCCCGCCTGTTGTAATTACTTTGTCTCCCTTCTTAAGTGAGTTCCTGTAGTTCGTCGCCTCTTTCTGCTTTTTCATCTGCGGACGGATCATAAAGAAATAGAATACTACAAAAACAAGCAATAATGGCAGGAATGTTACAAGTGCATTACTCTGTCCGGTGGCGCCTGCCTGCAAAAGAATGAATGATAAGTGGTTCATGGTTTCTGATGTTTATTATTGATTAGAATTAATTACTGCCTATGTTAATGTTATTTTGTTTTGCGGTTTTGCGGTTAGGGTGTTATGGCGTTGATTTATTGTTTAAGAACTTCAGCTGTAATTTTAAGTATGACGACTTCAGTTTTGGAGTTTGAATGAACGCTTACTGTCTTTGTCTGCATCCCGCTTCTTCCACCTGAATCAAAAACAACCTCGAGGCTCCCTGTCTGTCCGGGAGGTATTGGTTTTTTATCAAATTTGGTGACAGTGCAGCCGCAGCTTGTTGAAGCTGAACTAACCACAAGATTGCCCGGCCCTTTATTCTCAAATTCAAATATATGGGCTACCTTCTCTCCCTCTGATATCTTCCCGAAATCATGCTCATATTCCCTGAAGCTTATTTCGCCAGTTTCACCATCCTTAATAACTAGGTCGCCGGAGTCGTTTTTCCCCTTTCCCCCGCCTGTGCATGATGCCAGAAGGGCAAATGTGAATATGAGATATAATATTCCTTTCGTTTTCATCCGAAGATAATTGATTTCTAAGGTCGGATGGAACTCGCATGAAATATCTTCATACTTGTTTGTGTTTGTTAAACATGCTCGTTTCATAGATCCTTTATCAGACTACAAGGTTTTCTCGTCAGCTTTTTCGCCAATAAGTCCTTTCCCCATCTTCTTAAAAAGCCCTTTCTCCCTAATCTCCTTTACTATATTGTCGAGTATGCCATTGACAAATGTACTGCTTTTTGGTGTACAATAGTATTTGGCAATCTCAATATACTCGTTAAGGGTAACTTTCACAGGGATTTCCGGAAATTCGATGATCTCCGTTATTGCAAGCTGCATTACAAGAATATCCATCAGTGCAATCCTTTCCACCTCCCAGTTTGTAGTATTATTCTCGATAAGTTCCGAACACTGCTTTGTGTGCAAAACTGCCTTCCTGAATAAAATTTTTACAAAATCTTCATCCTCCTGGTTTTTGTAAAGAGGCATCAGCGGGGCGTTTTCTTTATTGTCGGATTTGAATTTCTTGAGGGTTTTCTCGATCATGACGATGACATACTCCGTATCGTCATTCCAGTAAATACTTTGTTCCTCGAAATTTGACTCAAGGTCCTCCGATTCGGCAAACAGCTTTGTTACAAGATTAACAATAAACTTTTTATCGGCTGAATAGCTGTGGATTTCAGACGACATATACTCCTCATAGGCTTCCCATGCAATCATTTTGTTGTACAGAATCCTTGGAATATGGGGATGATTAATCCATGAGAGCTTTTTCGATGAAATATAATCATTGAAAGCCGTATTTGTCCTTAGCTGGGCAATAACCTGATTATCAATGAACCGCCGTTTAGGATTAAGATCTTCAGGTGTAGGCATCCTTTTCTGAAGAGCCTGGTCGATTTTTTCGGCGGCGACATCTGCCACTTCAAGGATTAATAGAAGCAGGTAGTGGTAAAGATCATATGTCTTTTCAATACTGAACAAGAGCTCTTTCTCGGCATGAGCAATTTCACCATCCTCCCTGCGGTTGAATGCATATAAAGCCATAAGGGCTTTTATCCGCAATAATCTTCTGCTTATCATTAATAAAGAACCTCAGATTTTGGCTGCAAAAATAAGCTTTTTCCGTTTCTGTCAAAAGAACCTTTCAATTTTTAGATACATTTATAAGGCTTTGTTTGGATATAAAAAATATTTGTACATTTGAGAATCAAACATCAGCCTAACCTAAATCTAAATTGACTCAGAAATGGAAGAAGAAGCCGGAAGCAAGGAAGTCATAAACGGCAATGATGAAAAAAACCCAAGGGAAGAGATTTACACTAAAGTGGTAAGAGCCGGGAAAAGGACATATTTTTTTGATGTAAAGGCTACACGGAAGGACGATTACTATCTGACAATCACCGAAAGCAAAAAGCGGCAGGGCAAAGAAGGAAAAGTCTTTTATGAGAAGCATAAGATTTTTCTTTATAAGGAAGATTTTGAAAAATTTGCCGATGGATTGCAGGATGCCGTTACCTATATAGGTAATGGGAAAAGTGATCTGAAAGAAGAAGTTTTAGTTCCGGAACCAGATACAGAAACAATTCAGGAGACTGCCGATCTTTCAGCAAGGGAATTTACAAATGTGGATTTCGATGACCTTGGCAAAAAATAAGAAGCCGGCTTAATGTTAGATTATATTCTGTTGATATTGGCGATAATACTCATGCTCCTGGGTATTATTGGCTGTCTGGCGCCTGTGCTCCCGGGTCCGCCTCTTAGCTTTCTCGGACTTATATTGCTCCATTTTACAAAGTTTGCCGATTTTTCCAATACTCTTCTTATAACCCTTCTTGCTGTTGTGGTTGTTGTTTCCATACTCGATTATATAGTACCCATATGGGGAACCAGGAAATTCGGAGGATCAAAATATGGTACGCGGGGGGCCACGGTAGGTCTTATTATCGGGCTTTTTCTGGGCCCGATTGGAATAATTATAGGGCCTTTTATCGGGGCCTTTGTTGGTGAACTTATTTTCAAGGATGATATTAAATATGCGATAAAGGCAGGATTCGGAAGCCTGCTCGGATTCCTTACCGGAATAGGACTTAAACTGGCAACCTCGTTTGTAATTACATTTTATTTTGTCAGGGAGTGGATCCGGTAGGGATCAACCCAGGGTAGCAACCATCACCGCCTTGATAGTGTGCAGCCTGTTCTCAGCCTCATCAAAAACCACTGAATTCTTCGATTCAAAAACATCCTCCGTAACTTCCATCCCGTCGAGACCAAATTTCCTGTAAATATCTTCACCAACCTTCGTTTCCCGGTTGTGAAAGGCGGGCAGGCAATGCAGGAACTTAACATCGCGATTGCCGGTCTTTTTTATAACTTCCATATTAACCTGGTAAGGTCTCAGCAACTTAATCCTCTCTTCCCATACCGAGTCGGGTTCACCCATTGAAACCCAAACATCCGTATATAGAAAATCAACACCTTTCACGGCTTCATCGACGTTATCGGTGATATTGATCTTCGCGCCCGTAGTTCTGGCTATCTCCCTGCAGGTTTCCTGAAGTTCTTTACCCTGCTGATACTCAACTGGCGCCGCAGTACGGAAATCCATACCCATTTTAGCAGCTCCGACAAGCAGAGAATTTCCCATATTATACCTGGCATCGCCAAGGTAACAGAATGATATCCGGTTCAGAGGTTTGTCGCAATGTTCAATCATTGTCATCAGATCGGCAAGTATCTGTGTTGGGTGGAACTCATTTGTAAGTCCGTTCCAGACAGGAACTCCGGCATATTGAGCAAGTTCCTCGACAATCGATTGTCCGTATCCCCTGTATTCAATCCCGTCGTACATCCTGCCAAGGACCCTTGCAGTATCCTTCATCGATTCCTTCTGTCCGATCTGCGAACCGCTCGGTCCGAGATAGGTGACGGATGCACCCTGGTCAAAGGCAGCAACCTCAAACGCACACCTTGTTCGTGTTGATGATTTTTCAAAAATCAACGCAATGTTCTTACCCTTAAGCCTTTGAACTTCTGATCCTTCCTTCTTTTCCTTTTTAAGCCCTGCGGCAAGATCAAGAAGATATTTTATTTCCTCAGGTGTAAAATCAAGGAGTTTAAGGAAATGCCTGTTTTGCAGATTGACCGACATGATACTGATAAGGTTTTAATTGTTTTGCTTAAAATATTCCCGGTGTAAAAGTAATAAATTTTTCTTGCCACTGTAAATGTTTCCCTGATAGGGCAGATTCAGTCTTCATATTCCATTGTGATCTTTGAACCATATTTTTTATCGGCAAGTTTAAAAGCTTCAGTTATAACGCTTTTCTTTCCCCCCTTTTTAATAAAATCAAGGCAGGCTACAATTTTGGGGGCCATGCTTCCCTTTGTAAACTGTCCTTCATCCAGGTATTTCAGGGCATCGTTGTAATTCAGGAATTCCTTTATTTCCTGGTCTGGTTTCCTGTAATTTATATATATATATGGTACATCTGTAAGAATATAAAATTCATCGGCGGCAATCATTGAGGCAAGCAGGGATGACGCAAGATCTTTGTCAATAACGACTTCGGCAGGTCTTACATCTTTCTTATCATCAATGTAAACAGGAACACCTCCCCCGCCTGCAGCAATGACTATGTTGCCCTGCATTGCGAGGTCGCGAATTATTGAATGATTCATTACGCCTACCGGAACCGGCGAGGGGACAACACGCCTGTAACCCCCGTCTTTCTTGACCTCCTCCCTGAATATCCATCCCTTCCGTGCTGCAAGTTCATCGGCTTCAACCTTTGTATAAATCTTACCTATCCTTTTCTGCGGATCATTGAAAGCGGGATCATTGATATCGACGACGACCTGAGTGACAATGCAAATAACATTTCTTGCTATTGAATGCCTGTTGAGGACATTCCTGAACATCCTTTCAATCATATAACCTATGCCACCCTGGGAATCAGCCACACATATATCTACAGGCATCTGGGCAATATTGTACATTTGTTCCCCTGCATCATTCCTCATAAGTATGTTCCCAACCTGGGGACCGTTGCCATGGGTGATTACAATATTGTAACCCTCATTCAGCAGGAAGACCAGATTCTCGAGGGTCCTGGTAGTATTCTCCTCCTGTTCATCAATTGTGCCTATCTGATCTCCCCTTAAAAGAGCATTTCCTCCAAGAGCTACCACAGCAAGTTTCTTTTTCATAATCAAAGACCTTAGGTGTAATGTTCTTTCGAATTTTCCGTTTATTTAATATTGATTAACTTCCTGAACAAGGAACAAATCTATTAAATTCCTGTGATCTGCATTCAGATAACAGCGAAGAGCAGAACGATCAGAAATATGTTAAATAACATATTTTTGCAGGATCTGATAAATAGCAGAGTGCCTTAAAGAAGTTAAAAAAAAATATTTACTTTTACACATTTCTAAATAAAAGCATCGTTGGTGAGATCTGGAAAAGCGCTCCTTTTAACAATTATAGTGTCTTTTATTCTATATTCCTGCCTTAGGGATGGAGCAGGCCATTTCACACAGGGCGAAATACATTACAATGTCAGTTATACAGGCCAGGTTACAAGGATGCCCATGGAAATAATGCCTAAGAACCTGATAGTCTCATTCAAGGATGATAAAATCATTTATGAGCTTATCTCACCAATCGGAAATTCCGGAATAATAAACCTAGCAAATCCTTCAAAAGAGATTTACGATACTTATCTGAGCCTGTTTTCGATAAAATACTATTATTCCTCAAGGCCGGGCGAGATATATCCGGGTTTTGAGGCAATGCGCGGAATTGAAATTAAGAAAACTGTAAAATCGTCAACCATCTGCGGTTTGAAATGTAAAAACGCTGAGGTTACATTCCCATCCGACAGGTCAAAAGTATATAATATATGGTACACCGATGAGATCCCTGTCAGCAATCCCAATGCTTCGACGCCGTTTTACGAGATCGACGGGGTTCTTATGAGCTTTTTCTTTTTTATTGGCCGCTCCGAATTCCATTTCGAAGCACAGAATATTTACAGAAAAGACATGTCCGACAGGATATTTGACAGAAAAGATCATTATAAGAAAGTCTCGAAAAAAGATATAAATAAATTCATAAACAAGATGGTAAATCTTTAGCCATCGATGTTATCCGTTTATTTTCAAAGATTCTTCATTGTTATCCTGTCTTGATCAAATTTATTACCTTTGGGGTGCTTTTCAGGCAGGGCCTGAGAGAATAAATGATCTGCAATGGACAAAGAGAAGGAAACCAACGGAAAGAAAAAAACAAAGCCAAAGACCAAATCAAAGCCATTTTTTACTGACGAAAGGGTACGCTTTATTTTCGGGATTCTTTTATCGGGTTTTGCGTTGTATCTTCTGCTTGGATGCGTAGCATATCTTTTCTGGTGGAAAACCGACCTCAGCCTGTCCGACTCGCAGGTTGTCTCAAATGCCGATGTGAATGTCAAAAACTGGTCAGGTAAAAGCGGGCACTTCCTTGCAAAAATGATAATAGGATACGGATTTGGTTATGGCGCTTTTTTTATTCCTCTTATTTTTGGTACGATCGGTTTATACCTCCTCAATTTTCCAAAGATTAATCTATGGAAACTGATAACTAAGTTTGCATTTGCTGCTATTGTCGTTTCTCTTGTACTGGGATATATATTCGGAAGTTCCAACGGTTACCTGGGAAGCGGTCCCGGCGGTGCACAGGGTTATAAAATTACAGAATGGCTCAACTCATTCGCAGGCAAGGTCGGAACAGGAGTAATTCTTCTTGCTCTGACGACAGGATACCTTATATTCGCCCTTAAATTCAAACCTGAAACCTTCACAAAAACAATACCCTCCTTAATCAAAAGCGCCATACCCGGGATTAAAACGGAAGCCGGGGCGCAGGAAAACCCGGTGGTGACCGAAACAGAAGAAGATGAGGAGACAGAAACCCCGGAAGAGCAGGAAGAAGATGAAACTCCTGATCGTGAAATCAGGTTCGTGGTAAGGCATACCGGCGACGAGGAGGAAGAGGAGTTCAGGGAACCTGGATCAATAATCCATGAGCTGGGGAAAGAAGGAAATACAGGAAATATCAGAAATGTCCCGATCAATATTTCAAGGCCGGAAGTAACCGATACTCTTCCCGATCATGAAGTTGAAAAGCTGATGGGCAATTATGACCCCCGCCTTGATCTTTCGCGATATAAATTTCCACCTGTCTCAATTCTTACTGATCATAAATCCGGAAAGGATTTCGACGACAGGGAAGTATTTGAAAACAAGGAGAATATTATAAAAACACTCGGCGACCACAAGATAAGTATAAGACAGATCTCAGCAACTGTCGGACCCACTGTTACACTTTACGAGATAGTTCCTGAGAGGGGCGTCAGGCTTGCGAGGATAAAATCGCTCGAAAATGATATCGCACTTAATCTTTCAGCTCTCGGGATCAGGATCATTGCCCCCATACCGGGCAGGGGTACCGTTGGTATTGAGGTCCCAAACAAGAATCCTGAAATTGTATCGATGAAGTCGCTTATAACATCAAAGGCTTTTCAGGAGACAAAATATGATCTTGCGCTTGCACTCGGACGGACAATAACCAACGATCCCTATATTGTTGATCTCACAAAAATGCCTCATCTTCTTGTGGCTGGAGCAACAGGTCAGGGTAAATCGGTTGGTATAAATGCCATAATCACCTCACTGCTGTATAAGAAACACCCGTCCGAAGTTAAGTTCGTACTCATCGATCCTAAAAGGGTTGAGCTTCCGCTCTATGCCAAGATAGAGCGCCATTTTCTCGCAAAACTGCCCGGGGAGGAAGATGCAATTATTACTGATACCCAAAAAGTAATTAATACCCTGAATTCGCTCTGCATTGAGATGGATAACAGGCTTGAGCTTCTGAAGGATGCACAGTCGCGCAACGTCAAGGAGTACAATGAGAAATTCATTTCGCGCCGGCTAAACCCTGAGAAAGGACACAGATACCTGCCATATATTGTACTGATAATTGATGAGTTTGCCGATCTTATCATGACGGCAGGAAGGGAAATCGAGCCTCCTATCGGGCGACTCGCTCAGCTTGCCAGGGCGATAGGTATACATCTTATAATTTCTACCCAGAGGCCATCAACAAATATAATTACAGGTTTTATTAAAGCCAACTTCCCCACAAGGGTTGCCTTCAGGGTTTTCTCATCGATCGATTCAAGGACAATTATCGATGCCACAGGAGCCGACAGACTCGTTGGAAGGGGCGATATGCTTGTATCATCGGGAGCTGAACCTGTAAGGGTCCAGTGTGCGTTCATCGACACACCTGAAATTGAGGAACTTACAGAGTTCATTGGTTCCCAGCAGGGTTATCCCGATGCAATGCATCTGCCGGAATATATTGACGACAGCGACCAGGGGAGCCAGGAAGTCGATCTCCGCAAGAGGGATCCTATGTTTGAGGAAGCGGCCAGACTGGTGGTCCAGCATCAGCAGGGTTCTACATCTCTTATCCAGAGGAAGCTGTCGATAGGCTACAACCGCGCCGGCAGAATAATCGACCAGCTCGAGGCTGCAAATATTGTCGGACCATTTGAGGGGAGCAAAGCCAGGGATGTACTTATTTCGGATTACATGCATTTGGAACAGATTTTGAAGAGTCTCGATTAAACCTTTATGATGAAATCACTTTGTGCATCAATAGCGCTTCTTCTCGTACAATTCAGTCTGGCAGCCCAGAGCGATGAGCAAGCTGTTAAAATCCTCGACAGGTTCTCAGGCGCCGCTCTCTCCGCTCCTTCAGTAGCGATGCTTTTTGACATCGAGACAATAGACCAGGCAGAAGGTACAAACAATAAGATGACGGGTACCATAATAATTAGTAAAGACAGGTACAGGCTTGACCTGCCGGATAACACTATATGGTTCGACGGCGAAACTTCATGGAGTTATCTCCCTGCCGAGAAAGAAGTCACTATTACCAGACCAGGGAAGAAAGACGACTCGTTTCAGTCAAAACCATCGGCTGTATTCAGCCTTTACAAAAAAGATTATAAGGTCAGGCTCCTTGAAGAGAAGGAATCATCATATCTTATTGACCTGTATCCTGAAAAACTCGACAGTGATCACGTGCGGATCAGGCTCAGCATTGGCAAACCGGCAAACGATCTGAAGGGTGTTGAATACAAATACAAAAACGGGATAACAGTGATTCTTACCGTAAAGGAATATGACCTGAAGCAGGTTCCCGGCAATGACACCTTCATTTTCCAGGCCGCCAGGTACAAAGGAGTGGAAATCAATGATATGAGATGACTATTTCAGGATTAGCGGTGAGGGTAGGAAATCCTTGCATGGTAAATATTTGACAACCTCTTTACAAAGACATTTTTTATATCTGTTATATCCTTGAAAGTCAGGGGAGTCTCTGAATACTGGCGATCCTGTTCCTGAATATAGATTATTCTTTCAACAAGTTCACTTATATTCTCTTCCGAGTAAGCAGGAATCGTTCTTGACGCAGCTTCCACAGCATCGGCCATCATTACAATTGCAGTCTCCCTTGTCCTTGGCTTAGGACCAGGATAAGCAAATTCCTTTTCCATATTTGTCTTCTGGGGATTCCTGTCGAGGAACTTTTTGTAAAAAAAGTATGCAATACCTGTTCCATGGTGTGTCTGTATGAAATCAATAAGGGGTGAAGGCAGATTGAATTTTCTTGCCAGATCAACGCCATTTTTGACATGGCTGATGATCAACGATGCACTCTGAACCGGATCAAGCTGATCATGAGGATTAAATCCCTGGGACTGATTTTCAACAAAATACTCCGGAGAGTAAGTTTTCCCTATGTCATGATAAAGCGCTCCGGTGCGGGCCAGGAGGCTGTTTGCACCGATTTCGCGGGCGGCTTCACCAGCAAGGTTTGCAACCTGAAGTGAGTGCTGAAACGACCCCGGGGCCTGCTCAGCCAGTTTTCTAAGCAACGGCTGATTTGTATCTGCGAGTTCAAAAAGTGTTGCGTCGGACAAAAACCTGAAGGTTTTTTCAAAAACAAATATCAAAGGATAGCTTAAGAGGAGAAATACACCGTTGACTGCAAACCACATATAATTTCTCCAGTTAAGCGCTTCAAGGTTCCCTTCCTGCATAAGGCCTATCCCAAGATAAACAACAGAATAGGAAAGGAACACCATGAAGACGGCGAAGAAAAGCTTAGCCCTTCTATAAACATTTGTAAGTGAGAAAATTACAATTACCCCGGCAATATAACTCAGAAATACGAATTCAAAGGAATTGGGAACAATGAATCCCGTCAGCATTATGGCTATAAGGTAAACGAACAGGGCAAGCCTCGAGTCATAAAAGGTCCTTACCAGAATAGGTATGATCGCAAAGGGTATAAGATAGATCACATTCCCTGGAATACGGACAACAATACGTGTAATAATCAGAAAGAGAAGGATTATCAAAATTATGAAGAAAGTCTTGTGGGTGGAGCTGAGCACATCAAACCTGAAGTTATACATAAACAGGTAAAGAGCCAGATAGCAAGCGGCAACAAGTATAAAACGGCCAAAAATTATGAACCACTTATCATTTTTGCCGAGTCTTTTTTCATATTCGCTCCTCAGCGACTCAAGTATTGTAAATTTATTATCATCAACAATCTGCCCCCTTGAAATAATGAGCTCGCCCTCCTGAACAAGACCTCTGTTCAGGCTTATTTCTTCGATCATTCTGTCCTTTATTGCAGCCGAGGTGGCTGCATCATAGAAAAGGTTTGGCTTTATGAAATCGTACATGGCAACTCCTGAAATGAAGTCGCCAAGATATTTCCCGGAACCCGAGATGTGTTTACCTGCAAATTCTGCCTTTTTATCTTCAGAATACTGATAAGCGCTTTTCTGGCTGAAAATGGAGCTGTATTGTCTCTTCTCCGCAACTTTTCCTGTAACTATTGTAACTTCATCCGGAGTCCTGTCAGTGAAGAGTGATTCATTGTTTTCAAGTATGCCTCTCAGATAAATCTCAGCCAGGATTGAATTCAGCTCCCTTTTTACAGATATGAATCCCATAGGATCAAGCCTGTGTACTTCCGATTCAAATTTTACAAGAAGGTCATTAAGGTAAAGATCAAATCCGGCAATTTCGTCTTTCTCAACCTGGACGTCGAGTTTGAAATAGGGTGAAAAATTGCTAAGGATACTGTCGCGTTCACGATTTAATTCATTTTCAGGCTTAAGCACGGGAAAATCGCGGGGAGCAATTAGAGATGAACCAAGCCATGGCTTTCCTTTCTGGTACTCATACCTGAATTTACCTTCACGCGGT
>Ga0116170_10004913_pt1 | contig 12106 bp, 8 predicted proteins | sample AD_JPNHW1_MetaG_FD_89797 | JGI IMG/M metagenome (GOLD analysis project Ga0116170, IMG submission 89797) | Active sludge microbial communities of municipal wastewater-treating anaerobic digesters from Japan - AD_JPNHW1_MetaG | ecosystem: Engineered > Bioreactor > Anaerobic > Digestate | place... | reverse complement strand
TATCTTTTCCAAGAACGAACTGCCGGACGACATGCCCGACCTGAAACTGGCTGGCGACACCGGAATCATCGACCTCGTCATGAAAGCCGGCTTCGCGCCGTCGAGCAGCGAAGCCCGCCGCCTCATTCAGCAGGGTGGGGTGCGCATTAACGACGAACAGGTTTCTGACGTCAAAGCCGTCATTACTCCTGTCGACGGCATGATCCTCAAAGTCGGCAAGCGCAAGTTCGCCCGCATCGTCTGCTGAACATCTGTTTTGGCTGGTTTAAGAAAGGAAGTTGCAATGACTAACGTTATCGTCGTCATTGGTGCTGGATCGATCGGGCAGGCGATCGCGAGGCGGGTCAGCGCAGGTAAGCAAGTTCTGCTTGCTGACTTGCGTGAGGAAAATGCCGATGCGGCTGCTAAAGTTCTCCATGATGCCGGATTTGAGGTAAGCACCGCAATCGTCGATGTCTCCTCGCGCAAGTCGGTTCGTGCTCTTGTCGAGACAGCCGCATCGATGGGGTCCATTACCGGAGTCATTCATGCCGCCGGTGTTTCTCCATCACAGGCGTCGCCAGCCACGATCCTGAAGGTTGATTTGTATGGTACTGCACTTGTGCTTGATGAATTCGGCAATGTCATCGCGCGGGGTGGCGCTGGCCTTGTTATAGCTTCGCAGTCGGGGCATCGCCTGCCGCCGTTGACTCCCGATCAAAACAAGGCGTTAGCGACTACGCCAGCCGATGATTTACTCTTTCTTCCGATGCTTCAGCCCGAACAGGTGAAAGATTCACTCCACGCTTACCAGATTTCCAAGCGCGGCAATTCGTTGCGTGTGATGGCCGAGGCGGTGCGATGGGGTAAACGGGGGGCGAGGGTCAATACGATCAGCCCCGGCATCATCTTTACGCCGCTAGCCAGAGATGAGCTGAATGGTCCTCGCGGTGCGGGATACCGGCGAATGATCGAAGCATCTGCGGTCGGGCGTGGTGGTACCCCGGATGAGGTTGGGGCTGTTGGGGCGCTCTTGCTGGGGCCGGATGGCGCGTTCATCACCGGTAGCGACTTTCTCATGGATGGCGGAGTTACTGCCGCCTACTGGTACGGTGAACTCGCTCCGGAGTTCGGAAAATAAAAACAGATCGACTTGATTCCACTCTACAGTTAAGAACTCTGGCATGAATTCTGTCATTCTAAAAAAAGGCCGCGAAAAAAATCTGCTTCAGCGGCATCCGTGGATTTTTTCCGGCGCGATTGAACGCGTTGAAGGCGCGCCGGGTGTCGGCGAAACGGTGACGGTTTGTTCGTTCGACCGCAAGCCGCTGGCGCAAGCCGCCTGGTCGCCGGAGTCGCAGATCGCGGCGCGTGTCTGGAGTTTTGATCCGGAAACAGTGATCGACGCCGCGTTTTTCCGCGCGAAACTGCAAAACGCGATCAGTGCCCGTTGCCATCTAACAGGTAGGGCGTGCTCGCCGAGCGCGCCGCTTGTCGACGAACGGACGGCTCGGCGATCCGTCCCTACCACCAATGCGGTTCGGCTGGTGGCGGCGGAATCCGACGGGCTGCCCGGCCTGATTATTGATCGCTACGCCGACTGGATTGTCTGTCAGTTTCTTTCCGCCGGTTCCGAACGCTGGAGAGAGACGATTGTGCAAATCCTGCAGGAACTTTTCCCCGGTCAGTCCATTTATGAGCGCTCCGATGTTTCGGTACGCGAAAAGGAAGGTCTGCCGTCGCGTTGCGGCGTACTGGCCGGAGCGGAGCCGCCGGAACGCGTTGAAATCAACGAAAACGGTATGCGTCTGCTGGTGGACATTAAGGGCGGGCACAAGACCGGTTATTACCTCGATCAGCGCGACAGCCGTGCCGCGGTGCGCGCCTGGGCCGATGGCCGCGATGTGCTGAACTGTTTTTCCTACACCGGCGGCTTCGGCATCGCCGCGCTTCTCGGCGGTGCAAAGCATGTTCTGCAAATGGACAGTTCAGAACCGGCGCTGGAGATTGCGCGGGAGAATGCGGCGCTGAACGGGCTTGATCCGGCGAAGTCGGAATATATGTGCGGCGATGTGTTTAAGGAGTTGCGCCGCTTCCGCGATTCGCGGCGCGACTTTGATCTGATTATTCTCGATCCGCCGAAGTTTGTGGAATCACGCGGTCAGCTTGAAGGCGGCGCGCGCGGCTATAAAGACATCAATCTGCTGGCGTTCAAGCTGCTGCGGCCCGGCGGACTGCTCTTTACGTTTTCCTGTTCCGGGCTGATGGAGATGCCGCTGTTTCAGAAAATTGTTTCGGACGCGGCGTTGGATGCGGGGCGCAACGCCCAGATTCTGGCGGTGCTGAACCAGGCTCCGGATCATCCGGTGGCGCTGAATTTTCCGGAAGGCGCTTATCTCAAAGGGTTGCTCTGCCGCGCGGAATAAAATCCAGATTTTTGATGCAAGCTGTGCAGGGTTTTTCCGGAAGTCAGGCCGGTTGTTTTTCGTGCGGCGGGTTGATCGGTAACGTGATGCGGAAGCAGGCGCCTCCCAGCCCCGAAGAAAGCACCTGGATATAGCCTTGGTGTATTTTGGCGCAGGCTTGAACGGCCAGTAATCCCAGCCCGGTTCCGTCGGGTTTCGTGGTGTAGAATGAGCGGAATATTTTTTCGCGGTCGGAAGGCGGAATGCCCGGCCCGTTATCGTGTACTTCGATTATTACGTTGTTCGGAACCGGCACGGCGCGGATCAGTACGGTTCCCCGGTTGCAGCCGGCGTCCGCCGCGTTCAGCACAAGGTTCAAGAGCATTTGATGGAGCAGCAGTGGATTAGCGTGGATCTCCAGCCGTTCCGGTCCTTCGATCAGTATGCGGCAGTGGTGCGCCTTGGTATGTTCCGAGGCCAGCGCTTTGGTTTCGCTGATGATTTGCATCAGCTCGACTATCTTGAATTCGCAGGTATGGGTTTCTTCTCCAATGTCCAGCAGTTGGCCGGAAAGCTGATTCAGCCGTTTGCAGGCGGCACTGAGATGTTCAAAAGCCGGGTTGCTTTTTTCAGAGATGTCAGCGCTGGCGCAATTGCAGACGGTCAATACATTCCGGATGTCGTGCGCAAGGGATGCGGCAAACAGTCCGGCCGTGGCGCGTCGTTCCGCCGCAAGCAGGGCTTCGCGATGCTGCTGAAGTTCTTTCTCGCGCCGGACAACCTGCCGGAAAAGACGGAGTGAAAAAAAGAACAGCAGTAAACCCGTCAGCACGATAAACAGGATTCCTTTGAAGAGTTCAATCCGCTTCATTTCAGTGAGTGATACTGAAAACTGAGCTGCCAATGTGCTTGAGATGACGATGTAGAGGATACAGACGATGAGATAGGTTCCGGTCAGGAGTCCCGATGCCCGCAATGGATGAACGGGCGGGGTAAGTTTCGGTGCTGCAGGCGATTCCGGCATAAGCCTCCTCCTGAATTTGCATTTCCGCTTTCACCGGAATGAAAATACAAAGGCCGTTGCTGTGCAAGGTTAAAGAGACCGGAGGATTGGCCGGGTTTTATGAAAATGATTATTTTCCCGGCGGAGAATAGAGCTTACGTATGCGGGGAATGAATTCACCGGCCTGTCCGAAAATCGGCTGCCCGACGCCCAGCCTCCACAGAATGCGGACGGTGGAGATCGGTTCCGCTTCGCGGACTTCGCGGAAGCGCGGCATCATCATCCATGCCGCCAGCGCCCGTGCTGCGCTGGAGATGATGAAGACCAGCGCCAGCGAGGAGTGGAATAGAATATGCCAACTGCCGAGGCGCAGCTCCGACGGCAGGTGGCTGGCCAGCGGAGCGCCGATGAGTACGCCGCCCGCCACCGAGAACAGTCCGTTGAGCAGATTGTAGTAGCTGAAGGCGCGTGCGCGTTTGGGCGGTGTGACGGCATCGTAGACAAAGTTTGAGGCCGCCAGGTTAAACCCGGACCAGCAGGCGCCGGAGATGATCTGTCCAAAAAGTAATATCCCGTAGTGATCGGTTGAAATCCAGATGAGCGGCAGAAACGGCATGATGCAGCTGGTGGCGACCAGCACGGAACGGTTTCCGTGCCGGTCGCCAAGCGCGCCCCACCAGCGCACGAAGAGGGTTTGCGACAACAGGAAGGCGGCGACGTTGACGGTGAACTGGAGGTAGGACCAGTGCAGGTCGCGCAGCATGTAGACGGCGAAGAAGGGGCCGGATATCTGTGCTGTGCCGTTCATGAGCGCAACGGTGAGGGTGAATTTGGCGAAGTTGGAGCGCGGGGTGGCGCGGATGAAATCCGGAAATGAAAAATAGGAGTCGTCTTTTTCTTTCTGCATCGGCGCATCGTAGTGGCGGCGCAGGAAGGCAACGCTCACCAGCCGGGCCAGGCTGGCGGTGGCGAACAGAAAGCCGAAGCCGACGAGCGGATGGCCGACGAGTTTCCAGCGGTTCATGATCCAGCCCGCAATCAGCATCGAAATCAGCATCGCGCGCATGGTGATGCGGGTGCGGTTGGAGAAGTAGCGGCCCCGGTCGGCCTGATCGACTACATCACCCATGAGGCTCATCCACGGCGGGACAGAAAAGCCGAAGGCGAAAAAGCAGACGGTGACGGTGATGAGCAGCGCCGGAATTTTGCCGGCGGTCGGCAGCAGGACCGGCAGAAAAAAGAGCGGCAGATAGGCCAGCGCCTGGATCAGGGATCCGGTCAGGATAACCGGCATGCGCCGTCCGATCCGGTCCAGCATGGACGATCCGGCCAGCTGGGCGACGGCGGCAATCAATACCGGGCCGGTGCCGACGAAGGCCATAGCCAGATTGCCGGCGTTCAAAAGCAGGGCGAACGGAGCGATGTAGGTTTCGCCGAAGCCCCACATGATGGACCACAGCGAACCTTCCCAGAGGGAGAGCTTGCGGGTTTTTTGTCCAAGAAGCGCCGGATCCGAAGTGTCCGGCGCTGCGGTGAGGCTGCGCACCGCTGAGAAGAATCTCTTCATAGGGTGTTCTTGATCGCGGCGGCTACGAAGTCGCGGAAGAGCGGATGCGGGAGTACCGGCTGGCTCTTCAGTTCAGGATGAGCCTGTGTGCCGACGTACCACGGATGGTCCGGCAGTTCAATCATTTCAACGACGCCGATGTCCGGATTGGTGCCGGAAATGATGAGTCCGTTTTTCTCCAGCTGGTCGCGGTAGTGATTGTTGACCTCGTAGCGGTGGCGGTGGCGTTCTGAGATTTTCTTTTCGCCGTAGGCCTCAAGTGCTTTGGTGCCTTTTTCAAGCACACACGGGCAGGCGCCGAGGCGCATGGTGCCGCCTTTCTGCGTGACGGCCCGCTGTTCTTCAAGCAGGCAGACGACCGGATGTTCGGTCTTTACGCCGCGTTCTTCATCGAACTCGGTGCTGTTCGCGCCGGTCAGTCCGCAGACATTGCGGGCGAATTCGATTACCGCGCATTGAAGGCCGAGGCAGATGCCGAGGAAGGGGATGTTATTTTCGCGCGCAAACTGTGCCGCACGGATTTTACCTTCCATTCCTCGCGAACCGAATCCGCCGGGAATGAGAATGCCGGCGACGGTTTTCAGAATGTCGGGATTTTTCTCAATCTCTTCGGCGTGGAGTTTTACAATTTCCACTTCGTATTCCGCCGCATAGCCTCCGTGATAGAGCGCTTCGTAGATTGATTTGTAGGCGTCCTGCAGTTCTGAATATTTGCCGACGACGCCGATGCGGACTTTGCCCTTCGGATTTTTGATGACAGAGATCAGCTTCTGCCAGTTTTTGAGCGATCTGGTGGGTTTCGCAATGCGGAAGTGGTTGAGGATCAGTTCGTCCACACCTTGTTCAGCCAGCACGAGCGGAATTTCGTAGATGGATGTTTCGACATCTTTTTCGACGATGACGCATTCTTTCGGCACGTTACAGAACATAGCCAGTTTGTCGAGGTGCTCATCGGTCAGATCCACTTCGGTGCGGCAGACGATAATGTGCGGCAGGATGCCGATTTCGCGCAGTTTGGCGACGCTCTGCTGGGTGGGTTTGGTTTTTACTTCGCCGGCGGCCCGGATGTACGGGACGTACGTGAGGTGAATGTACATGGAATTGTCGCGGCCGACGTCTGCGCCGAGCTGGCGCAGCGCTTCGAGAAAAATCAGGCCTTCGATGTCGCCCACGGTGCCGCCGAGTTCAATGACGATTACATCGGGGTTTTCGGATTCGAGCTGGCGGATTTTAAATTTAATTTCGTTGGAGATGTGCGGAATCATCTGAACGGTGGCGCCGAGGTAGTCGCCGCGCCGTTCTTTATGCAGAACGTCCCAGTAGATGCGGCCTGCCGTGATATTGCTTTTCTGCGAGGTGGGCTGGCCGGTGTAGCGCTCGTAGTGGCCGAGGTCGAGGTCGGTTTCTGCGCCGTCGTCGGTGACGTACACTTCACCATGCTGATAAGGGCTCATGGTGCCGGGGTCTACGTTGAGATAGGGGTCGAGTTTCAGCATGCGGATGCTGAGTCCGCGGTTGATCAGGAGACGTCCGATAGATGCGGCGGTAATGCCTTTGCCGAGTGAGGATACGACGCCGCCGGTTACGATAAGATATTTGGCCATTTGCTTTCCCATAGTCACTGTTTAGATTGCTTGCTACGGGAAGGCACTTTAAGGATGGGGCGCGAGGTTGTCCAAAGAATAGTTTCCAATGTTTGGAAACATTTCCGCCGGCATTGCTAAATCGTCCGGTTAGCCCGGTCGCGCTTATACGTTTCAATTACTTTGATGTAATTGGCCCGTTCAAACTCGTCGGAATCAGGAACCGCCCGCTGACTCATGGCGCCTTTCAGCTGTTCTACGGAATCGTATTCCTTGATTTGCATCCATTCCTTGAGCTCTGAAATCAGTGTTCCGGTATATTCCGGGCCGTTTTTGAGAAGAACGGATGCGATTTGAACGGCATCGGCTCCGGCCAGCAGATATTTGACAACTTCCGCGCCGGTTCGCACCCCGATGGCTGCGCCCAATGAAGCCGTCAGCTTTCCGTGCAGCATGGCGATCCAGCGCATCGGCAGACGCATTTCGGCCGCCGTGCTGAGGTCAAGGGTGGCTTCGACTTCCATGGAGTCGAGATTGAAGTCGGGCTGGTAAAAACGGTTGAAAAGGACGAGAGCGTCGGCGCCGGCTTCATCAAACTGTTTGGCCATGTTTCCCAGCGAGCTGAAATAGGGGCTGAGTTTCATGGCGACCGGAATTTTTACGGCGCTTCTGACGGCTTTCAGGATGTCGAGGTGCCGTTTTTCAATGTCGGCACCGGTTTCTTCAAGGTTGGCGGCGACGTGATAGATGTTCAGTTCCAGTCCCGCCGCGCCGGTCTGCTCAATCTTGCGGGCATACGTTTCCCATCCCTTTGTGGTGACTCCGTTGAGGCTTCCAATGATTGGAATCGCGGTGCGTTCAACCGCCTGGTGAAGGTGCTCAAAATAAGCATCAGGACTGATGGCATAGTCCTCTTTGGACGGGAAATAGGGGTGGTCTGTTTTCTCAATTTGTTCTTCGAAAAGAGAAAACATAACGGCCGCCGCAGCGCCGGCGTCGGCCGCTCTGCGGAGGTCGTCAATGTTCTGGGATACCGGCGAGGAGGCGACAATGATCGGGTTTTTAAGATTCAACCCCATGTATGTGGTTTTTAAATTCACGATCAGTCGCTCCCTGCCGTTATTCGAACCGGCTGTTATTCAGCCGGTTCGAAGTAGTCTTTGCCTACGCCGCATTCGGGGCAGACCCAGTCAGCGGGCAGGTCGGCAAATGCCGTGCCGGCGGCGATGCCGTTATTCGGATCGCCAACCGCCGGGTCGTAAATGTAACCGCAAGGTATGCATCTGAACTTTTTCATCGGATATCTCCTTTGTTTACCGAATTACATCATTTTACCGAGATTTTCCATAAATGCCATACGGCGTTTGGCATCTTCTTCAGCGGCCTTGAAGATCGCTTCCGCTTCCTGCGGGGCGGCCTTGAGCAGCGCGGTATAGCGGCGCTCGCTGCGGATGAAGTCCTGGAAGCTGGCGGTCGGCGGCTTGCATTCCCAGATGAAGCGTTTGCCTTCTTCAGCGGCCGGATTGTAGCGGTAGAGCGGCCAGTAACCGCAATCCACAGCCCGTTTCTCTTCCACCTGAGTCTTCATCATGTCGATACCGTGCGCGATACACGGAGCGTAGGCGATGACGATCGACGGCCCGTCATAGGCGGCCGCTTCCATCAGCGCTTTCTGCGTCTGCATGCGGTTGGCGCCCATCGAAATTGAGGCGACGTACACATAGCCGTAGCTCATGCACATGAACCCGAGGTTCTTCTTGCCGACCCGTTTGCCGGCAGCGGCAAACTGAGCGACTGCGCCGATCGGGGTGGACTTGGACATCTGGCCGCCGGTGTTGGAGTACACTTCGGTATCGAGTACCAGAATGTTGACGTTCTTGCCGGAAGCAACCACATGGTCGAGTCCGCCGTAACCGATGTCATAGGCCCAGCCGTCACCGCCGAAAATCCAGACGCTCTTATCGACAAAGAAGTCTGAAAGTTCGCTGATTTTCGTCAGGACTTCCTTCAGTTCGCCTGAAGCGGCTTTGAGCGCGCCCGGCAGGAGCATCTTGACGGCGTTCTGCGCGGCCACAGCCGCATCGTTGGCGGTATTGCCCGCTTCGAGCGCTTTGGTCATCGCGGCGGCGAGGTCTTTATCGACACCCAGTTCGATCGCCTTTGCGGTTTTGATCTTGAGCATGTTGCGGTTGTTATCTACCGCCAGACGCATGCCGAGACCGTATTCCGCGTTGTCTTCGAACAGCGAGTTGCCCCAGGCCGGACCGCGGCCTTCTTTGCTCTTGCAGTAGGGGATCGCCGGGAATGTTCCGCCGTAGATGGAGGAACAGCCGGTGGCGTTGGCAACGATCATGTGTTCGCCGCAGATCTGGCTGACCAGTTTGACGTACGGAGTTTCGCCGCAACCGCCGCAGGCACCGGAGAACTCAAACAGCGGCTTCTTGAACTGAAGGCCTTTGAGGGTTGAATCAGCCGCGCCGTCGAGAACGTTGTCCGGAAGCGCTTCGAAGAACTCGGCGTTCTTGCGTTCGCCGGCTTCGCGTTCTTCTTCAATCGTCTTGAATTCGAGCGCTTTGGTTTTGGCCGGGCAGGTTTCAACGCAGACGCCGCAACCGGTGCAGTCTTCGATGTAAACCTGAATCTTGTATTCCAGATTCTTATCGTTCTTGGTGTTCGACTTGAGCGTACAGAAACCTTCCGGCTTCTTCGTCAGATCTTTCGGATCAATCTGTTTGGCGCGGACAACTGCGTGCGGGCAGGCCATTACGCACTGATTGCACTGAATGCAGTTTTCTTTGACCCAGTGCGGGACGCGCGGAGCAATACCGCGTTTTTCCAGCGCGCTGGTGCCGGTCGGCAGGACGCCGTCGAACGACATTTTGGAAACCGGCACATCGTCGCCTTTCAGCAGAAGAACCGGTTCCATGACATCCTTGGCAAAGCAGCCGGGGGCTTCGTTGATCAGGGTCGGGAAAACGAACGACTTGGTGATCGTCGCCGGAATCTTGACCTGTTCCAGTGCCGCGCAGGCTTTGTCTACACAGGCCCAGTTCATCTTGATGATGTCTTCACCCTTCTTGGCGAAGCTCTTCTTGATGGCGTTTTTGATCAGCTCGATCGCCTTGTCCTGTTCCAGCACGCCGGAAAGTTTGAAGAAGGCGGTCTGCATGACGGTGTTGATGCGTGCGCCGAGTCCGGCTTCCACGGAAATCTTCAGAGCGTTGATGTTGTAGAACTTGATCTTGCGCTGGATGATGATTTCCTGCATTTCGCGGGTCAGGTGGTTGAACACTTCGTCGCTCGGGATTTCCGAGTTCAGCAGGAATGTTCCGCCTTCCTTGATGCAGCCGAGCATGTCATAACGGCCGATGTAGGCCGGGTTGTGGCAGGCCACAAAGTCGGCATGCTGAATCAGGTAGGGGTAGTTCACGCTGCTCTTGCCGAAGCGCAGGTGGGAAACCGTGATACCGTAGGATTTCTTCGAATCGTATACGAAGTAGCCCTGGGCGGTCATGTCGGTGTTGTCGCCGATGATCTTGATCGAGTTCTTGTTCGCGCCGACGGTTCCGTCTGAGCCGAGACCCCAGAACATACAGTTCACGACATCTTTGGCTTCGATGTTCATTTCCTTGCCGACTTTGAGCGACAGGTTGGTTACGTCATCGTTAATACCGACCGTGAAGCCGTGGAAGGCCGCGCCGTCGAGATGGTCGTAGACGGCTTTCACCATTGCCGGCGTGAATTCCTTGGAGGAAAGACCGTAACGGCCTCCGATGATCTTGATGCCCTTGTTTTCGAGAGCGGCGGTAACGTCGAGGAACAGAGGCTCGCCGATGTTGCCCGGTTCTTTCGTGCGGTCGAGTACAGCAATCTTCTTGACCGTTTTCGGCAGGCAGCCGACGAAGGCTTTGATCGAGAAGGGACGGAAGAGGCGAACCTTAACGAGACCGAGCTTTTCGCCCTTGGCGTTCAGATGGTTGATGGTCTGTTCGATCGTATCGCAGGCCGAGCCCATCGCGATAATCACTTTATCGGCATCCGGTGCGCCGGCGTAGTCGAACAGGTGGTACTGGCGGCCGATCTTCGCGGCCAGCTTGTTCATGTAGTCCTGCACGATTTCCGGCAGAGCATCGTAGTACTTATTGCAGGTTTCCCGGCCCTGGAAATAAACGTCCGGGTTCTGCGCGGCAACTTTCAGCACCGGAGATTCAGGGCGCAGACCGCGCTTGCGGAAACGTTCAACATATTCCGGTTCCAGCAGTTCCTTGATGGTGTCGTAACCGATTTCTTCAACCTTCTGCACTTCGTGCGAGGTGCGGAAACCGTCGAAGAAGTTTACAAACGGAACCTGGCCCTTCAGCGTCGAGAGGTGGCTGACGATGGCGAGGTCCATGGTTTCCTGAATGCCGTTGGCGGCCAGCATCGCCCAGCCGGTGTTGCGGACGCTCATCACGTCGGAATGGTCGCCGAAAATGGAGAGTGACTGTGCAGCCAGCGCGCGGGCGGAAACGTGGAAAACCGCCGGCAGCATTTCACCTGCGATCTTATACATATTAGGAATCATCAGCAGCAGACCCTGCGATGCGGTAAAGGTGGTCGTCAGCGAACCGGTGCTCAGCGCACCGTGTACGGCTCCGGCGGCGCCGGCTTCGGACTGCATTTCCGTTACGCTCACTACAGAGCCGAAAATATTTTTACGTCCCTGGGCGGCCCAGGCGTCTGCGTATTCACCCATGTTGGATGAAGGGGTGATCGGGTAAATTGCCGCGATTTCGCTGAAGGCATACGCCACATGCGCTGCCGCGGTATTTCCGTCAATGGTAACCATTTTCTTGCTCATACCTGCTTCTTTCTCCTGAGGATTCGGGTTTCTATTAAAATTCCGTGAAAACTCTCATCTCTGGCTCACCGCATTCACCGCTTTTCCGCCGCTTTCCGGTAAAAAAGGGGTTCGTGCAAAACCGGTTTCCGCTGTTTGTCATGCGGAGCTGAGAGAATTTCAAAAATCGGCTCCAAACAGAAGCCTTTTTTCAGTCCAAAGTGCGAAAAAATGTAGACTTGGCTACAAGGTGGAACGTGCCGTTCCGGCGCGTTCAAGCGTGCGCGGAGCGCCCGCTCCACCCAATAGTGCGAGAAAAGGCTCCACTTGCCGGTTCTTGCGCAAATTCAGCTTCTTAAATCCCGCCGCTTCGCCTATAAGTCGGGCTATCGGGTTATTATAATTTTGTCTCTATGACTTTTAACTACAGGAGGTGCGTATGGTGCGGCTTGTGATTTGTGGTTTTCTTATGTTGGCAATTACAGCTTGCAGCACAACGCCGGGAGATGCTGCGTTTCAAAGCGGACATTATCCTCAGGCGGCTGAGTTATATGAAGCTGGAGCAAATATGGGTGACGCATTGGCGGCTCGTAAGCTGGCTAATCTCTATAATTGCCGACCAGGCCTTCCAGAAGATCATCAAAAGGCGGTCTATTGGTATAAAAAAGCGATTGAATTGGGTGATAAATCGTCCAACTGGCCGATCGGTGTGATTTATCGGGACGGAGGCGGAAATGTATCGAGAGATTA
>Ga0116170_10004910_pt1 | contig 12109 bp, 10 predicted proteins | sample AD_JPNHW1_MetaG_FD_89797 | JGI IMG/M metagenome (GOLD analysis project Ga0116170, IMG submission 89797) | Active sludge microbial communities of municipal wastewater-treating anaerobic digesters from Japan - AD_JPNHW1_MetaG | ecosystem: Engineered > Bioreactor > Anaerobic > Digestate | place... | reverse complement strand
CGTATACTCATGCGGGCCGTCGCCCAGAGACAGGGCAAAAAGGTGTCCGTGGATATTATGGACTGATACCGAAAAAAGAACTGCTGAAAAGCGGTTCTTTTTTTAACACTTTTTGGCCTTTTATTATGAGAAAACTATGGTATAATAACCAAAACAGTTATTATACCGCGCATCATCGCGCACCGCGCGACGGCGCATTTGAATTCAAATAACATAAAAAATACTTGGGGCGGTCAAAAATGGAGAGCAAGCGCTATATCGAGGCCGGACAGATCGTAAATACGCACGGCACCCGGGGAGAGGTCAAGATCCGGCCCTGGGTGGATTCGGCGGAATTTTTGAAAACTTTCAAAACGCTCTATCTGGGCGACAGACCCTATGAAGTGCGCGAGTCCTCCGTCCACAAGGGCTGCCTGCTGGCGTCGCTTTCCGGGGTGGAGGACGTCAACGCCGCCATGGCCCTGAAGGGCCGCACCGTGTTCATCGACCGGCAGGACGCCGCCCTGCCCCCGGGCGGCTGCTTCATCGCCGACATCATCGGCGCCAGAGTGCTGGACGAGGACGGCGGGGAAGTGGGCGTGCTGGCGGAGGTCTTCGAATCCCCCGCGTCCATGATCTATGTGGTGCGGGGACAAAGCGAGCATCTCATCCCGGCGGTGCCGGAATTCATCCGCGCGGTGGACGTCGAAAACGGCGTCATCACCGTCCATCTTATCGAAGGAATGTAAAACAATGCGCATCGACATCATGACCCTTTTTCCCGACACGGTGAACGCCGTGCTGCACGAGAGCATTCTCGGGCGGGCCTGCAAAAAAGGCATCCTCGACATCAACTGCGTGCAGATCCGGGATTTCACCGAAAACAAGCAGATGCAGGTGGACGACTATCCCTACGGCGGGGGCTGGGGCTGCATCCTCATGGCCCAGCCGCTGAAATCCTGCCTGGAACACGTTATGTCAACCACAAACGGCCTGCGCAGCCGGGTGATCTGCCTCTCGCCCCAGGGACAGCCTTATAATCAGGAGACCGCCAAGCGGCTGGCCCGGGATTACGACCACCTGGTGCTGGTGTGCGGCCACTACGAGGGCATTGACGAGCGCTTTATCGAAGAATGTGTGGACGAGGAAATCTCCATGGGCGATTTCGTCCTCACCGGCGGCGAGATCGCGGCCATGGCCGTGGCCGATTCCGTGTGCCGCCTCATCCCCGGCGTTTTGAGCGACGAGGAGTGCTATACCGGCGAGAGCCACTGGAACGGGCTGCTGGAATATCCTCAGTACACCCGGCCCGAGGTGTGGGAGGGCCGCCGCGTGCCGGAGCAGCTGCTCACCGGCGACCACGCCGCCGTGGAGGAATGGCGGCGGATGATGAGCTTCACGCGCACCCGGGAAAGGCGCCCGGATCTGTTTGAAAAGCTGATCTTTGACGATCAAAACGACCGGAGGCTGCTGGAGAAGCTCCAAAAGGAGGCTTCCCGCCCGCGCCTGACACAGCCGGTGACGTGCCGCGCCGCCACGGCGGCGGATATGGACGATATCCTGCGTATCGTGGGCGACGCCCGCGCCACGCTGAAAAAACTGGGCGCCGATCAGTGGCAGGGGCCGTACCCCGAGGCGATTGATTTTAGCGCAGACATGGAAAACGGCGTCTGCCATGTGGTGCTCCACGGGGACGAGATCGGGGCGTTTTTCACTCTCTCGCCCGAGCCGGAGGACGATTACGACAATATCACCGACGGCAAGTGGCACTATCCCGGCGCCTACTGCACCCTGCACCGGGCGGCGGTGGCCGCGGCCTACCGCAGCAGCGGTATGGCGGACCGGGTGATGGAATTCGTGGACGCCGAGAGCGAAAAGCTTGGCTTTCGCGCCGTCCGCACGGATACCCACCGCAGGAATACCGCCATGAAAAAGCTTCTGGAACGGCACGGCTACCGCTACCGCGGCAACGTGCTCATCCTGTGCGAGCCGGGACACGACCCGCGCCGTCAGGCCTTTGAGAAGGTGCGCAAATGATGGAGCTGACCGATTACGATACCATACGGGACGTGCTGGCCAGGCACGGTTTTCATTTTTCAAAATCGCTGGGACAGAATTTTCTCACCGCCGCCTGGGTGCCGGAGCGCATCGCGGAGGAAGCCGGGCTGGACGAGGATACCGGCGTGCTGGAGATCGGCCCCGGCATCGGCTGCCTGACCGCGGAGCTGTCCAGACGGGCGGGAAAGGTGCTGGCCGTGGAGCTGGACCGGAAGCTGATGCCCGTGCTGGAGGAGACCCTGTCGGGCTGCGGGAATACCGAGGTGCTGTTCGGCGACGTGCTGAAGCAGGACCTGCCCGCGCTGGCGCGGGAATATTTCCCGGGAATGCGCGCCGTGGTGTGCGCCAACCTGCCCTATAATGTCACCGGACCCGTGCTGACCAGGCTGCTGGAGGCGGAGTGCTTTGAGACCGTTACCGTGATGGTCCAGCGGGAGGTGGCCAGAAGGATCTGCGCCGACCCGGGCACCCCGGAGTACAGCGCGTTCACCGTGCTGTGCGCGTGGCACTGCCGCAGAGAGATCCTGTTCGACGTGGGACCCGAGTGCTTCGTCCCCCGGCCCAGGGTCACGTCCAGCGTCATCCGCCTGACCCGGCTGGCGGAACGCCCCGCGAGGGTAACGGATGAGGCGCTTTTCTTCCGCGTGGTGCGCGCCGCCTTCGGCCAGCGCCGAAAGACCTTGGAAAATGCGCTGGCGGCGGGCTTTCCGGAGCTGCCGAAGGCCGCGCTGGCCGACGCCGTGCGGCAGAGCGGGACGTGCCCCGGCATTCGGGGCGAAATGCTTGGAATTAATGATTTTGCACAAATTTCCGACTGCATCCGGGGCGTTCTGCACCGCTGATTTGTAGGGAAAAACTATTGAGAAAAAGGGCATAATGTGATAACCTTTTTATAAGGTTATTGGAAAATATTTCATACGAAGGAGCGCGCAATGGAAGTGACCAATAACTCCAGCATCCTGGGGTGGATTGCTGATGTCTCCGCCGTGACCAGACCGGACAAAACGGTATGGATCGACGGGACTGAGGAACAGCTGTCCGACCTGCGCAGGCAGGCTGTCGCCCAGGGGACCCTGCGGAAGCTGAACGGGGAGGAACTACCCGGCTGCTACCTGCACCGCACCGATCCCGGCGACGTGGCCCGGGTAGAGGACCGTACTCTGATCTGCTGCGAACGGGAAGGGGACGCCGGCCCCACCAACCACTGGATGGCTCCCGCCGAAATGAAACGGAAGCTTTTCGGCAAGGGCGGCATCTGCGACGGCGCCATGACCGGGCGCACCATGTACGTCATCCCTTACTCTATGAGCGTCGTGGGTTCGCCTTTCGCCAAATACGGACTGGAGCTTTCCGACTCCATCTATGTTGTGCTGAACATGGCCATCATGACCCGCGTCGGCCAGGCGGTTCTCAATTCCATCGGCGACGGGGACGATTTCATCCGGGGCATCCACTGCCAGTGCAATCTGGATCCGGAGGACAAGTACATAGTCCAGTTTCCGGAGACGAATGAAATCGTTTCGGTGAACTCGAACTACGGGGGCAATGTTCTGCAGGGCAAAAAATGCTCCGCTCTGCGAATCGCCTCGAACCTCGGCCGAAAAGAGGGCTGGATGGCGGAGCATATGCTGATCCTGGGCCTGGAAAATCCCCGGGGCGAGACCCGCTACGTCTGCGCCGCGTTCCCCTCAGCCTGCGGCAAGACAAACCTCGCTATGCTCATCCCGCCGGAAAAGTACAGAGAGCTCGGATGGAAGGTCTGGACCGTGGGTGACGATATCGCCTGGCTGCGCGTGGGCAGGGACGGCCGCCTGTGGGCCGTGAACCCCGAGAACGGCTTCTTTGGCGTGGCCCCCGGCACCAACGAACATTCCAATTACAATGCATTGGCTTCCACAAAGAAGGGTACCATATTCACAAATGTTGCGCTCAATCCTGACAAGAACACCGTCTGGTGGGAAGGCCTGACCAAAACCCCGCCGGCGCATCTTGTCGATTGGCAGGGAAATCCCTGGACACCCGGATGCGGCAGACCCGCCGCGCATCCGAACTCGCGCTTCACCGCCCCGGCGGAAAACTGCCCCTGCGTGTCCCCGGAATTCAATCATCCCGAGGGCGTGCCCATCGACGCCATCATCTTCGGCGGCCGCCGCGCGAAGACCGCGCCGCTGGTGTATCAGTCCCGCAGCTGGAATCACGGCGTGTTCGTGGGCTCCGCCATGGCCAGTGAAAAGACCGCCGCCGCAGCGGGCACCGTGGGCGAGCTTCGCCGCGATCCCATGGCCATGCTTCCCTTCTGCGGCTACAATATGGCCGACTACTGGCAGCATTGGCTGGATATGGGCAGGCTCATTCCCCACCCTCCGAAAATCTTCAACGTCAACTGGTTCCGTACCGACGGGGACGGACATTTCATCTGGCCCGGTTTTGGCGACAATATGCGCGTCCTGCTGTGGATTCTGGCCCGCTGCGCCGGAACAGCCGCCGCCGTGGAGACCCCCATCGGCTACGAGCCGAGACCGGAGGACATCGATGTGGAGGGGCTCGAAGGCATCACGACCGATACCGTAAGAGACCTGCTGTACGTGGACAAGGCCCTGTGGCGGGACGACTGCGAGAGCATCCGCGGCTTTTACGCCAGATTCGGCGGCCGCGTGCCGCAAAAACTCCGCGACGAGCTTGAGAAGCTCGAAAACAACGTAAAGTAATCTGGCCCGGGAGAAACGGGCCGATGCTGAATATTTTGGAAAGGATAAATACTGTATGAGCAAGAAATATGTTTATCTGTTCTCGGAAGGCAACGCCGATATGCGTGAGCTTCTGGGCGGCAAGGGTGCCAACCTCGCCGAAATGACCAATATCGGCCTGCCTGTTCCTCAGGGATTTACCATCACCACCGAAGCCTGCACCCGTTATTACGAGGATGGCAAGCAGCTCGCTCCCGACATTCTGGATGAGATCATGAAGTATGTGGCCAAGCTGGAGAAGATGACCGGCAAAAAATTCGGCGACGTGACCAACCCGCTGCTGGTTTCCGTCCGCTCCGGCGCCAGAGCGTCCATGCCCGGCATGATGGACACCATCCTGAATCTGGGCCTGAACGACGCCGTGGCCGAGAGCCTGGTCAAGGCCACCAACAACCCCCGCTTCGTCTACGATGCGTACCGCCGCTTTATCCAGATGTTCTCCGACGTGGTCATGGAGCTGCCCCGCGACAAGTTTGAGGAGTATCTCACCATGATGAAGGAGGACCGCGGCGTGCAGCTGGATTCCCAGCTGGGCGCGGAGGACCTCAAGGAACTGGTGGGCACCTTCAAGGGCTACTATAAGGACCGCATGGGCGTGGAATTCCCCACCGACCCCGTGGAGCAGATGGTCGCCTCCATCAAGGCCGTGTTCCGCTCCTGGGACAATCCCCGCGCCAACGTCTACCGCCGCATGAACGACATCCCCTATTCCTGGGGCACCGCCGTCAACGTGCAGTGCATGGTGTTCGGCAACATGGGCGACGATTCCGGCACCGGCGTCGCGTTCACCCGCGATCCCGCCACCGGCGAGAAGAAGCTCTACGGTGAGTTTTTGATGAACGCCCAGGGCGAGGACGTGGTGGCCGGCATCCGCACGCCCCAGACCATCGACCAGCTCAAGGACACCAACAAAGAGGCTTACGAGGAGTTCGTGAAGATCTCCACCGCCCTTGAAAATCATTACAAAGATATGCAGGATATGGAGTTCACCATCGAGCGCGGCAAGCTCTATATGCTGCAGACGCGCAACGGTAAGCGCACCCCCCAGGCCGGCATCAAGATCGCCGTGGCGCTGGTGAAGGAAGGCCTGTGCACGAAAGAGGAGGCTCTGCTGAAGATCGAGCCCCGCTCTCTTGACGCGCTGCTGCACCCCGGCTTCGATAAGAAGGCGCTGGCCGCGGCAAAGCCCGTGGCCTCCGGTCTGCCCGCCTCTCCCGGCGCGGCCTGCGGCGCCGTGTATTTCACTGCCGAGGATGCCGCCGCACATGCCAAGGACGGCCCTGTGCTGCTGGTCCGCGCCGAGACCTCCCCGGAGGATATCAACGGCATGCGCGTGTCCCAGGGCATCCTCACCGCCCGCGGCGGACGGACCTCCCACGCGGCTGTTGTGGCGCGCGGCATGGGCACCTGCTGCGTCGCCGGCTGCGGCGCGCTGTATATCGACGAGGCTAAAAAGCAGATGACCGTCAACGGAAACATCGTCAAGGAAGGCGACTTTATCTCCATCGACGGTGTCACCGGCAATGTGTACCTGGGCCGCATCCCCACCGTGGAGGCCGAGGTCGGCGGCGAGTTTGCCACCGTCATGAAGTGGGCGGACGAGTTCCGCGCTTTGGGCGTGCGCACCAACGCCGACACTCCGCACGATGCCGCCACCGCCGTCAAATTCGGCGCGGAGGGCATCGGCCTGACCCGCACCGAGCATATGTTCTTCAACGCCGACCGTATCCCCGCCATGCGTGAGATGATCGTGGCCACCACCACCGAGCAGCGCAGGAAGGCGCTGGCCAAGCTGCTGCCCATGCAGCGCGGCGACTTTGAGGGTATCTTCCGCGCAATGAAGGGGAAGCCCGTCACCATCCGCCTGCTGGATCCCCCCCTGCACGAGTTCCTCCCCAAGGAGGACGACGATATCCGCGCGCTGGCCGAGGATATGGGCCTGACCTTCGACAATCTCAAGGCCACCATCCAGCAGCTTTCCGAGGTCAACCCCATGATGGGTATGCGCGGCTGCCGCCTGCCCATCGTCTATCCCGAGATCGGCGAGATGCAGACCCAGGCCATCATCGAGGCCGCCATCAACGTCTCCAAGGAGACGGGCGAACTTATCACCCCGGAGATCATGGTTCCGCTGGTGGGTTCCGGCGGCGAGATCCGATTTGTCAAGAAGCTCATCACCACCGTGGCCGACGGGCTTATCGCCAAGAGCGGCCTGCCGATGAAGTATCTGGTGGGCACGATGATCGAACTGCCCCGCGCGGCCGTCTCCGCCGACCGCATCGCCGTGGAAGCCGAGTTCTTCTCTTTCGGCACCAACGACCTGACCCAGATGAGCTACGGTCTTTCCCGCGACGACGCGGGCAAGTTCCTGCCCACTTACCTCGACAAGAAGATTTTTGAGTCCGACCCCTTCGAAAAGTTCGATGTCCTGGGCACCGGCCGCCTCGTGGAGATGGCCGTCAAGCTCGGCCGGGAGACCCGGCCCGACCTGCACCTGGGCATCTGCGGCGAACACGGCGGCGACCCCTCCTCCGTGGAATTCTTCCACAAGGCGGGTCTCGACTACGTTTCCTGCTCGCCCTACCGCGTACCCATTGCGCGCCTTGCCGCCGCGCAGGCCGCCATCAAGTTTCCCCGCACGAAGTAAATTGCACTGAAACACACGCCGTCCGCGGACGGCGTGTGTTTTTCCCCGGAAATTTAATTTTCCTCTAATAATGGAGTGCTATCGTGTGTGATACACAAGAGAAAGAGTTTTGACAAGAAAAATCCCCTTAATCATTGATTTTTCAATCGAAATGTGATTTAATTAATTAAATCGGGTCATACCAAAATTCAAAATGCGGGAGGGTGCGCCATGTCCGCTGCAATGTATATACTCGGCGGGGCGGCGGGACTGGCTTTCGGCACCCTGGTCGCCTATCTCAATTCGCTGATAACCAAGAGATATCTAAACAGAAATAAGGATAATCAGGGGCCGGAAGGGACGGCTGCGGCCATGGGGCTGACGTTTATAAGACAGCTTGTCAACATTGCCGCTTTGGCAATTGTTTTTTTTATGCGCAATATTGTCCCGCTGCCCTTTATAGCCACTGCCATCGGAACGGTGATCGGCCTGACTGCCGTTTCCATTTTGCTCGTTTACAGACTTACGGATAAGTTTAACCGACAGTGAACGGAAAATAAGTCCGGGAGGTAGAATAAATTGACGTTCAATACAGATTTTTCCATTGGGAAGCCCATCATAACCATCTGGGTGATTATCGCGGTGCTCACAATATTGTCCATTCTTGTCACAAGGCGGCTGAAGGACGTCCCCGGCCCGCTGCAGAACATCGTGGAGATGGCGGTGGAAAAGCTGGAGGATTATTTCGGCGGGACGCTGGGCTTTGAGAATATGCGCAGGTATTTCGGCATGTTCGCCACGCTCTTCATTTTTATCGTGGTGTCCAACTACTCCGGATTGATCCCCACCGCCGGGGAGACTTTCGCCGTCCCGACGGCCAGCATCTCCGTTACCGCCGCGCTGGCAGTTATCGCATTTTTCACGACCCACACCATCGGCATACAGCGGCAGGGCGTCGGCGGATACGCGAAGTCCTTCCTCAAGCCGATCGCTTTTCTGCTGCCCCTGACCCTTCTGGATCAGATGGTGCGCCCGTTTTCTCTGGCTATCCGACTTTACGGCAATATTTACGCCGAGGAGATGGTCACGGCGCAGCTGCGCAAGATGTTTCCTGTGCTGTTGCCGCTGGTGATGCAGGTGCTCAGCCTGCTGTTCTGCCTCATTCAGGCCATGGTCTTTACCATGCTCACGGCCGTTTATGTCCATGAGGCCATCGGCGGGGACGAGTGACGTAATCATGTGTTGTTATATTACTAATAATTACCATTTTATACAGGAGGAATCATTATGACTTCATCGGCAATTATCGCGATCGCCGCCGCGCTGGCAATATCGATCAGCACCATCGGCCCGGGCATCGGCCAGGGCATCGCCGCCTCCAAGGCCATGGAGGCCATGGCGCGCCAGCCGGAGATGGTGGGCACGCTCCGCACCAACATGATCCTTGCGCTGGCCATCATGGAGGCTCTCGCAATCTACGGACTGCTGATATCATTCATCCTTATCGCGAAAATGTGATGAGGCTTCCGCGACCCCAACACGAAAGGAAGGCTGATTACATTGACACTTGATCTTTGGACTGTCATTCTGACCATTGTCAGTTTCTTCCTTCTCTATTTTCTGCTGAACACCTTTTTGTTCAAGCCCATCATCAAATTTATGGACGACCGCAAGGCCCGCATCGAGGGCGGCCTTGAGGAGGGCAAAATGGCCAGGCAGGCGAAGGAAGAAAACCGGCGGCAGCTGGAAGAAGAACTGCGCCGCACCGGCGGCGAGGCCAAGCAGGTCCTGGCGGACGCCAAAAGCGTGGACGAGGCGGGCCGCGCCAAGGTGCTGGAGAGCGCCCGCAACGACGCCACCGCCGCGCTGAAGGACGCCCGGGGCCGGATCGGCGAGGAGAAGAAGGCTGCGGAGGCCTCCGTTTCGGAGAGCATGCCGGAGCTGGTGGCCGCGCTGACCGCGCGGCTTTTGGGGGACGACGCCGTCGTCTCCGCCAACGCCGGTCTCATCCGGGACTGTGTCCTGACCGCGCGGGAGCAGTGAGCTTATGAAGAATCCTCAATTCAGGAAAGGGGGGATGAGGCGGAATGTCATGGCTTGATATCCTCTGGATGGTGCTCAACTTCGTCATCCTGTTTGGCGGACTTTGGTACCTGGCGCGAAAACCCATTGCGAAAGCATTTAAGGGCCGGCAGCAATCCATTGCCGCCGAGCTTGAAAAGGCCGCGGACGCCCGGAAGGAAGCTGCGGGGCTGAACGCCGAGATCGACACCGAGAAAGCCTCCGCCGCCCAAAAACAAAAGGGCATAATCGATGATGCCCACCGTCAGGCCGCCGAAAGAAGCACCGAGAGCGTTCAGCGCGGCCGGCAGGAGGCCGGGGAGATCACCGGCGGCATCGCGCTGAGCGAAGCGCAGATGCGCGACGAGATGGCCGCCCAGATCTCCGCCAAGGCAGTCAAAACCGCGGCGGCCCTCACCGGAGAGGTGCTGAAGCAGCCGCCCTTCGCGTCCTCGCGGCAGGCCCTTACGGATGCGTACATCCGACAAATCAAAGAATTGGTGGCAGCAATGCCGAGTGATATTTTGAATATGAACGAACTGAAGAAGCTGAACATTTCAATATCGAGCTCCGAGCCGCTGAGCGACGAGGAGATGAAAAAGCTGCAGGCCATCCTGTGCGAGACGTTCATCTCCATGCACAACGAGGTGGACGACAAGCTCATCGGCGGCGTGCGGATGCAGGTCGGCGACACCGTCTACGACGGCTCTCTGGCCCATTCGCTGGACCGGCTGACCCAGGAGGTCGAGGCCAACACCCTCAGATCCGACGGCGAAATGCAGTCCATCGCTCAAGGCATCAGGGATAAGCTCCGCGGCGCGGACAACAGCATCGACGTGTATCAGACCGGCAAGGTCATCTCCGTGTCCGACGGTATCTGCCGCGTCTCGGGTCTGGCCGACGTGATGGCCGGCGAGATGCTGGAGTTCCCCGGCGACCTGCGCGGCATGGTCATGGATCTGGACAGGGAGACCGTGGGCGTCGTGCTGCTGGGCTTTTACGAGACCCTGCAGGAGGGCGACGAGGTGCGCCGCACCGGCGATATCATCAGTGTCCCCGTGGGCGAGGCCCTCATCGGCCGCGTGGTGGATGCGCTGGGCCGTCCCATCGACGGCAAGGGCAGCATCGCCGCCGCCGAGACCCGGGCCATCGAAAGCCCGGCTCCCAGCGTGCTCAACCGCCAGCCCGTCACCGTCCCGCTGCAGACCGGTATCAAGGCCATCGACGCGCTGGTGCCCATCGGCAGAGGTCAGCGCGAGCTGATCATCGGCGACCGCCAGACCGGCAAGACCGCCATCGCGCTGGACGCTATCATCAACCAGAAGGACAAAAACGTCATCTGTATCTATGTGGCCGTGGGCCAGAAGGAATCCACTGTGGCCGGCGTGGTGGAGAAGCTCCGCCAGCACGGCGCCATGGACTATACCATCGTGGTGGCCGCCAACGCCTCCGAGCCCGCCCCAATGCTGTACATCGCGCCCTATGCCGGCGCGGCCATGGGCGAGTACTTCATGTACAAAGGCAAGGACGTGCTGGTCATCTACGACGACCTGAGCAAGCAGGCCGTGGCCTACCGCGAGCTTTCGCTGCTGCTCCAGCGCCCGCCAGGGAGAGAAGCTTACCCCGGCGATGTATTCTATCTGCATTCCCGGCTGCTGGAACGCGCGGCCCGTCTGTCCGACGAGCTGGGCGGCGGCAGCATGACCGCCCTGCCCATCATCGAGACCCAGGCGGGCGATATCTCCGCCTATATTCCCACCAACGTCATTTCCATCACCGACGGCCAGATCTTCCTGGAGACGGACCTGTTCCACTCCGGCGTGCGTCCGGCCATCAACGTGGGCCTTTCCGTGTCCCGCGTGGGCGGCGCGGCCCAGATCGGCGCCATGAAACAGGTCGCCGGCCGGCTGCGGATGGATCTGGCCCAGTATCGCGAGCTTGCCGCGTTCTCGCAGTTCGGCTCCGATCTGGATAAGGCCACCCGCGACACCCTTAACCGCGGCGAGCACATGACCGAGATCCTCAAGCAGGGTCAGTTCGCGCCCATGTCCGCCGCCGATCAGGTGGTGCAGATTTTTGCCGGGGCCGAAGGCTATACCGACGACGTGGAGCTGAAGGACATGGCCCGATTCGAGGAAGAGCTGGTGTACGCCGTGAACCGCGCCGACCCCGAGGTCCGCGCCGACATCATAAGCGGCAAAAAGCTCTCCACCGATTCGCTGGAGAAGCTCAAGGCCGCCATTGCGGAATTCAAGAAAACCTTCTGAGCACCCGCTCAGTCCTGACGAAAGGAGGGACGCACAATGGCGACGATGCGCGCGATACGCACCCGCATCAAAACCGTAACCAGCACCCAGCAGATCACCAAGGCCATGAAGATGATCTCCGTGTCCAAGCTGCGCCGGACGCAGGCGGCCATGACGGCCATGCGCCCCTTCGCGGAAAAGAGCCGTGAGATCCTGGATACCCTGCTCTCCGGCAGCGGCTACGAGAACCGCTTCCTCACGCCTCGCGCGGAGGTGAAAAAGGTCTGCTATGTGCTGTATGTGGGCAACCGCGGACTCTGCGGCGCCTATAACAGCGGCGTTCTCCGCCACATGGCGGAGCTGGCCGCGGCCGAGACCCGCGAGTATTCCGT
>Ga0116170_10004907_pt1 | contig 12112 bp, 11 predicted proteins | sample AD_JPNHW1_MetaG_FD_89797 | JGI IMG/M metagenome (GOLD analysis project Ga0116170, IMG submission 89797) | Active sludge microbial communities of municipal wastewater-treating anaerobic digesters from Japan - AD_JPNHW1_MetaG | ecosystem: Engineered > Bioreactor > Anaerobic > Digestate | place... | reverse complement strand
AATTATGGATTTCTTCCATTCTATCATATTTCTTTTCATACCAGATAATTAAAATTGCTGTAACGCAGGAGTTTTCAATAATTGACTATCCTCCTGAAATCAGGAGGACAAATAACAGAGCCAAAATACCGAACGATGTATTAATTAGCTACATCAAATTTTACTAAATTTGATGCGATATTAACATTCAAACAAAAAAAAGTACAATTTCTATCACTATGCCGGCATATCTTGAAAAACTAAATGTAAAAAAAGACGAATCGTTTTTCATAGGGATTTTTCAGGATAATATGGATAAATGCACCTGGCATTATCATAATAATTATGAAATAAGCTTTATTACCGAAGGTTCAGGAAAGCGGTTAGTGGCTGATTCAATAGCTGATTTTCAACCTGGCGATATGGTATTTATTGGCCGCAACCTTCCGCATGTATGGATAGCCGATAAAGAAATCAAATCTCCATCCAACAGGACACTTGAGATGGTTTTTCTCCAGTTTACATCAGATGTGTTATGCCGGCCTCTGTTAAATCTGCCTGAATTCAGATATGTTGCAAAAGCCCTGGCTTTATCTGAGAGAGGGATTCAGATCGTAGGTCAAACGCTCAATGAAGTAAGTGAAATAATGCTCCAGTTACCATATTTGAATAGTTTTGACAGGATGCTTCATTTTTATAAGATGATGGACATTATTGGTAAAAGTGATACCAATATCGGGCTGGCAAGCAAAAAGTATCTTAGGGCGCGTTTCAATACTGGAAATAAGCGGATTGAAACCATCCACAATTTCCTGATGAATAATTACCTTGAAAATGTGGATCTGAAGAGCTTAGCCGGACTTGTCAATATGGCGGAGGGATCATTGTGTCGCTTTTTCAAGATGGAAATGGGGATAACAATTTTCGAATATCTTAATCAGATAAAAACAGAATTTGCATGTAATCTGTTAATGGATGGAAGTCTGAGTATAATGGAAGTGTGTTTTGACAGTGGCTTTAACAACCTGAGCCATTTCAACAAACAGTTTAGGAAGGCCACAGGCATGACGCCTTCAGAATACAGGAAACGGTTTATAGGGCTTAGGCATGACATCCCGAATACGTGGCAAACGGATAATAATAAATCATAAGGCCATCCTTTTCAGAATGGCCTTGCTTTTCAGGGGTGGAAGGTGGGGCTCGAACCCACGACCTTCGGAACCACAATCCGACGTTCTAACCTAACTGGACTACATCCACCGTTTCAGGGTGCAAAATAAGTTCAAAATTTTCTATTTCACAAAAATTTAAATTTTATTTTCTCATACTGAAGTCAATTACTATCTTTGTGCGGTTCGAAAAAAAACGAACTCTCCTTTATAATAATTTAATATAAAGGTCGTTATAAAGCATAACTATAAAGTGTTCATTCGGGTTTGAGGAAATTTAAAATTATAGATAACATAACGGGGCTCCAACTCTTTCAGTTGATGAAGCCTGTTATTTTCCTGATAATAAGTGTCGTTTTTACCAAAAGCCATCTTACCCGTGCCGAAATAGGACAGTGGGAGATGTTTATGTTCCTTGCCGGACTGGTCACCTTTTTCTGGGTTACAGGTATTATTCAGTCTCTTCTGCCTCTCTACCACAGAAATAAAACTTTTCATAAAATAGGTAACAGCGGGTTTGCAAAATCGCCGGAGATATATAATGCTTTTTTACTGTTATGTTTTTTCAGCATTGTTATTTTTCTGATAGGACATATTGTAAAATACAACTTCTCGGTTTTTCACATCTCCGGCAATGCACCGTATATCAATCTCTTATTGTTTTATATACTGATCAGCAGTCCGGTATGCCTTATTGAATATATTTATCTTCTGAACAACAGGGCACATCGTATTTTTCAGTACGGCTTTCAGACATTTTTTGCACAGTTGCTGATGATTATTGTTCCGATAATCCTCGGCAAAGACATTACATGGTCAATTTGGGGATTGATTGTTATTTCTTTAATACGATGGATATGGCTCATTATCCTGCTACGTAGGTATTCTGAAATGACAATATCAGTCAGCTTCATGAAGGAGCACCTCTATCTGGCTGCACCGTTAATACTGACATCCCTTATCAGCGGATCGGCTCAGTATACTGATGGAGTTATTGTGTCGGCGGTATATCGGGATCCTTCAATGTTTGCATGGTTCCGATATGGGGCCAAAGAATTTCCTCTTGTGCTGATGCTTGCAAACGGACTGAGCAGCGCCATGCTTCCTGAGTTTTCAACACGCGAGAGGATGAGGGAATCTTTTGCAAAAATAAAGGCTAAATCAAAAAAACTGATGCACTTACTGTTCCCGACAGTGATGGTGGTGATGCTCTTTACCAGATGGTTTTACCCGCGTTTGTTCAATCCTGACTTTCAGAAAAGTGCTGACGTGTTCCTTGTCTATTCATTGCTTATAATTCCCCGGCTCGTTTTCCCGCAGACAATAATTGTGGGAAGAAAAAAGACTCATATCTCACTTATTGCAGCAATACTTGAACTGATAATAAATATACCGTTAAGCCTTCTTATGATTAAGTGGGGTTACAATATTGTCGGAGTTGCCCTTTCAACATTTATTGTGTATACCATTGGAAAGGCTTTTCTGGTTGGGTACTTATGGTTAAAAATGAATATTAAGCCATCGGAATATATTCCTATTAAGGTCTATACTCTTTACTCTGTGCTCACCTCTGTTCTTTTCATTCTTATTGACCACAGGATAATCGATATTAAATAAGATGACCATCAGGTATCATGAATACGATATCTGTTTTTTCAACAAAATCAATTGTTTACCCCAACCCTAAAGGGAGCAATTGATTTTATTCGCACCCTTTAGGGCAGGGGTTAACGAATAAAATCAATGTATTTATATGTAGGATTACAGATAGTCATTTTGAATAATTTTACCTCCCTCAACAGCAGGTCAGAATAAAAATTGTTATTAAAATCTGAGTATATTTACATACGATACACAAATCGCAGATTTGTTTTAACAAGAAGTGGCATAGATTAAGAGAACTAATATTATGCAGATAAAAGAGGTCTTAACAAAACAGGATAAAAAAGATTTTATAGATTTTCCTAAAGAATTATACCGGGGCGATCCTGATTGGATTTGTCCGCTTGACTCAGGTGTGGAATCTGCTTTTGATCCTGCAAAGAATCATTCATTTGGTCATGGTGAAGCAATCAGATGGTTGCTGAAAGATGACAGCGGAAAAATAACCGGCCGGATTGCAGCATTTATTGACAGGGTCAGGTCAGATGCCAGCAGTCAGCCTACCGGGGGCATTGGCTTCTTTGAGGTCATCGATAACAGGGAGGCCGCATTCACCCTTTTTGATACAGCAAGAGACTGGCTTAAAGCGCGCGGGATGGAAGCCATGGATGGGCCCATAAACTTTGGTGAAAATTACACAAACTGGGGATTGCTGGTTGATGGCTTCATGCAACAGGGTTTCGGTATGCCATATAATAAAAAGTATTACAGGGCTTTTTTTGAAGAGTATGGTTTTAAAAACTTTTTTGAGCAGTACTCTTATCACAGAGAGGTACATGGCGCAGATAATACTTTCACAACTTTCCCTGAAAGGATCCTTAAGATTTCCGAATGGCTTGCCAAAAGACCAGGTTACACATTCAGCCATCTTGAACTTAAAAACAAAGAAAAATACATAAAAGATATTATTGATATATATAATTCAACGTGGTCGGTGTTTAAAGATGATTTCACCCCTCTTGATCCGGGAATTCTTTATGAAACATTCGATAGCGCAAGTGCAATAATTGATGAAGAACTCATCTGGTTTGCCTATTTTAATGAGAAGCCAATTGCTTTTTTTGTTTTGTTTCCTGATCTTAATCAGATCCTTAAATATTTTAATGGTAAGATGAATATCCTGAATCTGATAAGGTTTTTTTACTTTAAGTCTACTCATAAGATGACAAGGGCACGGGCTTTGGTGGGAGGAGTACATCCTTCATTTCAGAACAGCGGGATTGAATCGGCAATCTTCCTTCATATTTATGAAGCTTTTAGTAAAAAACCATGGATTAAAGAGCTGGAACTCTCATGGGTAGGAGATTATAATCCGAAAATGATTTCACTCTATGACGCTATTGGGGCAAAGAGGGCCAAGACCCATATTACTTACCGTTACCTTATCAACGAAAAGCTTCCTTTTGTGAGATATAAGGATGAAATGGCTGAAAATCATAAGATAAAGCATGATCATCCACAGCAGAAATAATAATTTGCCAATTCTTTTGCATTTTAAAGAATGTTAGTTAATTTTGCAAACCCTAATTGGAGGGAATTAATTTAGGATTATAAGAATATAAAATATAGAGCAATGAAAAATGGAATTCATCCGAACAATTACAGGTTTGTAGTATTTCAGGATATGTCAAATGGATCTGCTTTTTTAAGCAAATCAACTGCTCCTTCCAGGGATACCATTAAATGGGAAGATGGGAAAGAGTATCCACTTATCAAACTTGAAATATCAAACACATCTCATCCATTTTATACCGGAAAAATGAAACTTGTCGATACCGCTGGTAGGGTTGATAAATATATGAACCGTTATAAGGATCGTGTTGTAAAAAAGAAATAATAATATTTCAGATTATATTAAAGCCCTCATATACGGGGGCTTTTTTTATTTTATTCTGTGGCACAATCATTGCATAACAACTTTTCGGGAAAGATGCAAAAAATAATATGTAATTTTGTCACAAACGAGTAGATGTGCCATATCCTTCTGGTTTTTCTCCAGCGATATTGCAGCTCTTTTCAACAATTGATAATGTCGGCCGTCAGGAATCCCTTTCTTTCGGGAAAGAGAATTACAATAGTGAGGTTGACAGAAAACAGTAGAAGGTATTAGAATAAAAGGTAAAAAGAGTATTAAAACAAAACCGGATAACATTAAATGGAAAAGAAATTCAGGAAACCTGTCAACGAGATTTTACTTCCTAATATTCTTGATGGTGAGGGAGATATAATTCCTATTATTGCAGATGGGGACGATGGAGAGCTCGAAGATGTTGAAGTTCCGGAGACTGTTCCGATTTTGTCTCTCAGGAATACAGTTCTTTTTCCCGGGGTGGTTCTTCCTATTTCTATTGGCCGGCCTAAATCAATTCAACTTATAAAAGACGCATATCGTAACGATAAGATTGTTGGCACAGTTGCACAGAAAGATCCTGAGGTTGAGAATCCTGAATTCAAAGATCTTCACACCATAGGTACAGTAGGACAGATTGTAAAACTTCTTGAAATGCCCGACGGATCTACAACTGCCATTATTCAGGGTCGTAAAAGGATGGTGTTGAATGAGCTTGTCTCTGATAATCCCTATTTTGTAGCTAAAGTCAATACATTACCTGAATTAAAACAGGATGTTTTAAGTAAGGATTTTGATGCCATCGTCGGTTCTCTTAAAGATCTGTCGCTTAAGATCATTAAGCTGAATCAGAATATCAGCCCTGAAGCATCTTTTGCAATTAAAAACATTGAGAACAATACATATCTTATAAACTTCATCTGTTCCAATACTGATATTAAAGTACAGGACAAGCAAAAACTATTGGAAGTAAACAGTCTACGTGACAGAGGATTTATGCTTCTCGAATTCCTTGTTCAGGAGATACAGGTTCTGGAACTCAAAAATGAATTGCAGTCAAAGGTAAAAAGCGATCTTGATCAGCAGCAAAGGGAGTTTCTTCTGCATCAGCAGATGAAAACCATTCAGGATGAACTTGGTGGTAACCCCATCGAAAAAGAGGTTGAAGAATACAGGAAGAAAGCAGAGACAAAGCTGTGGAATGATGATGTTAAGAAAGTATTCGATAAGGAACTTGATAAACTGCATCGTCTTAATCCTGCAGCTGCTGAGTACTCGGTGCAGGTGAACTATATTCAGGCGCTGCTCGACCTTCCCTGGAACGTATATACCCAGGATAACCTCGATCTGAATAATGCCAGGCGAGTTCTTGACAGTGATCATTTTGGGCTTGACGAGGTTAAGGAACGGATACTCGAACATCTTGCTGTCCTTAAGCTCAAAGGTGATCTTAAATCACCCATCCTCTGCCTTTATGGCCCTCCGGGGGTAGGGAAGACCTCTCTCGGAAAGTCAATAGCCAAAGCTCTTGGCAGAAAGTATGTCAGAATGTCACTTGGAGGATTGCATGATGAAGCGGAAATCAGAGGACACAGAAAAACTTATATAGGGGCAATGCCCGGCCGGATAATACAGAATATCAAAAGAGCAGGTTCCTCAAATCCTGTGTTTATTCTTGATGAGATTGATAAAGTTGGTCAGGATTTCAGAGGCGATCCTTCTTCTGCTTTACTGGAAGTGCTTGATCCTGAACAAAACGGAACCTTCTTCGATAATTTCCTTGAGATGGAATACGATCTGTCAAAAGTAATGTTTATTGCCACTGCCAATAATCTTGCAACAATAAGCCCGGCCCTGAAAGACAGAATGGAAATGATTGAAATAACAGGTTATCTGGTTGAGGAAAAACTGGAGATTGCAAAACGTCACCTGTTTCCAAAACAGCTTGAAAACCATGGTGTTAAACCCAATCAGCTTTCTGTCGATAAAGAGGTTATGGAGATGCTTATCGAGAAATATACCAGGGAATCAGGGGTACGGGAGCTTGATAAACGACTTGCCAAAATAGTACGGGTTACAGCCAAGAATATTGCATCTGAAACAAAATACGATAAAACTCTTACAAAAGCAGCATTGGGCAAGATCATGGGCCCGCAAATGTATATACACGATCTTTATTCGGGAAACGAACAGGCCGGGGTGGTCACAGGTCTGGCATGGACTGCAGCGGGAGGTGAAATATTGTTTGTGGAAACCAGTCTCAGCAAAGGCACCGGAAAGTTAACCCTGACAGGTAACCTCGGGGAGGTGATGAAAGAATCGGCCGTAATTGCCCTTGAATATCTGAAGTCGAACGCATCATTGCTCGATCTGCCTGATAATTTTGCTGAAAAATGGAACATCCATATTCATGTTCCTGAAGGTGCCATACCAAAAGACGGCCCTTCTGCAGGAGTAACAATGGCTACCTCCATTGCTTCAGCTTTTACACAGCGAAAAGTAAAGAAATATCTTGCAATGACAGGTGAAATAACCCTTAGAGGGAAAGTGCTTCCTGTGGGAGGAATCAAGGAAAAAATACTCGCAGCAAAAAGAGCCAGTATTAAGGAGATAATCCTTTCTGAAGAAAACAGAAAAGATGTTGAAGACATCAAAGAGGTATATATAAGAGGATTGAAATTTCATTATGTTGAAACAATAATGGGTGTTTTGGAGTTGGCATTATTGAAACAAAAAGTCAAGAATCCGAAAAAAATATCATTCGAATGAAAAAAACAGCTGTTTTCCCCGGATCGTTCGACCCATTCACAATCGGACATGAAGAGATTGTAAAAAGAGGCCTGAAAATGTTTGATGAGATTATTGTTGCAATAGGAGCCAATGCATTGAAAAAGAGCTACTATTCCCTGAATACTAAAAAAGAGATGATAACAAAGGTCTTCAGGAACGAACCACGGGTAAGAGTTGATTATTATGAAGGGCTTACTGTTGATTATTGTAAAAAAAACGGTGCCGACTATCTTCTCAGGGGATTAAGAACATCTGCTGATTTTGAATTTGAAAGGGCTATCGCCCAGATGAACAAAGCAATCTCACCAGGTATAGAAACTGTTTTTCTTCTTACGGCACCAGAACATACTCCTATCAATTCGACTATTGTACGGGATATTATAAGAAGTGGCGGAGATGCTTCAATGTTTGTCCCGGCAGCCATAAACATAAATGATTACAAAGGGGAAGAAGAATAGGATATCATCTTCTCAGGATGGAACTATTGATCAGGTCCATCAACGAAAGCCAGGCATTCTCTTTTATATCGTTGAGTTCGTCGGGCGAAAGCCAGTCGATTTTTGTGATACCCTCTTCCATCTGGGGAACCCTTATCATTTCCCCGCTGTATTGCATAAGGAACCAATCGGTTCTCTTCAGGTATGATATCCCCTCCCAACTGTATGTGTGATAACTTGAGGTTATTGGTTTTACAATAGATTGGCCTGTGATCCCGGTCTCTTCACTCACTTCCCTTAATGCACATGTTTTTGAATCTTCACCGGGTTCTACATGTCCTTTTGGAAGATCAAGTTTTCCTTTTTTTTCAATGAAGAGATATTTGCCAGATGCGTGTTTTACTAATCCGCCTGCAGCAACAACTTCTGTGAAATATATCCTGAACATCCTCCATAGATGCTTGATATCAGGGCAATAGATATTAATGGCGCCGTATTTTTTGTCCGATTGAAAATCACTAATTATTTTATAAAGTTCTTTAGTGTCGTTGAATTTATAGAATAACCCGTATTTTTGTAGTCTGTCAGGTTCAGGACTTAACATTATGAATCTGTTTTCAAAATGAACTTTATACATAATTCTTATGTCAGATTGTGCAAAAAAAACCGCTGAATATTTGTTACAAATTAAAGCAATTAAATTGCAACCAGCAACTCCTTTTACATGGGCCTCAGGCTGGAAGTCACCTATCTACTGTGACAATCGTAAAACTCTCTCATTCCCTGAGGTGCGATCGTTTATACGCGATTCTTTCGCAATGCGTATTAAGGAATTATATCCTCAGGCCGGGATGATTGCCGGCGTTGCCACAGGTGCTATTGCACATGGCGCCCTTGCCGCGGATAAACTTGGATTGCCATTTATTTATGTCCGTTCGGGAGCAAAAGAACATGGCCTTGGAAACCAGATTGAAGGTTATTTTGAACCAGGACAGAAAGTTGTAGTCATTGAGGATCTTATTTCCACCGGTGGCAGCAGTCTGAGTGCAGTCAAAGCTCTGAGAGAAGCTGGTTGTGAAGTGTTGGGTATGGTTGCAATATTCACATATGAGTTTAAAAAAGCATCTGATGCTTTTGCTGCTGAAAACTGCGTTCTGCATACCCTGAGCAATTATTCTGTTCTTATCGACACTGCGGTTTCAACAGGCTACATTGGTCAGACTGAAGTGGAAACATTGAAAAAGTGGAGAGTTGATCCCTCTGCGTGGGGAAAATAAAAACAAAATATTATATGGGTAACCTATCTCATTTTGAAAGCAGACCAGGGAAATTATCCTGTAGCCCCGATAAAGTGTTCAGCTTTGTAACCGACATCAGGAATTTTGAAAGGTTTGTTCCTCAGGGAGCTGTCAATGACTGGCAGGCTGACAAAGAATCATGCAGTTTTAATGTCTCGATGATAGGACGGGTCGGGTTGCGTCTTTCCGGAAAAGAGGAAAACATTAAGGTTGTCTATAATGGTGATGCTCTAAAGGAAAATGACTTTTCATTGATACTTGATATCTCAGGTGAAGCTGGTAACCCAGCAGAAGTGAAGGTTACACTGGAGGCAGATCTTAATCCAATGATGAAAATGGTGGCAATAAGGCCTATCAATCAGTTTCTTGGAACTCTTATTGACGAAATGGAACGGTTTAACGGTTGGGAAGATGTCAAAGGATAAATTCAACCTCTTTGAAATTATACTCATTGATTTTTCCGCTTTTTTGTTCAACCTGCAACCTGCCAATATCTGTGACGGATACTATACGTCCAGTATAAATGCCATTTATGTCCCTGTAACTATGCCATTCGTTCAGGCGGAAAAGCTGCGAGATATAATCCATCTTTATTTCTGAAAGTTTTCCACCTATTAATTGTTTATACCTTTTATCAAGATCTGATAACAGCTGGCTGAGACAGGTATTAACATCAAAGTCTTTCCCGGTAATCATTCTCAGTGAAACAGGATTTGGGGCATTGCTGATAAAATTTTTCTGATTAATGTTCAGCCCTATTCCCGCAATTGAACTTTCAATCAGATCTCCCATAATGGAGTTTTCAATCAGAATTCCTGCTATTTTGTCATTTTTTACATAAATGTCATTTGGCCATTTTACTGCACAAACAGGAAGGTATCTCTTTAAAAAATCACAAATACCAAGAGATACCAACATAGAAATAAAGAACTGATCAGCCGGACTAATCATTGCCGGAAAAAGTATTATGCTGATTAATAAGTTCTTGCCATCTTCACTCTCCCACCTGTTGCCCTGCTGGCCTTTCCCTGACGACTGGAAATTGGTATATACAACAGTCCCTTCCTGAAGTGTACTGTTTTTCAATAGAATGGCAGAATAGGTGTTTGTTGATGTCAGATTTTTAAAAAAAAGCAGATTTGATCCTATTATCATGATTAGTTTATAGTTAGAAGGATGCGTATAGATTTATTTGCAATTTTTCTGACCGCAATAAAGAATGGCATTTAAATTGCAAAAGTAAATTACGATGACAAAAATACAGATAAAAATGGTACCTTTGCGACTTAATATCAAACTGATAAATATTGATGAAGAAAAAATCTGACGGGGCTGGCGTTCTTTTAGGAAGCGTTATTAAAGGTATATTTGAAAAAAAAGGGCAGAATGTTCTGAAAATTGATTTGCGAAAACTTGAGAACAGAATTACCGATTATTTTGTTATATGTCATGCATCATCAGGGACACAGGTTGGAGCAATTTGCGATTCAGTTGAAGACACTGTAATTAAAGAGACAAAAGAGAAAGCATTACATATTGAGGGGCTCGATAATAATTACTGGGTGCTTATGGATTATGGTGATGTAATTGTACATATATTTCTTGAGGAGTACAGGAATTTTTATAATCTTGAATCACTTTGGGCCGACGCATCTATTGAAGTAATGGAAGATATTAAATTGAAAGCATAAGTTCTATGGCAGAAAACTCAAATAAAAGTCAGGGGTCAGATAATAAAAACGATAAGAACATTAAACCGAGGTTTAATACAAATTGGATTTTTTTGATTCTTGCTGCATCGATAATTCTCTTTCAGCTTTTTTATGGTGGAAAGGCTGTTGAGAAAGCAACCACAAACCAGATTAAGGATATGATTACTAACCACGATATTGAAAAGATAACAGTGGTTAATAAAGATCAGGCTGAGATATTTCTAAAAAAAGAAGCTATTGAATCGGGACGGTATCCAAAATTGCCTAAACCTACGACAGGGTTTATGATGACGGAGCCTAAACCGAATTATACCTATAATATAGGTGATATCAGCAGTTTTGAACCATTCCTTCTTGAGGCTCAGAAAAATGCCGGATATACCGAAAAAGAGTTTATATATCCTGATTATATTACACGGAAAAACTATTTTGGTGAGGTTCTTTCATGGTTGTTGTTTCCTGCATTACTGATCGTTCTCTGGCTGTTTCTTATGAAGCGGATGGCAGGTGGCGGAGCCGGTGGGGCAGGAGGTATTTTCAGTGTCGGTAAATCACGTGCCCAGATATTTGATAAAGACAACAACATTAAGTTGAACTTCAACGATGTCGCAGGTCTTGAAGAGGCTAAGACAGAAGTAATGGAGATAGTTGATTTTCTCAAGAATCCAAAAAAATATACCCAGCTTGGAGGCAAGATACCCAAGGGTGCATTATTGGTAGGCCCTCCGGGGACAGGAAAAACCATGCTGGCAAAAGCTGTTGCAGGAGAAGCAAATGTGCCTTTCTTTTCAATATCAGGATCTGATTTTGTTGAGATGTTTGTTGGTGTCGGAGCTTCAAGAGTAAGGGATCTTTTCAAACAGGCTAAGGAAAAGGCACCATGTATTGTCTTTATCGATGAGATAGATGCTGTAGGCCGCGCAAGAGGACGTAACGCGAACTTCGGATCAAATGATGAAAGGGAAAATACCCTCAATCAGCTTCTTACCGAGATGGATGGTTTCGGAACAAACATGGGAGTTATCATTCTGGCTGCAACAAACAGGGCAGACATTCTTGACAGGGCACTCTTGCGTGCCGGACGGTTCGATCGTCAGATCCATGTTGAATTGCCTGACATTAACGAAAGAGAAGCTATATTTAAAGTTCACCTTCGTCCGTTAAAACTTGAAAAGAATTTTGATGTTGCCTTTATGGCAAAACAGACTCCTGGTTT
>Ga0116170_10004906_pt1 | contig 12112 bp, 6 predicted proteins | sample AD_JPNHW1_MetaG_FD_89797 | JGI IMG/M metagenome (GOLD analysis project Ga0116170, IMG submission 89797) | Active sludge microbial communities of municipal wastewater-treating anaerobic digesters from Japan - AD_JPNHW1_MetaG | ecosystem: Engineered > Bioreactor > Anaerobic > Digestate | place... | reverse complement strand
TCAATGGTATTCTTGATTTGACGCAGATCGAAGATTACGTTTTTGATAATTGGGGAACGGTTTCTCTTTTTGCTTGTAGCATAGGCGCTTTTTTTAGTCTTCATGCGTATAAGGATAAACCTTTTGAAAACTGCTTGTTCCAATCGCCAATAGTAGACATGAAATATCTGATTAATCAAATGTTTTTATGGTTTGGTGTTACTGAAGAACAGCTTAAAGAAAAAGGTGAGATCTCCACACCTGTTGATATTCTATCATGGAATTATTTTCAGTATGTAAGAGAGCATCCTATTATTTATTGGAACACACCGACAAGGATTCTTTATGCGGCAAAAGATAATCTTCAGAGCAGGGAGGTTATTAATGAATTCTGCAACAGATTTAATTGTAAGCTTACTGTTTCAGAAAACAGCCAACATCCATTTTTGAATAGCGAAGATACTTTAATAGTAGAAAACTGGTTTAACAAAAATATATAGAGTACGATAAAACCTCAAAAAATAAAAATACTTCCAATCAGAAAAGAAATCCAATCTGAGAGGAAGTATTTTTTATGAGATGTTAATTAGTATTCCTGCTGTCAGGAGTATAATCGAATCCGCTATTTCCTATTTTGCTTTTCTTCTTTTGAAAATGACAATTCCTGCGATCAATCCTATCGATAAAACGATATAAAGGATTCCGTTATGATGTGAAAGAGGCGAAGCGTTTTCAAGCGTTGGTTCTCCTGCCGCAAGCGTCGAAAGCTTGCCGTCTTTATCAATCACGAAAGCATACGGTGAGAAATGCGTTGCGGTAAATACTGCGCAAGGAACGCCGTTTTTCATTACGATTTTAACGGGAAGAATGTGAAGCTTTCCGTCAACAACGCAAACCACAAACAAATCGTCTTTGTCTGAAAGAAGCTCCTTAGGAACAGGGCAGGTGATTTCTACCGCTGTTCCGTCCTTTGGCTGAACCTTTGTATCCGTTCCCGTAACGTACATACTTATGTCAAGCGGGAATATTTTTGCGTTTTCGGGGAGCTTAGTGTCAGAGCTTTCTAAAGCTTTTTGAACCTCTTCCTTAACTTTAGGATTGTCCTTAAGCCTTACTTCGACAGATTTATCGAAAGGATCGCCGACAGGCTGTGCAGAAATAAGCTCGGGGCTCGGAACATTCTGAGGAGTTTCCTTAACTGTGATTGTGGGCTTTTGAGCAGGGGGACTTGTTGCTGGTGGCTCTGTTGATGTAGGAGCCGGAGCAGGTGTCGATGCATTAATTTCCCACTTTGCGAAAAGAGTGATATTTGAGGTTACCGTGTCTGTTGCAAAATTCCACTGTTCTGTAAGTCCTGCATCCTTATACCAGCCGCCGAATGTGAAATTATCTCGTGTCGGTGCTGTGGGTGCGGTGATTTTTGAGCCGCTTACTACATTCGTTAAGTCGGCAACTGCAGTGCCGCTGTTACTGTTAAAGGCAACGGTGTATTTCGGAACAGCCGTCCACTTTGCATAAAGCGCGATGTTTGAGGTTACCGTGTCCGTTGCAAAATTCCACACATTAGTCAATGAGGATTCTTTATACCATCCCTTGAAAGTATAATTTGACCTTTTGGGTGCTGTGGGAGCGGTGATTTTTGAACCGCTTACTACATTCGCCAAATCAGCAATTGCAGTTCCGCCGTTTGAATTGAACAATACGGTGTATTTCGCTGAATTAACCGTTATTGTATGCTCGTCGCTAATACCATTTTCAGCTCTGACTAAAATAATCATTGAGGAGGTTACAATTGTGGTATCCTGGTTAGCGACGGCTCCATGGCCTATTGATGTATTTATTTCAGCTGAAGCGCCGTCTGAAACGGTAAGTCCTGCCTTAAATGCGCTTACGGTTGTGCCGTAAGGAACGTTTATTATGTTCCCGCCTAAAAGATCGCCTATTGTTGTTGAAACTATTGATTTGCCTGTTCTTCCGATACGGGCGGTTATTTCAGATGAATATGCGCCTGTTCCAGCAATATTTACAGCCGCAATAGAAAATTTATATTCCTCACCGTTTATAAGTGAAACTGCTGTGCAGGGGCTTGAATTAGGATAAAGCAGTTGAATGCCGTTATTGGAAACTCTAACGATTTTTAATCGATATAATGTAATTTCAGCTCCGCCGTTATCTGCGGGAGGATCAAAGGTTACTTCTGCCTGAACGTTTCCGGGGGTTACCGTTAAATTCTGAGGAGCGCTCGGAACAGTCGGGATTGCAATAGTGAAGCTTACAGAATATATATTGCCAGCGGTATCTGTTATTTTAAGAACATAAGAACCGCTGTCAGAGATCGCACCACTTGTATATGGAACAGGAGCGTCCGTATCTTTTGTTAGCTCTGCCGTTCCTCCCAGAGAAAGAAAGGAAATAGGTGTTGCAAATATCTGCCCGTCGGTAACATCATTCCTGGTGGGAGGAGTTATATCAATTTTAACGCTAAGTGCCGATGAAGCGACACTTATATTTCCTGCTGCGTCAGTTGATTTAGCGGTTATTGAGTGTGTGCCTTCTGAAAGTGTGCTTGAAGTAATCGTCCAGCTTCCGCCGGTTGCTGTCGCACTTCCGATTTGTGTTGTGCCGTCAGTATCATAAAGCTTAACCGTAGAGCCTGCTTCCGCTGTTCCCGTAAAAGTCGGGGTAGTGTTTTTTGTCAAGTTATCTGTGCTTGATGAGCCTGTATCTGAGCCGGAGGTAAGGTCAAGAGTTGACGGCGCGGCAGGAGCAGCGGCGTCGACTAAAACGCCTGTCAATGAATACTCCGCAAAAAGTGTATCTGCACCGTTGCCGGCACTGTCTTTAATTGTTCCGCCGTTTAATCTTATTGCGGGATTAACCTTTATGCCGTCACTGTCCGCATCATTGTTTTGTACAGTATATCTGAAAATAAGCGAAGCGCTCCCCGAGCCGTCAACATAATTTGCGTATCTGGTTGTGTTTCCGATTACGAGTTCAATACTTGGTGTTCCGCCTGTTGTAACTACATTTACATTTTCATTGTAGTTAAATATAAAGTAAAGGTTATCTCCTAATTTATAAGTTTTGTCAACCGGATTATTAACCCCCACCATAATCGGACCCACATTATCAATAAGTATGCCGCTTGTTGAGGGCTTATTGTTAAGCGTTAAAACTGCGCCATTATTTGCCGCATCATTAATTGTGCCAACAATATTTAAGTCTATTGCAGTATCGACAGCTATCCCGTCAGAGTCATTATCCCCGCTTTGTACTGTATATCTGAAAACAAGTGCAGACGTTCCAGTGCCTGAAACATATGAAGCATAACAGGTTGTACTGCCGATTGTGATAGGAATAACAGGTGTTCCCGTAACATTTACGGTTTCGCTGAAATTAACGGTAAAGTTAAGCACATCACCTGTTTTGTATGTTTTGTTTGCCGGTACGGATAACGATGAAACGGTAGGTTTAGTGGCGTCAGCAATCCATTTGGCATAAATAGTAACATCGTTTGAAATTGCATTCACAGTAAATGCTCCTATAATATGTTCAAAAGTCGGCTCTAAATACCATCCGCCAAAAATCGACCCTGACTTTGTTGCAGGCTTAAAAGTAAAGCCATGCTCGTAATCGCAAGTTGTCGGATTAGCGGGATCGTTTGTTCCGCCGTATAATTCATAATGAATATCATATGGATGAAGAGTCCACTTGGCTTTCAGCGCTACATTTTCTGTTACTGGTTTATTGTTAAAATCCCACTTTGTTTCTCCGTCATACCAACCGTCAAGGTCATAGTGATTTTTTGTTATCCCAGTCGGTGCCGTCGCTTTTTGTCCTGAGGCTATCGTCTGACTGTCCGGAGTTGATGACCCGCCGTCTGAGTTGAACGATACGGTGTAGGTGGTCGGAGCAACAACAGTACAACCATTCCATTTACCGTCACCATCAGAATCAAAAGAATTAGTACACTCAGAAGCAGTGCAATAAATTGTTATGCTGCTTGTTGAACCAACAAAACAATTAGTTCCTATAGTAGTTGGTGCAGCACCTTTAAAATATATTTTTGACAAAACAGGCACAGATAAAACGTTGCTATCAGTGTAAAAAGCATAATCTCCCAACGTTGTTACATTTGATGGAAGCGTCAATTCAGTTAAATACTTACACGAATCAAAAGCGGCATAACCGATTGTTGTAACACTGTCAGGTACTGTGAATGTTGTATCTGTTTTCCCGCCGGGATACTGAATTAATGTAGTTTTGTCTTTGTTATACAGAACGCCATTTTCTGCACAGAACTTAGTATTGTCGCTGTCCACAGTTATGGCAGAAAGTGAAGAACACAAATCAAATGAACCATTCCCGATTGTTATTACGTTTTTAGGAATATTAATGCTTGTTAATCCCGAATTATAGAACGCCGAATCCCCAATAGATGTCACACTGCTCGGTATTGTAATAGATTTCAGAGCAGTACAATCTTGAAATGCACTGTCTGCAATAACCGTTACACTATTTTCAATTGTAACTGTGTCTAGCTTTTTACATAATGAAAAAGTACCAGTATTTATAGTTGTAATTGATGACGGAATATTTATGGTTTTTAAATTAGCATTATTATAAAAAGCATTTCCCAAAATTTCGGTTACTGTTGACGGTATAGTTACGTTTTCTAATGTACTATTATTCATAAATGCTTGATATGCAATTCGTATTACTGTGTTCCCGGTAGGACTTTTATCTGGAATGGTAACAGTAGCATCAGTTCCAGTATACCCTGTGACAACAGTGGTTGTTGAATCGATATCAGAGAAGGTGAATGGGGAGGAGGCGGCCGTCCACTTTGCATAAACCGTAATATCTTTTGTTACAGCTGTTGCGGCATCAAAAGTAGTACCGCTGCCGTTTGCCGCTGTATTCCAGCCCGCAAAGGTATAACCCGATTTTGTCGGTGCTGTCGGAAGAGTGCCGACATTTCCGCCCAAGGTTGAAACATTTTTTGTTTTTGGGTCTGCTTCGGCTGTTCCTCCGTTTTTGTCAAAGGTTACGGTGTTATAAAATGTAAGCTCTACTGTACGAGTTTTCCAGTAAGTATCACCAAAATCTTTATACAGGTCTACGGTAAACGTATACGTTCCAGCAACGTCAGAAGTAAATCTTAGTCTTTCGGTACCTAAGATTTGAAAAGTTGATACATAATCCTCAGTTGTGTCATTACCTAAATAAATATGCAAATTTGAATTATTAGGATTTTTTATAATTATTCCACCAAAATTATCATTTATAACATCGTGCGTTTCATTACATTCTTCACCAAAAAAATCAGCTACGGTTTTCTCCCATTCCTGACCCACTGCTAATGTGGCGGTAAAGTCTGCCGCATGGACCTCAAAATTAATGTCGGGTATAAGATAAACGAGCATACATAATGAAAGTATAAATGCCGCCGCTTTTTTAAAAATGCTGTGTGATAATAGCTTTTTCATACTATCCTCCTTGATGAATAGGTAAATAAATTAATGAATTTTTTAGAATTAATAATAAAAAGTAATCTTTTTAAATGTGTTAGTATGCACCTCCATTTGAAATCTTTATTGCTGTTTATGTCAATGATTAATAACCCACTCATTGTAAATAAGTGAAATCTTTAATATTTTTTACGAGGATGGTTTAATATTTGAAAATTACACGGTACAAATTCATAAACTACGAGATTTAACGACATTAAATGTGATTAAAACTTCTATAAAAAAATATAAAACCTACGGAGTTAATCCGCAGGTTTTATACAAGTTATTATAAACTTAATTATTTGCCCATCTTGTAAGAATCAATCATTTTCTTGATTATACTAATGCACGTGATGGCGGAAAATTATACAAAACGAGACTTGATGGAAGTAACAATTAAAAAATATCAGATTCAAATTCAATTAATGCAGCTGAAACTGCTATAACTCAGGATACAACTGCTCCGTTATTCCAAGTTACTTCAAGAACAAAGCTTGATGTAAAAAGCAATGTGGTAGAAACATAGAACAGTGATAATTTAACCCCATTTGGAAAATAGTATATTTAAGATTGAAATTTGTAAATTAATGTGATAAAATTAGTAGAAATAAGCCATGAAAGCTGATCATTTTTATGATGAAAGATACAATAAAACGGAGGACATCTATGTTAGAGGATAAAATTTCTTTTGCGGCTGAAAATGATTGTTATTTATCAGAGGAGTATTTCGAAAACGAATCTATAAAAAATGTGGATATTGAACATTTTGAATTTAAAGATGTTCAATTTTTAAAGTGTCAGTTCGATAGCTGCGATTTTTCAAAAAGCTCTTTTTATAAATCCATTTTTGATAAATGTGATTTTTCCAACTGCAATTTTAAAGATACCTATTGGGATAACTCGAATTTGATTGATTGTAAAGGAATGGGTACTTATTTTAATCAAAGTCATTTTAAATCAACCAATTTTTCAAATGATTATTTTCGATATGCTAATTTCACAAAAAGTAATTTTATAAATTGCACATTAAAAGATTGTAATCTTACGGAGACATTTTTTTCAGAAATTAAATTTAAAACCATAGACTTAAAAAATATCAATTTCACGGGAACAGACTTTTTTAAAGCTTCACTTAAGGGGCTGGATTTATCAAGCTGTATTATAGATGGTATTATTGTTTCTGATACTTTTACCGAGCTTAAAGGTGCAAAAATTAATTATTTACAGGCCGTTATCGTTGCACGACTTTTAGGATTAAAAATCATAGACGAATAGTCCGTATTCTTTATCTATACTGCAATTTTAATAACAAGATATATAGTAACATTGGAAAGTATATCAAAATGAAATTTTGATTAATATTATCTGCTTATAATATAAAATAATTAAAAAACATAAAGTTAATGTGATTTTTCACGCCATAATTTTTGATCAGCTCACAGTTATATTTAATTTTTATAAGGAGCATATATGAAACTGGAAAAAATATTTTATTCAAAGTGCCCGAACTGCCACAAGTACGGCATAGAATGGCATTTATATAAAGGCGAAGCAACTGTGACATGTAAATATTGTCATGAGGAGTTTAAAACCAATGGAGCCGCCCTTCCATTTTATATGACTTTGTTTGTTATACTGTCGGCGCCATGGATTGCTGTTTTTAAAAACATAAAACCATTTTTTTATGTATGGGCTATTATTGCGGCATTGATTTATTATCTTATTGGAAAATTTAGCCCTGTATATGGCAAGACCACAGAATACAAATACGATAATAGGTACAGATGCCCTTGGTGCGGGAATAAATTGCCTGATTTTTTAGATAAAAACACTTGTCCGGAATGCAATCATAAAATAAAAATATTTTCTCACTCAAAAGCATATATAGGTCTTTTAATTGCATTTATTGCAACGTTATTAATTTTATTAAAGCTAAAATTATTTTTGCCTTGTTTTATAGTTTTTGAAATTGGAACCTTATTGTTGGTTGCAATTTATAAACTGAGTATTCCTTACAGAGTAAATGACGATATACATACATTAAAGCAAAATGCCAGAATACAACTTTATAATAATAAACAAAGTGATATTTTAATCCCTGAATTTGTCATAAGGAAAAACAGAATTTTTACTATTTGTTTTGTCGATGACGGCGGTATTCCTATATCTCAAATGATTTGTGTTTTTCTTGAGGATATTAAATTCAATAATAGGGATATTGATTTAACTTTAGCCTATCTGCCTTATGGGAAGCTGGATAAAGAATACCCCTTCGAAACTAAATTTTATATCTTTTTAAAAGAAATTAAAATTGGTGAAGGGAAAATAAAATAGTATTGTCGAGGTATATTAACTAATACCTCACAATATATGAGGAGAGAGGTGAAGTCGAGTTTTCAACTCGACAAAATAATGAATAATGGATCAAACATCGAGTTTCCAACTGATAAAATAGAAAATGATATGTTGGATAAACTTATATTTGACTTTGTTAAGTGTGATGAAGATGATATTAAAAAAGCTAATCAGGATTTAGAAAAATCCATATATCATTATACATCTCCTGTCGGATTAAAAGAAATATTAAAAACGCCTTCATTATGGTTTACAGATTATAGATTTTTAAATGACAGAAGTGAAAAAATATATGCTTTTGACTTATTTGTAAAATGCATGAAAGAAGAAGAAAGCTTTTTAAAAAGTAATTTTTATGATACTATTTTAAGTAGCATTTGTGAAGGTAATAGTCTTAAATTTGAAGTCTATGACAAAACAATCAAAAAACTTTATGACAGAGATTACTATGTAGCTTCATTTTCAAATAATGATAATAGTTTAAGCATGTGGAATTACTATACAAAAACTGCTAGCAAAACAGGGTATTGCATAAATTTTAATAACATAAGGATAATCAGCACTTTATGTAATAAATCATTTAATTATTATCAAGTAAATTATAATAAAGAAGAGCAAAAAAACGAGTTTAAAAAATACATTCACATTTTTAATAAAGCTTGGGATGATAGTAAAAGCGATATTTATTTAAAATGGGTTCAAGGCTTACTTCTTGACTAAATTGATTTAACAAGTTTACGTTTCAAACATCCTTCTTTTTTAAATGAAGAAGAATTTAGAATTGTTTATAAAATAGATAAGTATTCACAAGATTAAATAAAAAATGAAAAGCTATTAAAGTTTAGGGAGTCAAATGGCATTATGATTCCATATCTCGATATAAGTTTTGAAAAAAATAGTATAGTGGGAGTTAAAATTTCTCCTACTCAGCAAGACTTCATGGCAAAAGAGGGATTGTTTTTAATGCTGAAACATTTGAAATATGATCATTTGAGTGAAGATGATATTACAATTTCTGATATACCACTTAGATTTTGATAGAAAATAGCTGATACATCAAACCCAATCAGCATTCTAATTTATAACAATAAATACAGGAGACATCATATGAAAGTAAACAAAGTCAGATTCATTGAGCCGGGTAATCTTCCTTACAAAAGGTCTATAAAAAATCTGTATACTTATGAAAAGTATATAAGAACCCCTTCATACGGGCTTATGACTTTAACAACAATAGCAAAAACAATTGTCGATGACAGCTATATGTACAGTGAGTCAATTTCAAAAATCAAGTGGGATGACGTTCTTGACGCTGATATTGTGTTTATAGGAATATTCACATTCAGCGCAGTACGGGGCTACGAGCTTGCACAATACATAAAAAATAATTCAAAAGCAATTGTCGTTATGGGCGGACTTCATGCTTCTATGAATTATACCGAAGCGGTGGAATACTGTGACTATGTTCTTTTGGGCGAGGGTGACGAATCCGTACCCGAATTCATCAATGCAATAAAAAATGACAATGAGATAAATTTTCCCGGAACGGCATATAAAAAAGACGGTGAGATTATATTTACGGGCAAGAGAAATCCTCCCGAAAATATTGACATAATTCCGAACAGACATCTTCTTTATAATCATCATAAAATGGCGGGACACAATACAATATGGCCGCAGGTTCATGCGTCAAGAGGCTGTCCTCACGATTGCTCATACTGTGCAGTTGTTCGTCATTTCGGAAGACGCGTCCGCACAAGAACGCCTGAAAACGTTGTCGAAGATATACGACAGGCAATAGATTTTTATGATAACCGTTTTCCGTCACGTCTTTGCAAAGTGCTTTGGATTACCGATGATAATTTTTTTGCAGACAGGGCATGGGCGGCTTCTGTTCTGAATGCAATTATTGAAAGCGGAATAAAGTATAATTTCACCGTACAGGCAAGGTATGAGGTTGGCTTTGACGACGAAATGCTTGAGCTACTCAAAAAAGCGGGCTTCAAAGAAGTAGCAATGGGCATAGAGTTTCTAGATGACAAGGATTTTAAGGAATACAATAAAAAATGCAGCTATGATGAAATTAATCGCTCAGTAAAAAATATTCAGAGTCACGGACTTAATGTAAGAGGGCTTTTCATTATGGGAGCGGATAACCACGAAAAGGGTGCAGGTGATAAGCTCGCCGATTTTGTAATTGAACATAATATCTGTGGTGTGCTTATTCAGTCAATGTATTTTGTTCCGGGAACGCCTGTATATGATGAAAACAAGGACAATCTTATTCATAAGGACTGGAGCAAATACAACGGAAATGTTGTTCACTATCCGAAAAAAATCTCACCGTATGATTTACAGCTTGAAATAATTCACGCAAGTCGGAAGATATATTCCTTTAAACGCCTTATGCACGCTGTTTTTAAAACAAAGGGACTTAGCAGAATTCTTTTTATCGGTGAATATTTCTGGCAGAAAAGTGTGAGAAATGATTTGAAAAAAGAATTGTCTAATTTAAAGTAACTGCTTAAAATATTCATTATATAAATAACAGGAGGAAGTTGTCATGCAGCCATAAAAATTTTTAGCTGATGGTATATTCTGTTGAATTGTGAGCGCTATTTTAATTTCGTTAAAAGGATAATTCGTATGAGTATAAGGTTGAGAAAAGGAATTTGTTATTCGTTCGTTTTACTGTTCATTGTATACTTTGGGGTGGTTGGAGCATATTTTATGCTGCAGACGGTTAGAATTTTCCTTTAAAACATGACGAATTTTGCAATAAATAATAATTTGTAGAATAGCTTATTTTTGTCCAGCTACTGAAAATCAAAATTCAGCAACACAGAATAACCAGACCGCTGAAAGTGCTTATATAGTTTATTAAAATTAATTTCTGTGACTTTATCACAGAAATTATACTGGCTTTGGGGTATAATATAAAAAAGTAATAAGTTTGAACTTTTGAATCAGTAATTGAAATTTTGGGAAACTGAAATAACACGATTTTTCAGGCAAGAAGGAGCTGACTATAAAAATGAGTAAAATATTAATTATAGGTGGTGTTGCAGGCGGTGCAACAGCAGCTGCAAGGCTTCGCAGATTAGATGAATTTTCAGAAATCATTATGTTTGAACGCGGAAATTATATTTCCTATGCGAATTGTGGTTTGCCATACTATATAGGCGGAGATATTACCGATAAATCAGCATTGACTTTGCAAACTCCGGAAAGCTTTAATTCACGCTTCAATGTTGACGTTCGTGTTAATAATGAGGTTATTTCTATTGATACAAAAAATAAGTCTGTTGAAGTTAAAGACCACAAATCAGGTAAAGTATATCACGAAAGCTATGATAAATTAATTCTTTCACCAGGCGCGGAGCCTGCAAAGCCTAATATTGAAGGATTAGATAATAATAAAGTTTTCACATTGAGAAATATTCCTGATACCTATAAAATCAAAGATTATATTGAAAATAACAAGCCCAAAAGTGCAGTGGTTGTTGGGGGCGGCTATATTGGAATTGAAATGGCTGAAAATCTCCATAAATCAGGTCTTGAAGTGACAGTTGTTGAGTTCGCAGAACACGTTATTGCCCCACTTGATTATGATATGGCATGCGACGTGCATAATCATATTCGTCAAAATGGTGTAAAGTTAATCTTAAAAGACGGTGTTAAGGCAATAGCTGACAGCAGCACCGGATTAAAAATTGCACTTGGAAATGGCGAGCTTTTTACAGATATGGTTCTTATGTCAGTTGGTGTTCGGCCTGAAAGCTCAATAGCTAAAAACGCCGGGCTTAAAGTCAATAATCATGGCGCAATAATTGTTGATGAACATATGCTGACATCGGATAAAGATATATACGCCGTTGGTGACGCAATTGAAATTACTGATTTTATAACAGGACAAAAAGGATTCATTCCTCTTGCCGGGCCTGCAAACAAGCAAGGAAGAATTGCTGCCGACAATATTTGTGGGATTGACAGTGCTTATGGCGGTACACAGGGAACTGGGATACTCAAATGCTTTGATTTGACTATTGCAACAACAGGGATAACCGAAACGAAAGCCAAAGAGCTTGGGCTAAATTATGAGAAGTCATTCACTTATTCCGCTTCACACGCTTCATATTATCCCGGCGCCGTTAATATGTCTGTTAAGATAATATTTGATAAGGAAACTGGAAAGTTATTCGGTGCACAAATTGTTGGATATGAAGGTGCTGATAAGCGGCTTGATGTATTGGCGACCGCTATTC
>Ga0116170_10004904_pt1 | contig 12113 bp, 11 predicted proteins | sample AD_JPNHW1_MetaG_FD_89797 | JGI IMG/M metagenome (GOLD analysis project Ga0116170, IMG submission 89797) | Active sludge microbial communities of municipal wastewater-treating anaerobic digesters from Japan - AD_JPNHW1_MetaG | ecosystem: Engineered > Bioreactor > Anaerobic > Digestate | place... | reverse complement strand
GGCGAAGATGACGTAGGACACGGCGAAGGCGACGAACCCGGCGCCGATGAGCCCGAACCCGAGGTTGCGGGCGGAGGGATCGGCGTCGAACCGATGGCCCAGAAACAGCACGACGCCCGCGAGGCACGCCGCGTAGCCCGCGATCCGGGCCGCCCAGAAGATTTTCTTGATCATGGCGAAAGTGTACGGCGCGAAGCGCGGAAGGGCAACCGGAAACGCGGATTCAAGGCGCCGGCGCCAGCTGGAGCGTGGCGGGCGCGAGCCGGATGCCGCGCAGCTCGACGGGCGCCGTTCCCGCGTAGTGGAATTCGAAGCGCAGCGGTTCGGCGCCGATGGTCAGCGCGGGGAAGCGGCATTCGCTTCGATCGGCGGCGAGATCGGTCTCGGCCAGCAGCCGTTCGCCGGCCAGCACGCGGAAGATGCCGGGCGAAGCCGCGCCTTGTGCGGAATAGGCCAGCGCGACGTCGTAGACGCCCGGCGGAAACGGCAGGTTCGGGCCGTAGAGCGCGCGTCCGACGGGCGTGGTGGCGGGATCGAACGTCACGGCATCTTGGCCAGGCGCCGAATGGCCGACGTGGAACAGCAGCGCCGGCGGAATGCGGAGGACGCCGTCGCCGCCGGGCGCCGGCAAATCGCCGGCGGCCAGCACGACGTTTTGCAGGAAGACGGAACCGGAAATGGCGGTGGCGTAGCCGCCCGTCGGGCTGGGATTGTCGGCCTGCAGCCAGTCGGGCAAGCCGGCGATCGGATGGGTGAGGCTGGCGATGCCGGCATCGCCCGGCGGGACGATCAGGGGCTGGGACGAGCCTTCGCCGAGGCGCAGCAGATAGCGGACGTGCGCGTCGAAAAAGACCGGCCCCCGCAGCAACAGGCGCGTTTTCTGGCCCGTGGCGATTTCGCCCGGCGGCTCCCAGTTCCACAGGCGCGCGGCGGCATGCAGGCCGGCGTCCCAGTTGGCATGGGGCACGTGTTCGACGGGATGCTTGGGCAGGATGCGGAAGGCGAACGTCAGGCCGTCGTCGGCCAGCAGCGCGAGCCGCGGATGTCCGACCAGCGCGCGCAGCGTGGCGGCGGGCGCGAAGGGCGACACCTGCTCCGGGAAGAAATTGGCGTGGAACACGAGGTGCCGCACGCCCAGCGCCAAGAGCGCGTCGAGCTGCTCGTCCGTGGCGCGCCCTTGGTTGAGCGACTCGAACTTCTTGAAGACGTTTTCCAGATAACCGGCGGGCACGGCCGGGGCATAGCCGTTGACGAGGCGTACCCGCGAGAGCATCGCATCGTATTCGCAGATGCTCGACCAATGGGCATCGCCGGGCCAGAGCGGCAGCGCGAGCGCCTGGGGCGGCCGGCCGGCGTTGGCCTTGTCGTCGGCCGCGATGGCCGCGTAGGCCGGATTGCTCGTCGGCAGCCGGCAGAAGCCGGGCGCGGTGCGCGCGAGCCCGTCGGCGATCGCCCAGGCGCCCAGCGCGCCCAGCACCGCCGCGCTCGCCAAGCGGACCGCCGGCCGCGCGCCGGCGCGGAAGAAGCCGTCGCCCAGCAGCGCCAGCAGCGGCGCCAGCAGCGCGGGCAGCAGGCAGTAGATCTTGGCCGTCTGCCGAATCATCGTGTACTGGGGAATCAACTTGCGCGCGGCCCGGATGGGCAGCCCGCTCCAAGGCGCGTAGGCGCCGAGGGCCAGCAAAACCGCGCCCGCCGTCGCCGCCAGCAGCGCCGCGACGACGATCCGGTCGCCGACGGTCGGCCGCGCCGCGGGGTCCCGGCGGAACCACCGTCCGAGCCAGCCGGCCAGCGCGACGCCCAGCAGCGCGAACAGCGGCGCGCCGAGATAGATCTGGCGGGCCGCGCCGAGGTTCGCATGCGCCATCAATCCCTGCGGCCGAGGCGAATAGAGGCAGACTTCCCGGATGGTGCGCCCGCTGGCCATGACCGAATCGGCCAAGTGCTGGCTCATCAGTCGGCTGGTGCCGACGGCCGCGAGGGCGAGCAGGACGAACGGCAGCAGCGGCCCGATGCGGCGCGCGGCTTCCCGCAGCCAGGTGCGCGGCGGCCATTCCGTCCGCGCGCAGGAAATCAGCGCGAAGAACGGCGCCGCCAGCGCGGAAAAATAGAACGTGTGCATGTCCGTCATGAAGGCGCAGAAAAACGCCGACCCCGCCAGCCAACCGCCCGCCGCCGACCGGTCGCGGACGGCGCGGTCGAGGCCGTAGAACAGCCACGGCGGAAAGGCCATGGCGAAACCGGTGGGCGAACCCGAAAACAGCGCGATCCACCGATATGGGAAGGCCGCCGCCACCCCCGCCGCCAGCCAGGCCGCCGGCGCCGCGCCGGCGAAGCGCCGCGCCAGCAGCACCAGACCCGCCACGCCGAGCAGCACCGAGGCCAAGCCCGCCGCGTTGAAGCCCGCCGCATGTCCCGCGAACGGCTCCAGCGCCGCGTAGGCCAGCGAAAACGGCAGATAGTACAGGTCGGGCTGCACCCGCGCGTCGTCGTCGCCGAGATTGAATTCGTAGACGTTGTAGCCAAACGGCGAATGGCCCGTCAGCGCGTCGAGCCCGAGCCAAAAATGGTACAGCAGCTGCAAATGGTCGCCCGGCGCGATGGGCCGCACCGTCGGTTGCCCGTCGGTCCACGGCGTGTGCGGGATGACTTCGGCGAAATGGCGCGGCAGCGGCCAGGTGGCGGCGGCCCAGAACGCCAAGCCGGCCAGCAGCAGGCCGCCGACGGATCCAAAGCGGGATGGGGCGGAGCGCCAGTTCACGCCGGCCAAAGTAAGGCAAGGCGGGGCCGCGAGGCAAGCAAAAGGCCGAGGGTTCCCATGCGGTTCGGCGCCGCTCGCGCCGAAATGGGACTGGATTCGGCCTCGCGTTCCTTCTAGGATGAGCGGCCATTGGAAGGAAGCGGATGCGAGCGATCCATCAAATCGTGGCCGGCTACGCCGCCGGCGACGCCATCAGCAACGAGGCGCGCGCGCTGCGCGCCTTGTTCCGAAGCTGGGGCCATGAATCGCACGTCTACTGCGAGCGCAAGCGCATCCTCCCGGATTTGCGCGGCGACGCGCGCGATCTGGACGCCCACCGCGGCGATTTCCGGCCGCAGGACGTCGTGCTGCTGCATCTGTCCATCGGCTCGGACGTGAACGACGTCTTTCCGACCCTGCCCGGGCGCAAGGCGATCCTCTACCACAACATCACGCCGCCGGAATATTTCCGCGGCGTGCAGGAACCGACGGCCCACCTGCTGGACCGCGGGCGGCGGCAGGCCCGGGCGCTGGCGGGCGCGGCGGAGGTCGTGCTGGCCGACAGCCGCTTCAACGCCGACGAAATCGCGGCGATGGGCCACGCGCATCCCCAGGTGCTGCCCTTGATGCTGGATTTCGCGCTGCTGCGCGCCAAGCCGGACCGGCGCATCCTGCGGCAATATCGCGACGGGCTGGCGAACGTCCTGTTCGTGGGCCGGTGCGCTCCGAACAAGAAGATCGAGGACCTGCTCAACGCCTTCTACTACTTCCAGCGCTACGTGCAGCCGGCCTCGCGCCTGATCCACGTGGGTTCCCACGCGGGGATGGAGCAATACCACGCGCTGCTGCTGACGCGCTCGCGGGAATTGCAACTCAAGAACGTCGAGTTCGTCGGGTCGGTGCGGCAGGACGAACTGAACGCGTACTACGCCGTGGCGAAGGCGTTCCTCTGCCTGAGCGACCACGAGGGCTTCTGCATCCCCCTCATCGAAGCCATGACGCACGACGTGCCCGTGGTGGCCTACGCCGCCGGGGCCGTGCCGGAAACGCTCGACGGCGCCGGCGTCCTCGTGCGCGAGAAGAACTACGACCTCATCGCCGAAACCCTCGGCCGGGTGGCCGAGGACGAACCCCTGCGCGCGGCGATCCTGCAAGGCCAGCGCGCGCGCCTCGCCCGCTACGAAAAGCAGGACCTCGCCGCCGACCTCCGGCGCCTGCTGGCCCCGCTGCTGTGAAATCCGCGGAACATTCGAAAGAACCGAAACGAAGCCCATGAAAAAACTCGCCAAAAAACTTGTTCGCTCCTTGATCGAACGCGATTGGTCGTGGAACCTGCTGGACAAGTCCGTGCTGGCGTTCGCACGCTACGCCGATTGGATCCGACTCCAGAGCCGGCAAGCGACGAGGGGCGGCGAAGCGCCGCCGGCATCCGCCGCCTTGCTGGCCTCGCCGACGGTTCTGCACGGGCCGTTCCAAGGAATGGCCTACGACAACCGGTTGTTCTGCTGCAGCGCCATCTGGCCCAAGCTGCTGGGCAGCTACGAACGGGAAATCCATCCGTGGCTGGAAGAAATCCTGCGCAAGAAATACGACGGCATCATCGACGTCGGGTGCGCCGAGGGGTATTACGCCGTCGGCCTGGCTTGGAAGATGCCGGGCACGCCGGTGTATGCCTACGACGTCAACGAAGCCGCGCGGACCCAGTGTCGGAAACTGGCGGAGGCCAACGGCGTGGCAAACCGGGTCGAACTGCGCAACTACTGCGATCCGGACGAATTGGCGCGGGCGGTCGGGGGGCGGAAATTTCTCGTCATTTCCGACTGCGAAGGTTACGAGAAGCATCTTTTCGTCCGCGAAAACCTCGCGAGCTTGGCCCAAGCCGACATCCTGATCGAAGTCCACGATTTCATGGATGTGACCATCTTGCCGCACCTGCGGGAACTGTTCGCGGCGACGCACGACGTCCGCGAAACGGAAAGCATCGACGATCTCCGCAAATTGGACCGCTACGACTATCCGGAATTGCAGGGACGTTCGATTCAAGAACGTTATCCGATCATCGCCGAATGGCGAAAGCGCATCATGATTTGGATGTACGCGACGCCCAAGCGGGCGACCACCTCCGGGTAAGGCGTTCCCATGGCTCCGCGCATCGTCCACTTGATGCATTTTCCGTGGGACCGGGACCACCGGCTCAAAGCCGACGAAAACGATTTCGACCATGCGCCCGTCGCGGCCATGCGCGCCTATGCGCCCGACTTCGAAGTGCGGTTGTGGACGGTTTCCAAGGCCCGCGATTTCTGTCGGCAATTCCAACCGGAAATCTGGTCGGCGCTGGAACGCGCCGCCCGGCCCGTGATGTGGATCGACGTTCTGCGGTGGGCGGTCGTTCACCAATTCGGCGGCATTTACTGGCAGATGAACGCGACGCCCTTGAAGCGGATGGACGCCTACCTGCCGACGTTCGGCAAAAGCGTGCGACTGTTCACCGAATTCGAACTTACTCCGGAAGCGTGTCGCGCGATGGCGACGGAGCCGATCCGTCGCGGCGAACCCGAGGAGCCGACCCGCGTGCTGATCCAGGCGTTCGCGGCGGAATCCGGCGCCGCTTTCGTCCGGAAAACCCTCGATTTCCTGCTCGAACGGATGCAAACCTACGTGCCGCGGCGGGACTACGACGTGCTGTACGTCACGGGTAATGCCGCGCTCAGCACGGCCTACGACCGGTTCGGCAAAAACGATCCGACGGTGGAACTGATCGGGCTGGCTGACTCCCGCCGGATGCTGAAATGGCATTATCGCGGTTCGTGGCGGACGGAAGCGCCGTCGCCTGCACCGACGTCCCTCCCGCCCTCCGCTGCGCCCAAATGGGATCGGTTCCCCGGTTTGGCGGCTGCGTACTATCGTTGTTTCCGCAAGCATGCGCATGAAACCCTGTTGGAAGAATTGGGCGATCGGCGGCCAGCGGGCGGCTGCGTTTCGGTCTTGCGGCCTTGGATCGCCGAGACCGGCGTGCGGCGGACGTATGAGGCGCCTTCGGGTCTCGTGAAGGCGCCGGAAATCGCCGGCACTTACATCGGGGGCGATCCCCGTCGGGCGGTCGTGCGGGATAACCGGCGTCAAGGAAAACGATCAGGAATCCGCTTCGAATGGGTCAACCTGCTGTATTCCCGTTTTCCCCGGGTGGATCTGTTCGTTTGTCCGGACTTGCTCGAATGGCTGTCGCATGCGGAAGCCCTGCGCGTGCTGTGCCGGATTTGGACGACCAGCCGGCCAACCTATTTGGCCCTCACCGGATTCCGCTGGTTGAACGACAGTTGGGATGCCGCCAGCGGGGATTTTCGACCGATTGCGTTTCAACGGGAACCGTTCGGATTTCCCGCGCCCGTGAAGATTGCAAATCTCGAACCATGGGGCGACGGCCGACCGGATCGTTGCCTGATGGTTTGGGATGCGCGCCAACTCCATCTCGGTTGAGACCAGAGGGTTGACGAGCGCGGGGAACAGTCGGGTTCCCGAAAAAAGTTCCAAAAAGGACTTGCCTGCATGGGGGGCGATTCGTTCCAATTGTGAAATCTTCTGCTTCCAACGTGGAGGCGGAGGGGTTGTAACCGGCCGGGCCCGGCGCGGGACTTTTCCGCAACGGATTCTGCCGCTGTAAGATACAAAAGGAAAAAGCATGAAACGAATGAAGCTCCTCGCCGGGACGCTGGGCGTCGCGGCGGTTTTGGCCGCGCAGAACGTCTTTGGCGCGGGTTTTGGCATCTATGAAGGCAGCGCTCGCGGCAACGCCATGGGCACGGAAATCACGGCCGATCCGGCCTCGCCCTCGGTGTTGTACAACAACCCCGCGGCGATGACCGCCTTGGAAGGCACCCAGGTGGAAGCCGGCGCGACCTTCATCAAGCCGAGCCAAACCGTCTCGACGGTGACCCCGGCCGGCGCCGCGGACAACGATGCGGACAGCCAGTGGTGGGTGCCCCCGAACGCCTATGCGACGCACCAGTTCAACGACAAGGTGTGGACGGGCGTGGGCGTGTTCAGCCGCTATGGGCTGGGCATCGACTTCGACGACGACTGGGCCGGCCGCTACAACTGCCAGGAAGCCACGATCCAGAGCATCGACGTCAATCCTTCCGTCGCCTTCAAGGCGCTGGACAACCTCTCCTTGGCCGCCGGCCTCCGCGCCGAGTGGTTCGATTTCGACTTCAAGCGCGCGCTGCCGACCGGCACCCCCTTCGTGGATCCGGACCTGCAGATGCACCTGAGCGGCGACAGCTGGGGCATCGGCTACAACCTCGGCGCCTACTATGAAGTCACCGATTGGCTGGCGTTCGGCCTGTCCTACGACAGCGAAATCGACCAGACCGTCGAAGGCGACTACACGGCTTCTTCCCCGCTCGGCGTGGCCAGCGCCGGCGACGGCGAAGGCGACATCACGACTCCGGGCATCCTGCGCTTCGGCACCTCGGTCAAGGCGACCGAAAAGCTGACCGTGAACGCCGGCGTCGTCTACACGATGTGGAGCTCCTACGACGAGCTGACCATCGATTTCGATCCGGCGCTGCTCGGCCTGGTGCCTTCGAGCACCAGCGAGAAGAAGTGGGACGACGTGTTCCGCTATCAGCTCGGCGCGGAATACGCGCTGACCGAAGCCTGGGCGCTGCGCGCGGGCTACATCTACGACGAGACGCCCGATCCGGACGGCCACGTGGATTATCTCGTGCCCGCCAACGATCGCGATCTGTTCTCGGTCGGCGTCGGCTACCAGAAGGGCGATTTCTTCTGCGATCTGGCCTACACCTATCTGCTGATCCACGACCGCGACGTGTCCGCCCGCCCCGAGGAAGGCGTGATGCCCGGCGAGTTCAAGGACGGCGACGCCCACATGATCGGCGTCTCCGCCGGCTACAAGCTGTAAGCCGAACTCCTTCGCCCGATGGGGCGAACGACGGCCCGGACTCCGGAAGGAGCCCGGGCCTTTTTGCGGTCAGCTCGGGGGATAGCGCTGCGCGAGGCGCCGGCGCAGGGGCGCGAGCGGCAGAAGAGCGAGGGCGAGGAGGTTGGCGGGGAAGCGGTGGATGGCGGCGATGCCCAGCAGCGCCTGCAGGGGGATCAGCAGGCCCAGCAGCCGGCCGATGCGCTCGGGCGGAAACTTCGCGTCGGGCGCGGTTTCGTTGCGGGCCAGGCGCGTGACGCCGGCGACGTAGAGTCCGAGCACCAGCGCGCCGAGCCAGGGGCCGGGCGCCGCGAACCACACGCCGTTGGCGGCGGCCGCGCCCAGCAGCAGGTTGCCGGCCCGGCAGGCGCCCATGAACAGCGGGCCGAGCACGGCGTGGCGCTTCAGGCCTACGTTGTAGACCACGACGCAGAAAACGAGCGGCACGACGACCGCCAAGGCACCGCCGAACGCCGCGAAAAATCCGGCGATCCAGATGAAGACCAGCGCGACCGCGGCGGCGGTTTCGCGCGCGATGGCGCCGGACGGCAGCGGCCGGTCCGGTCGATCGCGCAGATCCTCGGCGTAATCGAACAGGTCGTTGAGGGCGAGTCCGGCGGCGTAGAGCAGCAGGCCGGCGGGCAGCGCGAGCAGGAACCGGGATCCCGGCGCGGAACTCGCCGCCGGCGCGAGGAGGAAGCCGGCGAGCACGTCGCCGGGCACCGTCAGCAGATTGGGCAGGCGGAACAGCCGCAGCCAGGCGTTGCCGTGGGCGGGGCGCGGCACGACGTCCTCCACCAGGTAGTAGGCCTCGATCGCCTTCTCCCGCAGGAAGGCGAACCACTGGCGGCGGCGCGGCGGCCGATCAGCGCTGGTAGGTGGCGGGGTCAATATACGGCAGATCCAGCTGCGGCTTGAATTTCGGGGTTTGGGAATAGAACGCGAGCGGGTTGTCGTGCATGATCTTGCGGATCTGCGCCTTGGCGAAGCCCTGTTCGGCCATGAACGCGGCGGTCTTCGGCAGCGAACACGGATCGGACACGCCCCAGTCGGCGGAGGAATTCACGAGCGCGCGCTCGAGGCCCCACTGCTTCAGGATGTCCACCACACGGCGCGGATTGAGCTTGGAGTACGGATAGACCGTCAGGCCGGCCCAGTAGTCCGTCTTGCGCGTCAGCGGCATCGTTTCTTCCGTGTTGTGGTCCACGACGATCCGGGCCGGGTCGTAGGCGAACTCGCGCAGGATGTCGAGAATGCGCGCGGTGCCCTTTTTCTTGCTGACATCGGGCGTGTCGTGCGGGGTGTGGATCAGCACGGGCAGGGCGTGCGTCTTGGCCATCTCGAGCTGGCGCTGGAAGACTTCCTCCTCGTTGGGCGTGATGCGGTTGAAGCCGATTTCGCCGACGGCGACGCAGCGCGGATGCTCGAGGTAGGGGCCGAGGCCGGCGAGCGTTTCGCGGGCGAGATCGAGATCTTCCGCTTCCTTGGGATTGACGGAAATGCAAGACCAGTGGTCCACGCCGTAGCGGAGCGCGCGCGTGTGCTCGAATTCGAGCGACAGCCGGAAATGGTCGAAGAACGTGCCGGCGAAACGCCGGTTGGAACCTTGCCAGAAAGACGGCTCGACGACGCACCGGATGCCGGCGTGGTACATCGCCGTGTAGTCGTCCGTCGTCCGCGACAGCATGTGGATATGGGGTTCGATGATGATCATGGCGGGCCTCGCGAATTCGGGAAATCAACAAAAACAAGCGTCGGAGCGGAGCCTCCGGTTCAATCCGCCGCGATGGCGGAGATTTCGACGAGGGCGTTCTTGGGCAGGCGCGCGGCCTGGACGACTTCGCGCGCGGGAAACGGCGGCGCGAAGACTTCGGCGTAGAGCTGGTTCACGAGGGCGAAATCGTCCATGTTCGCCACGTACACGGTGGCCTTGAGAACGTGGCGGGGGGCGAGGCCGGCGGCGGCGAGGATTGCGACGAGGTTTTGCAGCGCGCGCCGCGTCTGGGCTTCGATGCCCGCGGCCAAGGCGCCGGTGGCGGAGTCCAGCCCGAGCTGGCCGGACACGAACAGCAGTCCGTTTTTCGAAACGGCCTGGGAATAGGGGCCGATGGCGGCGGGAGCGAGGTCGGTCTGGATCGGTTGCATGGCCATTCTCCTGAAAACGGCCCCATCCTAGCCTCCGGGCCGGGGCGGAACAAGCCGGGAATTGGCCGGGCGGCTTCAGTCGAGCAGCGGCAGCAGCAGCCGTTCGAATCCGTAACCGAGCAGGGCGGTGACCGGGATGGTCAGCACCCACGCCCAGATCATGCGGCCGACGATGCCCCACTTGACGGTGCTCAGGCGCTTGGTCGCGCCCACGCCCATGATCGCCGCCGAGATGACGTGCGTGGTGGACAGCGGGATGCCCAGATGGCTGCCGATCTGGATGATGGTCGCCGCCGTCGTTTCCGCCGCGAAGCCGTGGATGGGCTGGAGCCGGACCAGCTTGTGGCCGAGGGTGCGGATGATTCGCCAGCCGCCCAGCGCGGTGCCCGCCGCCATGGTCAAGGCGCAGGCCAGCTTGATCCAGAAGGCGACCTTGAACTCCGGCGTGCGCAGGAATGCCAGCGCCGCCGGCAGTTGGTCGAAGGCGCCGCTCTGCGTGCCGGAGAACAGGATCAGCGCCATGATGCCCATCGTCTTCTGCGCGTCGTTGGTGCCGTGGCTGAAGCCCATGAAGGCCGCGCTGGCGATCTGCAGCTTGCCGAACACCCGGTTGATGACGTAGGGCCGCAGCCGATAGAGCAGCGCGAACAGCGCCAGCATCACGAGGAACCCGACCAGGATGCCCAGCACCGGCGAGGTGAACATCGGCGCCACGACCTTGGGCCACAAGCCCTCGAGCTTGCCCGACGCCGGATTGCGCACGGCCCAGTGGACGACGGACCAGTCGTTGCGCGCGGACGCCAGCGTGGCGCCGCACAGCCCGCCGATCAACGCGTGGCTGGAACTGGACGGCAGCCCGAGCCACCAGGTGAACAGGTTCCAGAGCACCGCGCCCAGCAGCGCGCAGAACACCGTCTGGGGCGTGACGAACGCGACGTCCACCAGCCCCTTGCCGATGGTGGTGGCGACGGACACGCCCGCCATGGCGCCAAGCAGGTTGGACGCCGCCGCGAGCGAAATGGCCTGCCGCGGCGTCAGCACCTTGGTCGAGACGCTGGTGGCGATGGCGTTGGCGGTGTCGTGGAAGCCGTTGATGAACTCGAAGGCCAGCGCGATCAGGAGGGCGAGCAGGATCAACGTCATGCGCGCCCGCCTTTCACGAATACTTCAGGACGATCTGGAAGGCGACGTTGCCCGCGTCGCGGCAGCGGTCCACGACCTTTTCCAGGGTGGAATAGAGGTCGAGGATGACGATCACCCGCAGGGCTTCGTGGCGGCCGCTGTAGAGTTCGCGCGTCATGTCCATCATCAGGCGATCCGCTTCGGACTCCAGCTTGTGGAGGCGGTCGTTGAGCGCCTGCATCGTTTCGAGGTTTTCGTGCTGGCGCAGGCGCTTGACCATGTCCACCACGGTGTCCACGGCCTGGGTCAGCAGTTCGTGCTGGCGCGCGAACTCCTGCGGCTCCATCCGGGGATGGCCGAGCAGGAACTTTTCCCCGAACTTCTCGATGCACTTGGGAATCTTGTAGAGGGCGAAGGACAGCGCTTCGATGTCCTCCCGCTCGAAGGGGGTGACGAAGGTGCGGCAGAGCTCCTGGGAGATTTCCTCGGTGATGCGCTTGTCGTTGCGGCGCGTTCGCACGAGGTCGTCGATGGAGGCGAGGTCGCCGGCGTGCCCCAGAAGCTTGCCGAGGTGCTGCACGCTGGCGTGGGCTTCGACCGCGCTGGCTTCCAGCAGGGCGAAGAACTTGTCGTTGTGGCCCATCAGCCGTCGAATGAGGTTGATCATGCCCCCCGAGGGTAGCAGACGCCGCCGGGGAGGCAAGCGAAAAGTAAAGCGTTTTTCTTTAGGAAATATGGCGATTTCAGGTCGCGCCGCGCCCGCGTTCCAGCGGCGCTTCCCGAAACCGGGTCCAGAATTCGGCGCGGGCGATGCCGGCGGCGATTCCGCCCAGCAACGCGCCGCCGCCCAGGCACGCGCCGCCGACGGTCGCCGTTTTCAGGTCGGAAAACAGCAGCGCCCAGACGCCTACGCCGCACGTGGCGCCCAGCAACGCGCCGCAGAGGAAATGCACGCCGAACGCGGCCAACCGGTTTTTCCAAGAACGCTTCGGCGGCCGAATCGGCTTGGGCATGCTGGGCCAGTTTTGCGCGAAGTGCGGCATGGCATCACTCCGTGAACCCCTTCTGCGCCATGGCGTCGGGGAATTGGAAGCGGGCCATGCCGGTTTTCATCCGGCGCAGGCCGAGCTTGCGGTAGAAGTCTTCCTTGCCGGGCGAGGCGTAGAGGAT